>Ga0182010_10001626_pt1 | contig 11758 bp, 8 predicted proteins | sample 611E1MmetaG_FD_120488 | JGI IMG/M metagenome (GOLD analysis project Ga0182010, IMG submission 120488) | Permafrost microbial communities from Stordalen Mire, Sweden - 611E1M metaG | ecosystem: Environmental > Terrestrial > Soil > Wetlands > Permafrost | place: Sweden: Stordalen | collected...
CGAAACCTGCCGCGTCCTTCGTATGCATGAACCGTAACGCGCGTGTAGGCGCCGAGCAGCGTATTGTCGCCGATGAATATCAGTTCCGGGCGGAAGTGATCCAGCCAGACCAATTGCATGATCTCCACATTGCGCCCGACATGCACCCCCATCCACCGATACCACCGGTTCTTGAACGGCGTCCCCTTCAGCACGAAGGAGACGGCGACCTGCAGAAGGACAAGCGTTCGCCGCCACGCGGGGAGATTGATGAGACGCCAATTGATGGCATGAGGATCGTCGGGTTCTCCCAACCCGGAAAACGTGTAGTGCCGCTGTATCGGCGTCAGGTACGCATCGAGATTCTTCCTTCCTTCCACGGTGTTCGGGTCAAGGGTTCTGACATCGGTCGTTTTTCCCCGCGCCGTCTTGCTGAGGGAGACGGTCCGACCCTGTTTTCTTCCCAACCGAATGGCGCGCGCGATCATGTCTTCCGTCACGCGCCGCATGGCTTCTTCGGGCGTTTCGTCCCGGTGATTTCGCATACGAGGATCGCTCCCTGATGCTGAAGAGTGAAAGTGGCAAAGAATGAAGAAGGATACACAGAATTCTTTGATTACTCAACCCCGTTTGTTACATTATGGCTTGTCATGCGGCGATGAATCTGCCAAACAAGCGGCGGATTTCGTTCTTCTGATTGCGCCCGTAGCTCAACTGGATAGAGCATCAGACTTCGGATCTGAGGGTTGGGGGTTCGACTCCCTCCGGGCGCACAAAATCAATTGACAATAGTCGATTGACGATAGTCCATTGTCAATCTCTACGCTCTGAAGATCCTTTCCTCGCCATAAGCCCTCGTTCCTTCCCGCCCCGGCAGTGCGAAATTCCCATCCAAGCGCACAAAAACAATTGACAATAGTCGATCTCACGATCGGATGAATAGAGGGAATAGCTCTGTTCCTCCGGGGGGTTACTTTCTTTGTGACCAAAGAAAGTAACCAAAGAAAGTCTTGCGAGATCGAAAGCCCGAAGGGGCGTCTTCGTAAAGCAGGCTCAGGGCTACGCGATTTCGATGGCACCGATTATACTCTGAAGGAAGCATCGAAATCGCAAATCTTGTTTGTACGCCCCCACCACGGTTTTGTGTCGATCTCGCGGACCATACGGGATTATCGAAATCACGAAACTTGTTTGTGCCCCCCCGCTATGTGCATCGCGATCGCGCAATGCTCGGTTTCGTTGATGCACGGCACTGATAAGAGCAACAACATGAGGAGAAGCATCGAAAACACACGACTTGATTGCGCGCCGGGAAGAGAAACAGCAAACTCGGCGGCAAAACCGCGTCTCCATCGACAGTTCAGGGCCATTTGATGTGATTAAGCCCCTGAATTTGCCCTCAGGGGAGCTGCTTTCTCAAAAAGTAGCTAATCACTCTTTCATCCCTTCGACCGATTGGATTACGGCGTTCTTATCGGCACACTATTCCAGGGCAATTTTGAACGTGGTCTGAAATTCAGGCGATTTTCACGCAATAGCGAAGATACGCAGCGAACTGCTTCGTACGATAGAGACCAACCAAGGAGCATGCTTATGAAACACTTACGAGGGATAACAGCCGGTCTTGTCCTTGCGATCGCCGGTATGATGTTTGTTTCCAGCGCCAGTTCCCAAATAGATGTGCGCGTTCATTCGGGGCACCGGGTCAGACACCATGTCGTGCATCATCCTCGCGCCCGGGTGCATGTCCGTCTCAACGTGTCGAACCACCGCCGCCACGTGCTACGGCATGATGATAGGCGTGGTCCTGAACATCACCCGGAAGGTCCCGCGAGTCGCTAGACTGAAAGTCCCGCGGACGAGGCGATGACTCACAGCTTTTGATACCACCGGAGCGAAGATACACCAATGCAATAGGTCTTCGCAACGGTCTTCCTGTCCTGGAAGCCCCGGAGAATGAGAGATCTCAAGCCGCTCGCACGATGGGCGCGGCTCCTCCGGAGTTCCGGGGTTGACATAGCACGGTGCAGTTAGGTCAATGATGTATAGCGAAGGAGTACCCTCGCTCCATGTTTCACAGGCCATGCTGGTAAGGGGGCATATGAAACGGTTCGCGTTGATCGCCGTCGTCCTCCTCTTGTCAGGAAGAGACGAAAGTTCTGCGCAATGGACAAGCGTCAACACCGGCCTCACGAACATTGATGTCAGCTCTTTTGCCGTGAGCGATACGAATATCTTTGCCGGCACACATCTCGCCGGCGTCTTCCTGTCAACCAACTACGGCGCAAGCTGGACTGCCGTCAATACCGGCTTGAAGGATACTATTATCTACTCTCTCGCCGTCAGCGATGCGAATATCTTCGCAGGGACAGGGGGATATTATACCGGAGCGACTCATGGCGGCGTCTATCGATCGACAAACAGCGGCGCGAGCTGGGCAATCACCGGCCTGGCGGATGGTTACGCAATGTGTCTTGCCGCCAACAGCCCGATTGTCTATGCCGGGACATATTACGACGGCGCCTATCTTTCCGTCGATAACGGTGCAAGCTGGACTGCGATCAACAACGACTTGACGAATTTTCATGTCAGCGCCTTGGCCCTTCAGGGTTCGATCCCCCTTGCCGGGACGTATGGTGATGGCGTGTTCCGCTCGACCAACACGGGTCTGAGCTGGAATGCGGCGAATGACGGCTTGACAGATCTTCATTTGTTGTCCCTCGCCGTCAGCGGCGCGAACATCTATGCGGGGACGGAAGGGGGAGTCTTTCTTTCCGCCAATCTCGGCATGAGCTGGACTGCGGCAAGCAATGGTTTGACGAATCCTTACATCAATTGCCTTGCTGTCTTCGGCGCGGATCTCTTTGCGGGAACGGACAGCGGTGGCGTCTTCTTGTCAACCAACAGCGGCGCAAGCTGGACCGGTATCAATACAGGTCTCACTGACACTTGTATCATTTCTCTTGTCGTGAGCGGCACCTCTTTGTTCGCGGGCACGCATAGTGGCATCTACCGACGATCTCTTTCCGAAATACTTCCGCTTCAACTCGCTTCATTTATGGCACAGAGGTATGGTACCACTTCCATGCAATTGACATGGACAACTGCTTTAGAAATCCGCAACTACGGCTTCGAAGTGCAACATTCTTCCGACGGAAGGAACTTTGCGTCGATCGGAGGCAGCTTCGTGCCAGGAAACGGCACAACCACCATCTCCCACACGTACGAGTACGTTGACGCAAATCCGGCGGGTACAAGCAACTACCGGTTGAAGCAGATGGACACTGACGGCACCGTCAACTACAGTGAATCGGTCCAGCCGGCCGCCACTCTTGCCGTGAAAGAGCAGAAGACGGCCGCTTTCGCGTTGGAGCAGAATTATCCAAACCCCTTCAACCCTTCCACAAAGATCCGATTCACAATAGTTTATCGTCAAATGACGAGTGTCAAGGTATATGACGTCCTGGGCCGGGAAGTGGCAACGCTCATGAACGAAGTGAAGGAACCCGGAACGTACACAGTTGAATTCTCCGCCAAGGGCGGAAATGGCAACCGGTTGGCATCGGGCGTCTACGTCTATGTCCTCAAGAGTTCCGAAGGCCAGCGATCAGGCCGGATGATACTTTCCAAGTAATCCCTCGTAAGGGAAAACCGGCTGGACAGCCGCCTGTCCCCCAAGGAATCACGCATCATTCCGCCCCCTCCCTCCGAGGGAATCTCCCCTTCTGCAATCCTCCGAAGAGCGAGTCGGGCTTCACAACTTCCACCCGTCCCCCTTGTGTGTGACACGTCGCACGCTCCTGTTTTTCTGCTTGCGTCGGCGGAGCGTTTCTCTCTATATTGTTCACATGACGGAAGACGAACGCTGGATGGAGTCGGCCCTGCGGGAAGCGGAGCAGGCGCTCAAGAGGAAGGAAGTCCCTATAGGGGCCGTGATCGTTCACAATGGACGGATCATTGGCAAGGGTTATAACCAGACCGAATCGCTCCAGGACCCAACGGCTCATGCAGAGATGATTGCAATCACGGCGGCAGCAACATCTCTCGGCAGCCGGCGCCTTGAAGATTGCACACTGTACGTCACTCTTGAACCGTGTCCGATGTGCGCGGGTGCAATCGTCCTTGCGCGGGTGCCCCGCCTGGTCTTCGGCGCTTACGACCCCAAGGCCGGGGCGTGCGGCACATTATTGAACATCGTCCAGGATGACCGGCTCAATCACCGCACGGAGCTTGCGGGGGGAGTCTTGCAGGAACGTTGCGGCGGGCTGCTGTCGTTGTTCTTTCAGCAGATTCGGACCGACGGCGGGGAAAAGGCCTGACGCTGCTTCTCACCCTTCGCTTGTGCGGCGTTGCATCGGGGAAAGTCCGCTGTCCGACCCCAGTTTACGGGCACGATCTGCGATCTTGAGCGCCTCCAGGAGTTCGTCCAGCCGTCCATCGATAATCTCACCTAAATTATGCAGCGTCAACCCGATGCGGTGATCGGTGACCCTGTTCTGCGGGAAGTTATAGGTCCGGATCTTATCGCTGCGATCGCCGCTCTTCACCATCATCTTTCGCTGCGCCGCAACATCTCCCACCTGCTGATCCACCATTCTTTCGTACAGTTTGGCCCTGATCATTTTCATGGCCCGTTCCCGGTTCTGCAGTTGTGATCGTTCCTGCCGGCAGACGACGATGATCCCGCTCGGTTTGTGGGTGATGCGGACCGCGGTTTCCACCTTGTTCACGTTTTGTCCCCCCTTGCCCCCCGAGCGGAAGGTGTCCATTTCCAGATCCGCGGGGTTGATCTGCACCTCGACCTGTTCCACCTCAGGGAGAACCGCCACCGTTGCAGCGGAGGTATGGACACGTCCCTGCGCCTCGGTCGCCGGCACGCGCTGAACCCTGTGCACCCCGCTTTCGAACTTCATTGCCCCGTAGACATCGTCGCCCATAAGGAGGAATGAGACTTCCTTGATGCCGCCGAGTCCGGTATCGTTCACATCCATCACTTCCACTTTCCAGCCCTTTTTCTCCGCGTACCGTGTGTACATCCGCAAGAGGTCGGCGGCAAAGAGAGCCGCTTCATCGCCGCCGGTTCCGGCCCGGATCTCCACGATGACGTTCCGTGAATCGTCCGGGTCCTTCGGAATCAACAGGAGTTTGAGATCCTCCTCGAGCCGCGCAACATTCCCCCTCGCCTCGTCCAACTCCGCGTAGGCAAACTGGCGCATCTCGGGATCAGAAGAGTTTTCCGCAATCTCCTTCACACCGGCGAGGTTTTCCCTTTCGCGGCGGTACAGATCATAGGCCTTGATAAGCGGCGTGAGATCGCTGTGCTCCTTTGAGAGCAGCCGCAGCTTCTCCTGGTTGGCCACCACGACAGGGTCGCCGAGCAACCGGGTCAGTTCCTCGTACCGTTCCCTCACTTTTTCCAGTCTCTCAAGGATCACGTCAGCTCACCGCCGCCTGTTCTTCTTCCACCACCGCACAGGAGGGCGCGTCCACGCCAAGAGCCGCGCGGAGGGCAACGAGCGCCACCTCCAATTGGAGCTCGTCCGGCTCTTTGGTCGTTATGTGCTGGAGCCAAAGGCCGGGAGCGACGACGAGTCGCCCAAATCGGGTCTTGCTTTTCCGGGCCGCGATCCGGATACATTCGTACGAAACACCGCCAACGAGAGGAATGAGCGGGAGGTGGGTTGCCAGACGGAGCGCGAGTGTCAGCTTGCCAAGCCAGGCGATCAGGATCGCATCGAGCACGCCAAAGAGAACGATGGCCACCAACATGACGAGAAGGAGAAAGCTCGTCCCGCACCTTGGATGAAAACGCGTCTGCGCTGCCGCAGTCGCAACGTCGAGATCCCCTCCCGACTCGAACGCGAAGACGGACTTGTGTTCAGCGCCGTGGTACTCAAAGAGGCGTCTCACGTCTTTCATCATCGAGATCCCGGCCAGATAGCCGAGGAGGAGGACCAGACGGATGATCCCGGCAACGAGATTGAAACGGATCGGATCTTGTTCGACGGAGAAGAGCGCCGTCGTCACGAGGAGGGGCGTCACGAAGAAGATGGCGGCCCCAGCGACGAGCGAACCAGCCACCGTGAGACCGAGGATCAGACTATCCTTCCTTTTCCTTTGCGGGGAAACTTCCTCCCCTGTCCGGCGCGATGATGAATCCTCCGTTGCCCCCTCATTCTGGAGGGACACTTCCGCCGACTCGTTCAGCGTCTTGATCCCGAGGACGAGCATTTCGATCAAGCCGACGGCCCCGCGCAGGACGGGAGCCTTCAGGAACCGGTAGCGGTCAGCGAGGGAGCGGAACTCCTCAGACCGGAGAGCGATCGTCCCATCGGGGCGGCGCACCGCGGTCGCAACTCTTCCCGGGGCGCGCATCATGACACCCTCGATGACGGCCTGTCCGCCAACCTGCATGGGACTGTTCTCGTCGAACTTGCTCTTCATTCTCTCTTTCAGTTGTAGGAATGAAAAGTACGCATTTTACGAGGGAAAAGCCATTACACCGCGGGGCCGCGATGGCGCAACGAGCGGAGGGCCTGAAGTTCTTCGGGATCCACGAAGCGGAAAACCGCGAGGAGGGCGCCGAAGAGAAGGAGAAGAGCGGTGTTCCAGAGGATACGCAGTTCGCCGGCATTCACCGTGAGGAAGAGAATCTCGACAATTCCGCCCGCAAGGACGACCTTTCCGATCCGTCCCCATTCATACGGTACGGGGTAGAATTGCCTGACCGTCACGTAGAGTGCGCCCGCCATCACCATGTACGCCAGGAGCGTTGCCACAGCTCCCCCCATCATCCCCATGACCGGAATGAGGAGAAAATTCGCTGCGACATTTGCGGCGGCACCGGCGAGCGTAATGGCCGGGAGCTTCTGTGTCTTCTTTTCGATGTAGATTCCCGCAACCAGGTTGGTATAGACGCCGAGAAACAGGTACGCGAGGAGGACGACGGGGACAATCGACAATCCTCCCCAATACGAGGGATGGATAAGGTAGTGGCCGGAGAACTTCATTCGGACAATATCGCCGATGAAGAAGGAAAGGACCAGAAGGACAAACGACGTCCCCGTCACAAAGTAGGTAAGCACGCGCGCAAACATCTTCTTCGCCCCGGGTTCGGCTGCATGGGAAAGGAAGAAAGGCCGCCACGCATAGTCGAACATCGAAACGATCAGCATCATGAAGATGCCGAGCCGGTAGTTGGCCTGGTACACCCCCACTGTCGTCTTGTTCGTAAGATAAAGCATGACCGGCCGGTCCACAACCTGGATCACGATCGCCGCGAGTCCCGACGGTACGTACGGGAGGCCGAACGCGAGCAGCGCCCTGTAAAGGGATCTTGAGAAGTCCCAGCGGAAGTTCTTTGCGATGGTCGGAAGAAGCGTGACGACCGTGAAGGCCGAGGCGATCAGGCCGCTGATGAAGATGCCCTCCATGCCGGCGTGGAAGACGAGAAGCAACACGATGTTGCAGGCGACGTTTACCGCAATGTTCAGGAACTTCAACGTCCCAAAGAGGGCGGGTTTGTGCCCCATCCGGAGTGCGGCGAAAGGGATTACGGCGACCGTGTCGAAGAAGAGCATCCCTGCACTGCAGGCGACGACCAAGCGCGGGTCGCCCGGGAGCGCCAGCATACCGCCCAGGGATCCCGCGCACGCGATGAGAACGGCCGAAAAGACTCCGGAGGAAAGAACAAGGGAGATGAACGGGGTGCTGAAGTTCTGCGTCTCGCTGCCGATCTCCCGGGTCGACGAGTACTTGAAGTACGCGGACTCCAGTCCGTATGCATACACAACGTTCGCAAACGCTATGATGGCATAGACATTCGCAGCGACGCCGTATTCACCGGGAAGGAGAACGTTGGTATAAAACGGGACGAGCAGAAAATTGAGGAACCGACCGAGGATCGTGCTGACTCCGTAGATCGCGGTGTCTGTGCCAAGCCGCTTGATCTGGGCAAGCATCGTCGTCAACGGTCTTTTCAGTGTGAATGGTCGTGGTGTGCGGGGATCAGCTCAAGCGATATATCCAGGCCGCGGACGGAGTGTGTCAGTGCTCCCACGGAAATGAAGTCAACGCCCGTTTCCGCCACTGCGCGGACGGTTTCCAGGGTGATCCCGCCCGAGGCCTCCACCTCCATCCGGCGTCCAATGCGTTGCACCGCCCTCCGCATGTCCGGAACGGCGAAATTGTCCAGCATGATCCGGGTGATCCCTGTGCAGGAAAGAGCCTCATCGACCTCTTGCAGCGTCTTTGTCTCCACTTCGACACCGATCGTTCCCTGCTTCCTGCCCAGGTAGGCGAGACAAGCCGTCACCGCCTTCGTGATCCCCCCCGCAGCAGCGATGTGATTGTCCTTGATCAGGATCATGTCGTCGAGGCCGAATCGATGATTGACGCCTCCTCCGCAGCGGACCGCCCATTTATCAATATTTCTCAGTCCGGGCGCGGTTTTCCTCGTGTCGGTGATCTTTGCCCCTGTCCCTTCGACAGCTTTCACGTAGTTCCGGGTGGCCGTCGCAATGCCGCTCATGCGCTGCAGGAAATTCAGCGCCGTTCGTTCGCCGCGGAGAATAGCCTTCGTTTTCCCGCGCACCAATGCGAGGACGATGCCGGGGGTCACAGGATCGCCGTCGCAGAGGTTGGCCGTGGTGACGCTTGTCTCATCGCAGAGCTGGAACACCAGTGCGACAACGTCGAGTCCTGCGGCGACTCCCGTCCCCTTGCACAGAAATTCCCCCACACCGTTGTCGGTTTCCGGGATGATAGCGTCGCTGGTAATGTCACCGACGCCGATATCTTCCATCAACGCGATCTCGACGGCCCGGAGTATGCGGCCGTCGTGGAGCAGTTCATCATGGTTCATGATCTCTGGCACCTGGAAGAGAGCACCGCAGCGGACAACATCACGTCTTTGCAGTCCGCGCGAGCGCCTTTTCGATGGCTTCAAGAAACTGCGCCGGGGCCCTTGTCGGCCTCCCCGTTTCGGCATTGACAAAACTAAGGATGGTATAACCTTCCACGAGCATCTCCTTCTCCCCCTCCCGGTAGACCTCATAGTCAACCCGCACGCGGGCAATGGGCGACTCACGCACGATCGTCACCACCTTGAGCAGATCGTCGTAATGCGCAGACTTCTTATAGGATGCGTGCGCTTCCACAACGGGAAGCAAGAGGCCCATTTCCTCTATCCTCGTGTAGGGGAGTCCGATGCTCCTGAGAAGGTCGGATCTTCCCTGTTCAAAGTATTCGAAGAATTTTCCGTAATAGACGTATCTCATCTGGTCTGTGTCAGCGTAGCGCACGCGGATGTCGGATGTGTTTGTGATCATACCGGCATTCGGACGCTGTGGCTCATTTTCTCTGATCGATTCCTCGCACTCTTCACCTTGTTTCCTTCCATTGTTCTTCACACGCCCCGGGTTTTCCCTTTGAACCCATCGGACATTGCTGACTGCTACCCAACCCACACTCCCATCTTGCTGAACTTTTCAATGCGGCGTTCAAGAAACTTCTCGGGTTTGACCTTGGCAAGCGCCTTCAGTTCCTGCAGAAGGGTCTCCTTGAGCACCCGGGCCGCCTGTTCCGGGTTGCGGTGCGCCCCTCCCTTCGGTTCAGGAACGATGTCATCGATAATCCCCTGCTTCTTCAGATCCGGCGCCGTCAGTTGGAGCGCCTCGGCAGCCTGCTCCTTGAACTCCCAGCTTCTCCACAGAATGCTCGAGCACGACTCCGGCGAGATGACAGAGTACCACGAGTTCTCCATCATAAGGATCCTGTCGCCGACCCCGAGGCCGAGCGCCCCGCCCGACGCCCCCTCGCCGATGATTGCAACGACGATCGGGACGCGGAGCCGGGCCATTTCGAACAGGTTGCGGGCAATGGCCTCCGCCTGGCCGCGTTCTTCCGCTTCGAGACCCGGGTATGCGCCCGGCGTATCGAGGAGCGTCACCACCGGCATGCGGAACTTTTCGGCCAGCTTCATCAGACGGAGGGCCTTGCGGTACCCCTCGGGATTCGGCATGCCGAAATTCCGATAGACATTGGATTTTGTATCGCGACCCTTCTGGTGCCCGATGATCATCACGGCGACGTCATCGAGCCGCGCGAATCCGCCGACGATCGCATGGTCGTCGCGGAATGAGCGGTCGCCATGGAGCTCAACGAAGTCCTTCGTCATCAGGGAGATGTAATCGAGCGTGTACGGGCGATCGGGGTGGCGTGCAAGCTGCACCTTCTGCCAGCGCGTGAGTCCGGCATAGATGGTCTGCTGGAGCTGGTTCACCCTCACTTCGATCTTGACGATTTCCGCCGCGATGTCGGGATTCCCGGCGTACCGTCGCATCTCCTCGATCTTCTGTTCGAGCTCGATAATGGGCTTCTCGAAATCGAGTACCATCTTCGCCATGGGGAACCCTCCTACCGTCTTTTTGATGACAACATCGACTTCACCAGGATTTCCATATCGAGGAGCAGGGACTGGTTCTTCGCGTAGTAGAGCTTGTATCGTTCCCGTTCCTCATTGTCCAGATCCTCGCGGTCGTGCAATTGCACCAGACCGGCGATCCCTTCCGGACCGAGATACTGCACCGTGTTCTCCGGAGGCGACGCTCCCCCCTTTCCTCCCGGGAGTCCGACCAGGCTGAGCTCTCCCCGGAGAACGCGCGGGAGGGAACCGATTGCTTTGCTTGACGAACCGAACACCCGTGCGACAGGATAGAGCGTCAGCAGGAGGAACCCCGCAACGAGGATATCGAAGAGTCGTTTCGAGAATCTGTGGAACGGTTTGTGAATGTTGTATTCGATGTCGACAAGGGGGAGCGCATCGAGCTGATCGATATGCGTCTTTCCCACGATCGCCTCCAGACTCCCCGGGACAAGGCGGAAGTTGACGTTTCGGCTTGTATTGCGGGCGATCACGGAGAGGATATTTTCATACGTCACGCCGTCGGTCGTGAAGATCACCTCGCCCACCCTGTGTTCGTCGATGACCTTGCCGACATTATCGATGCTTCCGAGGATTTCGATGCCTGACACTTTTTCGCCGATCCTCCGGCGGGTCGTATCGATGAACCCCAGGACGTCGTACCCGTCGTCCATCCGTGCACGGAGTCGCCGGAGGACTTCCTGGGCGGTATGACCGGTCCCGACGATAAGGGCGCGACGGCCAAAGAGCGACCGTCTGTTGACGTTGTGGGCCATTGCTCTCACCGCCAGTCTCCATCCCGGGATAAGGACAAGACTCAACGCACCGCCGAGAAGCACTACCGCCCGGCTGAACGCAAACTCCTTCACGAAGAAGACGATGGCCGAAATGATCACGTACCCCGATGCCACGGCGGCCATGGAGCGGACAACGGCATACGGGTTCTTCCCGTACATCCCCCCCATCGCCATCAGCGTCACGACGATCGCCGACGGCATGATCCAGATCATCGGGTAGGCGTATTGCGGAAAGTGGAACAGCTTTCCGAAATGCAGGTACTCTCCCGCAGCCAGCGTCAACGCAACGAGGAATGCATCGAAGAAAGCTGCAGCGGCAGGCCGCGCAAGCCGGCCGATCCACGCGGCTGCACGGCGGAGGAGAATGCCGAGGTTCAGGATCAGGGAGACAGTGCGCGAACCGGCAAAATGCTTTGCGACAAAGAGCTGCATGGCCCCGTAGAAATGTTTCAACTCGTCGATGTCGCTCCGACGCGTGCTCTCTCCCTTATAATGGACAATCTTGGTTCCGTGGACATAGTACACTTTGAAGCCCGCCTGTGTCACCCTGTAGCACCAA
>Ga0182010_10001627_pt1 | contig 11750 bp, 9 predicted proteins | sample 611E1MmetaG_FD_120488 | JGI IMG/M metagenome (GOLD analysis project Ga0182010, IMG submission 120488) | Permafrost microbial communities from Stordalen Mire, Sweden - 611E1M metaG | ecosystem: Environmental > Terrestrial > Soil > Wetlands > Permafrost | place: Sweden: Stordalen | collected...
CCGCGCTTGATCGAGATCGAGCGCTCCTCGGGCCCCTCCGGCGCGTCCATCTCCTGGCGAAGCACCTCCGTCAAGGGACGCCCCAGCGCCTCGCTCGAGTCGATACCGGTGATTCGCTCGGCCGCGGCATTCCAGAGCACGATCTGGCCCGCGCGATCAATCGCGACGATGCCGTCGGCGACGCTGGAGAGAATGGCCAGGCTCTGCTCTCGCTCGAACGACACGCGCAGGTAAAGCGCGGCGTTGGCCAGCGCGGCAGCACTGTTGGCCGCCAGCGTGACGAGAGCCTCGATCTCTTTCAGGCGCCAGGCGCGAGCGTGGCGCGAGTAGACGATGAGCACGCCGCTCAGAGCATCGTCGGGGCCGACGACCGGGACTCCGACCAGGGCCTTGAAACCGTGGCCGACGACCTGATCGAGCGGACCCAGTGGGCCCTCGTCGCGAGCCAGGTCTTCGATCACAAGCGGCTCGCGAGAATGAACCAGATCGCCCGCCAGTGAGACGGCCGTCGCGAAGCGTCGCCCGGCCATCTCCTCCAGCCCGTCGCCCTCGGACACGCGGACGACAAGCTCGTTCGCGTCGAGCTCGAGCATCAGAGCGGCATCGCCTTCGAGCAGCGCGATCGCCTGGCGAACTGCCGTCGCCATCACCTGCTTCGAGCTCGCGGGACCGATCAACTCCGTCCGGCCACCCGCCAGCCTCTGCGCCAGTACCGAGTCCAGCTCCAGCTCGTTAGTCATTGCCTCGGTCGCCGTAAGAAGAGCCTTTTGCTCTTCGAGCCGGCGCTTGTTCTCCTCGATCAAGCCCGCCGTGTGAAGCGCAATCCCAAGCTCACGCGCTATGGCCTCGATGAAGGCGATGTCGTCGCTGGACCAGCGCCTGAGCTCCGACGTGTGCGCAGCGAGAGCTCCGACCACCGAGTCGAAGAGGATGATCGGCGCCGACAGAACGGCCCGGCTCCCCAGCTCGAGCAACGCCGTGCGCCCGCCGAGGGTATCGTCGGCGAGCCTCGGGTCGTTCTCCACATCGGCGACGGCGGCCGTCTTCCGTTCGCGCAGGGCGAGATTCGAGACCGAGAGAAACGGAGTCTCACTTGCCGAGACGGGCTTGATTCCCTCTCGGCTCCATTCGGCCCGGAGCGGCGCCGCGCTGTCGGGCTCGCCGAGGCGTATGAAGCAGCGTTCGACAGCAAGGGCTTTCGCCGTCTCGGCAAGCGCGGCATGGAGCAGGCGATCGACATCCGGCTCCGCGCGAACGTGACGCGAAATCTCGGCGACCAGACGCTCGCGCTCGAGCCCGCGCTCGAGCGCGCTAACCGAATCCATCCGTTGAATGGCGAGCGCTCCCTCGGCGGCAAGCATCTTCATCAGTGAGAGCTGGCCGGTGTCGAAGGAGCGAAACTCTCCGGTCGAGCCGGCCGTCAACACGCCAACGATTCCCCGCTCGCCTTCGAGCGGTAGGAAGACCATGCTCTTCAGGCCCGCTCTCGCCGTGATCGCTGCGTTGATCTCGGGCGACTCGGGCGCGTTACCGACCACAAACAGGTCGCGAGTCTCCACGGCATGTCGAACACCAGATGCCTCGCGCTCGAGATCGAGATTGACGGACGGGAACCAGCTCACATCGGCGCTTCCGGCTCTGCCGAGTAATCCCCTCCCCTCGCTGCCGTCGGCATCGACGAGCACGAGGCCCGAGAAATCGAATCCGACCAGATCGTTGAGCGTGTCCAAGACGATACGGGCGGCAGTTTCTCTGTCGCGCGCCGTCGCGAGAGCGGCGGAGAGCTCGGCGACCGCTGCCAGCCGGTGCTCTCCGGCGGCCTGCTCGCGCGAGCGCCGCCGCCCGCGCAGTGCGAACAGATCAAACAAGAGATGCAACGCGAGCACTACGCCGAGCAAAAGCGCCAGCGCCGCTACGACATTGCGGAAGACCGCGAAGTCCGACACGCCCGCGAGCTGGATCAACCGGGTGAAATCCGTGACAGCCACAGGAAAGCTGATGATACGCCCTGCCCTCGTCCTCACAGCCCGGGGCGAGTCGCCGAGGCTACGATGACTGAATGGTTAAACGGTTGCTCTTGGCCTCGCCGCGTGGATACTGCGCCGGGGTGGAGCGCGCTGTCGAGACGGTCGCGCGCGCGCTCGATCTCGATGGCACGGTGTACGTGCGTAAGGAGATCGTCCACAATCGCCACGTTGTCGACGATCTGCGCGAGCACGGCGCCGTTTTCGTGCAGGAGGCGCAGGAGGCACCGCGCGGAGCGACGCTGGTGCTGTCGGCCCACGGCGTCGCGCCGGAGGTCTACCAGCACTGCGCCGAGCTCGAGCAGCGAGTGATCGACGCCACCTGCCCGCTCGTGACCAAGGTGCACGTGCAGGCCCGCCGCTTCGCCGCCGACTGCTTCGAGATCATCTTGATCGGTCACGCCGGGCACGAGGAAGTGATCGGGACGATGGGAGAGGCGCCCGAGGCGATCACGCTGGTCGAGTCGGTGGACGATGCCGAGGCGCTCACCTTCCCCTACGGCACGAAGCTGGCCTACGTGACGCAGACGACGCTCTCGGTCGAGGAGACGGCCGAGATCATCGCCGTGCTGCGCCGCCGCTACCCCTATATCCGCTCGCCCAAGCGTGAAGACATCTGTTACGCAACCTCCAACCGGCAGCGGGCCGTGAAGGAGATGCTGCCGCAGATCCAGCTCCTGCTGGTGATCGGCTCCAAGAACAGCTCCAACTCGAACCGGCTGGTGGACGTGGCCCGGGCCGGCGGCATCGATGCGCACCTGATCGAGGACGCCGCCGCGATCGAGGAGAGCTGGCTCGAACAGGTCGAGACCGTCGGCATCACCTCGGGCGCCTCGGCGCCCGAGCGGCTGGTCGAGGGAGTGTGCGACTGGTTCCGCGAGCGCGGCGTCGACGAGATCGAGCAGGCGCGCATCGTCGAAGAGCACGTGGAGTTCAGGCTGCCGGTCGAGTTGCGCCGGGAATTGAGAGCTAGAGACGAGAGATGAAGCCCACTCCGGACGAGATCCTCGCCTACATCGACTCCCACTCCACACCCAGCTCCGAGCAGCTCGACGAGTTGGTGAGAGAGACGGAGCGCAGCCTCGGTTCGCCGAACATGCTCTCCGGGCCGGTGGTCGGGCGCCTGCTCGAGTTTCTCATCTTCGCTCTCGAGGCTCGCTCGGTGCTCGAGATCGGCACCTTCTCGGGCTACTCGGCGCTGGCCATGGCCGAGGGGCTTCCGTCCGACGGGCGCATCGTCACGCTCGAGATCGACGAGACCCACGCCGAGCTGGCGCGGCGCGCAATCGCTGAGAGCCCGCACGCGAAGAAGATCGAGATCGTGCTCGGCCCCGCGTTGAAGTCGATCGAGCGCCTTCCCGGCCCGTTCGATTTCGTCTTCATCGACGCCGACAAGGACCAGTACCTCGACTACTACGAGGCGGTGCTGCCGAAGCTCGCTCCGCGCGGCCTGATCGCGGCAGACAACACGCTCCGAAGCGGGCGCGTCCTCGATGAGAACGACAAACACCCCGCAAACGAAGGAATCCGCGCCTTCAACGAGCGGGCGCGAAACGATCCGCGCGTGCGTTGCGTGATCCTGAGCGTGCGCGACGGAGTGACGTTGATTCGCCGCGCCTAGGCGCGAGCGTAGCCGCTACCGCTCGACGCGCTCGAGCGTGGCCTCGTTAAGCGAGGAGTCGAAGCCGATCTCCAGTGCGAGAGTCTCGGACTTGATCTGATCGGCGTAGTCGTCCAGGTCGCGCTCCGACTCGGGCAGCGTGAGCTTGATCCGGTCGGTCAGCGCCAGGCCCTGCTCCTTGCGCAGGCCGTTGATCTGGTGGATCAGGTCGAGCACGCGGCCCGCGCGCAGAAGCTCCTCGTCGAGCTTGGTCGAGACGGCGACAGTGATGCCGCCCTCCTCGGCCAGCGACCAGCCGGCGCTGGCGGTTTTCTCGACCAGTACTTCGTCCGGCTCCAGCTCGTGCCCGAGCACGCGGAAGCGACCACCCTCGAGCTGCTCGAACTCGCCGCGCGCGAGCGCCGCACGAACCGCGGGCAGGTTCTTGCCGAGCTTGGGGCCGAGCGAGCGCAGCTCGGGCTTGACCTTGAGCTCGACCGCCTCGACCTCGGCGAATACGACCTCGTTGGCGCGCAGCTCGTCGGCGATCTCCCCGGCGTGCCCTTCCGCACGCGGAGCTCCCTGGACGACGATCCGGCCCACGGGCTGGCGCAGCTTCAGATCGGCTTGCGAGCGCGCCGAGCGGGCCAGCTCGACCACCTGGCGCAGCTCGGAGATCTCTTCCAACAGCTCGCGGTCGGCGGCGGGCGCCTCGGGCCAGCCGGCCAGGAAGACCGAGTCGGGCGCCCCGGCGCAGGGCTCCGCGACGAGTGTTTTCCAGAGGTGGTCAGCGAGGAAGGGAAGCACTGGCGAGATGACCCGAATGCCCTGGACAAGTGCGAACCAGAGCGTGCGGAAAGCGGCCTCGTCGAGCGAGTAGAAGCGCCGCCGCGAGCGACGGATGTACCAGTTCGAGAGGTCGTCCACGAAGCTCTCGAAGGAGCGGATGACGCCGACCGTGAGCGACGCTTCCAGAGCCTCGGTCGCCTCGGCGACCAGCGCGTGAGTGCGCTCGACGAGCCAGTAGTCGAGCGGCTTGAGCTCGATCCCCTGCGGCCCCGCCGCGAGGTCATCGAAGCTCGGGCGGAAGCCCTCGATGTTGGCGTAGGTGACGAAAAAAGAAGTCGAGTTCCAGAGAGTCAGCAGCTTGCGCTTGACCTCCTCGGCCGGGCCGAAGCCGAAGCGGATGTTCTGGGTCGGCGGCTGCTGGCAGTAGAGCCAACGCATCACGTCGGCGCCCATCCGCTCGAACGCCTCGTCGGCGTCGATCGCGTTGCCGCGCGAGCCGTGCATCTCGTCGCCGTTCTCGTCCAGCAGCTTCTCGTAGGAGAGCACCTCTCGATAGGGCGCGCGCCCATCGAGGGCCACGGCCATGAACAGCAACGAGTAGAACCAGAGCCTGATCTGCTCGCGCATCTCGCAGACCCAGTCGGCCGGGAACCATTTCTGCCAGTAGTCGTCGTCGGGCAGGTCGGCGCTCGAGAGCCCCTTCGAGGCCCCGGTCGCGTAGCCGTGCTCGACCCACTCGGGGTTCTGCCAGCCCAGCGTCGAGAAGGGAACGATGCCGGCATCCAGCCAGACGTCGCCGACCTCGCTGACGCGCTTCACGTGCTCGTTGCCGCAGGCCGGGCAGCGAATCGAGACGGCGTCGATCCAGGGCCGGTGCAGCTCCTCCAGCCCCTCGATTCCCTCTGTCGCCAGCTGGGCCAGCTCGGCCTTCGAGCCAACTACCGTCAGATGGCCGCACTCGCAGGGGAAGAAGGGCAGCGGCAGCCCGTAGTAGCGACGCCGCGAGATGTTCCAGTCGTCCATGTTGCGCAGCCAGTCGTCCATGCGCTTGCTGAAGTAATCGGGCGTCCACTTGACTGTCGCATTCGCGTCGAGCAGCTTCTGCCGGATCTCCTCGACACCGATGAACCAGTCGTCGGTGATGCGGAAGACAAGCGGCGTCTCGCAGCGCCAGCAGTGCGGGTAGCGGTGGTGGATCTCGCCGGCCTGGATCAGCACGCCGCGCTTACCCAGGTCGGCGATGATCTCGTCTGCCGCCTCGTGCGCGCCCTTGCCGGTCAGCCAGCCGTACCCGGGCAGGATCCTGCCGTCCTCGTCGATCGGCGCCAGCACGGGCAGCCCCTCGCGCTTGCCCAGCTCGAAGTCCTCGCCGCCGCAGCCGGGCGCGATGTGGACGATGCCGGTGCCCTCCTCCATCGAGACCTCGTCCCAGGCGACGACGCGGTACTCGACCTCGCTCGCGGCGGGAAGGTCGGCGAAGGGCCCCGTGTAGCGCCAGCCGACCAGCTTCTCTCCCGGCAGCTCGTCCACGACCTTGCCCGTCACGGGAACCTGCTCCAGTAGCGGCCCCGCCAGCCAGAGCGACTCCCCGTCGGTCTGCACCTTGACGTAGGCAGCTTCGGGATCGACCGCCGCCGCCACGTTGGCCGGCAACGTCCAGGGCGTCGTCGTCCAGACCGCCAGCGCCTCGCCCGGGCGCTCGAGCAGAGGGAACCGCACGTAGAGCGAAGGATCGATCTTGTCGCGGTAGGCGTCGCCGGTGGTCAGCTCGTGCGCCGAGATGGAGGTTCCGCAGCGCGGGCACCACTCGGTGGCGCGGTGGCCGAGATAGAGCCAACCGCGATCGTGCAACGTCTTCAAGAAGCGCCAGATGTACTCGATGTTGGTGTCGGAGAAGGTGAAATAGTCGGCGCCCCAGTCGAGCCATTGACCGAGGCGCTTCGACTGGCGCGTGATCTCACCGGTCGACCAGATCACCTTGTCGCGGCAGTGGCGGGCGAAGGCCTCCAGCCCGTACTCCTCGATCTCGCGCTTGGAGTTGAGACCGAGCTCCTGCTCCACTCCGACCTCGATCCAGAGACCCTGGCAGTCGTAGCCGTTCTGGTAGCGCTGGTCGTAGCCCTGGAGCGCGCGGAAGCGGACGAAGACATCCTTGAGCGTGCGCCCCCACATGTGATGGACGCCCATCTTCTTGTTGGCCGTGATCGGACCGTCGATGAAGCTCCAGCGCTTGCCGCCCTGGTTTTTTTCGCGCAGGCGCTCGAAGGACTGCTCGCTCTCCCAGCGCGCAAGGACCTCCAGCTCGAGAGCGCTATGGTCGGGCTTGGCCGGTAGGGGTGCGAAAATGCTTTCCATGCCGGCGAAATTCTAGGGCACGCGGTAGGTCGGGATGAATCCCGTAGGCTTCAGCGTTCTAATACCGGTACGGGAAAAGCGATTCGAGGAAAGGGTGAGCGGGGTGGCAGACGCCGTTACGGAGGCAACGTTCGAGCAGGAAGTCCTGAAGAGCGACAAGCCGGTGATCGTGGACTTCTGGGCCGAGTGGTGCGGCCCCTGTCATGCCGTGGCGCCGGTTCTCGATCGAATCGTCGAGGAGCACGCAGGCGCCGTGAAGCTGGTGAAGGTCAACATCGACGAGGAGATGGCCCTCGCGCAGAAGTTCAGCATCGCCTCGATTCCGACGATCATGCTTTTCCGCGACGGCAAGGCTGAGAGCACCGCGGTGGGCGCCCACCCCAAGGGCTCGCTGGAGAAGATGCTCGGCCTCAGCGAGGGGTAGTCGGCGTCGGACGAGCCACTAGCGACGCTCGCGCCAGCGCCGAACCAGTTTCGTGACGCTGGGAAAACCAATCTCATCCTCGCCGGGTAGCTCGTCTGCGGCGAACCAGCGAATCTCCGAGATGTCGTCGGCCGCCATGGGCTCCCCGCCGACAATGCGCGTGATCCAGTTCAGGCTGAGTACGAACTTCGCCTCGGCGTCGTCGCCGTACAGATCGATCAGCGCGCCGAAGAATTCGCCGGGCTCGATCTCGAGCCCGGTCTCCTCGCGCAGCTCGCGCCGGAGGCCGTCGAGCGGCGCCTCTCCCTCCTCGAGAAAGCCGCCGGGCGTGTCCCACTTGCCCTTCCTCGGCTCGATCGCGCGGCGGACGAGCATCAGGCGACCGAGTTCGTCCTCGCAGAGCGCGCCGACCGTCGGCGCCGAGTTGGCGTAGTAGCGTGAGCCGCAACCAGGGCAGCTGGCGCTCGTGGGCTCGGCGATCAGCTCCGCGCCGCAACGCGGGCAGAGACGCCATCCGTGTAGCTCGGGCATACACCAGAGGATAATCCCCCAGGTGTCAGACACCGTTCAGATCGGGGAGGATTTGTCCAGGGCCATCCGCAACAAAGCAGGAACAAGCTTTCCCTCGCGCCTCGATCGCCGGTAGCGCGGAGAGCAGGTCAGGACGCGCTCGAAGCGGCAATCGGCACAAGCCGCCTCCGCATCATCGTGAACAGCGTGCCGATCACGATCATCTCCGTCTTGCCCCAGAACTGGCCCCAGAAGAAGCCCAGGCTGCCGAAGGCGATGACCAGGAAGAGGAGGGAGTCGATGGCGTTCCCAATCGTCCCCGAGAGGGCGACGCCGAGGCTCAGGTTCCGGTTTCGGATCGGCGTGAAGACGACGGCCTCGACGGTCTCCGAGACGGTAAACGCAACCACGCTGGCGATCGCGATCTTTTCCAGCGACGTCCAGCCGGCGAGATCGCCGACACCCCAGGAGATCAGGCCGGCGACGTAGACGAGCGGCATCGTCCAGTAGAGGCCGCGGAGCTGTTGAATCCAGTCGCGTAGCACCAGTACGGCGCCGATGCAGAAGACTCCCGCCGGCGCCATATAGGGCGTGAGCGGCACATGGACAACGTAGGCGCTGGCCAGCCAGTTGGCCAGGATGACCAGCCCCAGATAGCAAGCTGCGAGCGGAAGAAAGAGCTTCATCTTGTGGTAGGTCGGTTTGGTATTCAAGCCGCCGCGCAGCCTAGCTGACATCCGTTTGAGATTGCCGCGCGAGCGAAAGACCGACAACGGCCTACGGCTTCGACGCCTTGAGCGAGAAGAGGAAGGGCACGTTGTCGTGGCCGGGGACGCGCCACCACCCGTCCTCGCCCTTGACCATCGACGGCAGCCACTGGAACGTGCTGAACGGAAGCTCGTGCAGGAACGCGACGCGCAGTCCGCTGTCCGCGAGAGCGTTGACTACATCCGCGAGCGAGTGCCGCCACTGGTACGAGGTCTTGTGCTCGACAACCGCGCTCGGATCGGCATACGAGCCGTCACGTGTCTCCTCGATAGGGCCGACGTCGAAGTAGGGCTCGCTCACGACAAGCCCTTCGTCCCGGTCGTCAAGCATGCCGCCGACGGGGTGCAGCTCGACGATGTAGAAGAAGCCGCCGGGCGAGAGGAAGTGGCTGATGACCTTGCCCCACGCCGCGAGGTCGGAAAGCCAGCAGAGGACGCCGTAGGAGGTGAAGACGATGTCGAACGCGCCTTCGAGCTTCCCGGGCAGGTCGTAAACGTCTGAGCAGACGAACTTCGCTCCGGTGCCGAGGTCTTCATCGAGCCTGCGTGCAAGGCTGATCGCCTCCGCCGAGAAATCGACTCCCACGGCGGCCGCGCCCTGTCTTGCCCACGAGATCGTGTCCATGCCGAAGTGGCACTGAAGATGGAGGAGGCGCTTGCCACGCACGTCGCCTACCTCTTCGATCTCGATCGGTTGCAGCGTCGAGCGACCCGCCCGAAACGCGTCCAGGTCGTAGGTATCCCGCGCACGCGTGTGCACGCCGACGAGCTCGTCCCAGCGCGCGAGGTTCGTCTGCCTGTACCCATCCATCGGTCGACGAGACTATCGCACTCCTCCCCAAGCGACTATCTCTCTCACAGGGGCGCAACCCGCTGGGAGCAAGGGCGTCGTTAAGAGAGTGGCGCGCGAGCGAGACGCCGCATCCCGCTCGCGCGCTCGAAGACAAGAAGGCTCCCGGGCCCTTGGGCGCGACTTTCGTTACGCGTCCGTTTCCTCCCCGGGCCGAGTGCCCGATCTTGCCAACCAATGTTTATGACGCAACCGTGTTTAGAAGGTTGGGCGGATCGCTGGCCGTGTGGCCGGCCGCACCAGCGCCTTCCAAAGGCCGCCGCGACCGGCATAACGGGCGCGGCTCAGAAAACGCTATCCCAGCGCGAGACCAACGCGACGTCGTCGCGTTAGCTCACTCCCTTCCTCCGTCGAAAGTCCTCATGCACTCCAAAGGAGAGCGGACTTTCGGCGGTCCCTACATGCCCATTGAGTGGTAGCCGGAGTCGACGTAGAGGATCGTGCCCGTGATGTTGCGCGCGTCGTCGGAGAGCAGGAAGGCGCTGGCGGACGCGACATCGGCGGCATCGATCGGGCGGCGCAGCGGCGCGCGCTCGGCGACGATCGACTCCATGGTCGGGAAGCCGGGGATGGAGCGGGCGGCCAGGGTCCGCACCGGGCCGGCGGAGACCGCGTTGACGCGGACGCCCTCGCTGCCGAGATCCCAGGCCAGATAGCGCATCGATGCCTCGAGAGTCGCCTTTGCCACTCCCATGATGTTGTAATGCGGAACGGCCCGCTCGCCACCGAGATAGGTCATGGTCACGATCGAGCCGCCCGTCTCGACGAGGTGAGGCTCGGCGGCGCGGGCGATCGCCACCAGCGAGTAGGCGCTGACGTCGAGCGCCATCCAGAAGCGTTCGCTCGGCGTGTCGATGAAGCGGCCCTCCATGTCCTCGGCGGCGGCGAAGGCTACCGAGTGCACGACGAAGTCGAGCCCGCCCAGCGCTTGGGCGGCCTCGGATACCGCGCGAGTACAGTCAGCCTCCTCGCGCACGTCGCAGGGCGTGATCAGCGGGCTGGCGACCGACTCGGCCAGCTCGCGCACGTTCGCCTCGATCCGCTCACCCTGAAAGGTGAAGGCCATCGTCGCGCCTTCGTCGGCGAGCCGTTTCGCGATCGCCCAGGCGATCGAGCGCTTGTTGGCCACGCCCAGAACGAGCCCGCGCTTGCCTTCGAATCTCCCCGGCATGAGCGCGAGTCTAGCGAGATGGTTCTCGGGGCGCGTGACGATACAAAGGAGTGGGAAGCCGGCGGCGCGGCGCACATCTGGCACGAAATCGTCACACTGCGGCGCGCTTTCCTTCGCTTTGGGGCAGTAGTTTGGATTCACCCCGCGGGCGGGTGGCTCGGTGGCGGGCGGTGAGAGGTGGTGCCTCGCGCGCGTGAACTAATTCATCCGAGCGGCCGACGAAACGAATCACTCCGTCGTGCGGCGGCACCCGGGGAGCGTTCGCTACGCTCCGAGTAGAGAGGGCGGGAGCCGAGCGATGACGAGCGAGCAACGCGTAGCCGTAGTCACCGGCGCCTCGAGCGGAATCGGGGCAGCGCTCGCGCACGAGCTTTCCCGGCGCGGCTGGCACTGCGTGCTGCTGGCGCGCCGCGCCGACCGGCTGAAGCAGGTCGCCGCGAAGACCGGTAGCGAGATCGAGATTTGCGACGTCTCCGACGCGGACGCGGTCAAGGAGACGGCGGCCCGCGTGCTCGAGCGCCATCCGAAGATCGGTCTGCTCGTAAACAACGCCGGCATTCCCTCGCACGGCTCCTTCCTGAGCGCCAGCCCCGAGCGGATCGAGCAGGTGATCCGCACCAACTACCTGGGCTCGGTCTGGGTGCTGCGCGCCTTCCTGCCAGGGCTGGAAAAGGCCACTCCGTCCAGCGTCGTCAACATCGTCTCGGTGGCCGGAACAACGGTCGTCCCCGACGCCGGTCCCTACTCGGCTTCCAAGCATGCCCAGCTCGCCTTCTCGCGCGCGCTGCGCGCCGAGCTCAAGCCGCGCGGAATCTCGGTGCTCACGGTCAATCCAGGGCCGGTCACGACCGAGGGATTCCCGCAGACGCGGCTGATCAACAAGCGCTCGATGCGCTGGGCCGTGCTCAGCCCCGAGCGGATCGCGGCGAAGATCGTCAAGGCGATCGAGCGCGGCAAGAGCGAGATCGTTCTCCCGCGCTGGATGCGGATCGCCGGGATCTCGACCGGGCTCTTCCCGGCGACCGTGACCCGCGTGGTGGCCAAGGGCGACCCGGGCCGGGACGTCGAGCGGCCGAAAGACGCAGGTGGCGAGTGATCGAGCTCCTCTACTGGCAGGGCTGCCCCTCGCATCCCGAAGCGAAAGCGCTGCTCGAGCAGGTGCTGGCCGAGCTCGGGCGCGACGACGAGATCGTGCTGACCGAGGTAACCAGCGACGCGGAGGCGGAGCGCCTGCGCTTCCCCGGCTCGCCCACGATTCGC
>Ga0182010_10001628_pt1 | contig 11748 bp, 4 predicted proteins | sample 611E1MmetaG_FD_120488 | JGI IMG/M metagenome (GOLD analysis project Ga0182010, IMG submission 120488) | Permafrost microbial communities from Stordalen Mire, Sweden - 611E1M metaG | ecosystem: Environmental > Terrestrial > Soil > Wetlands > Permafrost | place: Sweden: Stordalen | collected...
CCTCGGTGACATCGTTGCCTGCCGGGTTGATGAATTCGTCGGCCATGTGCTTGGTCTTGGCCGCCACGTCGGTCAGCTTCAATAGATCATACTCAACCGCGTAGTCGCCCACGCGGCGGATGGCCACCGAGCCATCAACGTTGTGCCATGCCGCGAACTGCACGGCCTTCTCGCCCACCTCGCGCGCCTCGCTGGCGTCAGTGGCGCTGACACAGCCGAGGAATGAACGCTGCAGGTATCCCAGCGTGTCGGCGCGCACGCGCTTGATCTTGGTCTTGGCCTTGATGAGATCAGCCAAAAGGTCACCCAGCGCGCCGGTGCCCGAGAGCTGCACGTTGCCGTGCGCATCCTTTTCCACCGAGGGCTTGAGTGTGGTCATGACCGGCTGGCCATCGGCGCCCGAGACGCCCTCGGACACCGCAATGATGCAACGGCCGTGCTTGGCGTAGACCGACTCCACGTCTGCGATGAACCTCTCCGGATTGAAATGGCGCTCGGGTAAGTAGATGAGGTGCGGACCGTCGTCGGGGAACTTGCGCGCGAGAACCGAGGCTGCGGTGAGGAAGCCTGCGTGCCGCCCCATGACCACGGCGATGTACACGCCCGGCAAGGCGCGGTTGTCTTGGTTCGCGCCGGCGAACGCTTGCGCCACGAACTTGCCCGCCGAACCAAAGCCCGGGCAGTGGTCGGTGCCCACCAGATCGTTGTCGATGGTCTTGGGCACGTGGATGGTGCGCAGCTCGTAGCCGGCGGAATTCGCCTGCTCGTTCACGATGCGGCAGGTGTCCGACGAGTCGTTGCCGCCGATGTAGAAGAAGTATCGGATCTCATGCGCCAGCATGATCTTGAACATCTTGCGGCAGTATTCCTCGTCGGGCTTGTCGCGGGTGGAGCCAAGCGCCGAGGCGGGTGTACGCGCGACCTCTTCTAGGTTGTGCGTGGTGGCCTGGGTTAGGTCGAGGAAGTCCTCGTTCAAGATCCCGCGCACGCCATGGCGAGCGCCGTAGACCTTGGTGATCTCGGGAAACTTGCGCGCCTCGAGAACTACACCGACCAGGCTTTGGTTGATGACGGCGGTGGGGCCGCCTCCCTGGGCGACCAGGGCTTTTCCGGACAGTTTCGCCATTGGGGTACTCCAGCTAGGGGGACTTGTTACAGGAACCTATGCGACGGCGAATCGTATGGAGATACCGGGCACTGTGCAAGTGCCGACGCATAGATGGAGGCGGAAGGCCGGCGCCCTACGGCGCGCGACGTCGTGCAGCCAGCACCCTGGCGACAACCTCGGCGAAGCCCGTTGCTGCTTCTCCCTCGGTGATGTAGGCAGGGCGATCCACGCCCAGTTCGTCCAGAAAACCCACTACGTTGCGCACGCCCACGCTGGTGCGAGGGAAACGCGCAAACAGCGGCCGATCATTGCTGCTGTCACCCACAAAAAGAATGCTTGCGTCCGGATCGCCGACCACAGCGGGAAGCATGGGAGCGAGCCCGGCGAGCAGCCCGTCCGCCTTGCCCCAGCCCGAGGGTCGTACGTGAATGTGGATCGAACTGGCGATCACCTCGAAGCCTTTGTCGACAAGCTGCTGGCAGCCGCGCAAGGCGTCTGCGTCGAAGCCGGCAGGCCGCAAGAAGGCACGCTCGAACAAGCGAAAGACATCGTCATCGGTGCGGGTGAGGGCAAAGGCGCGCGCGACGCGTTCAGCGTTGTCGGCCAGGGCACGGGCAAAACTCGCATCGCGTGGCGGTCCCAGGTCGCGCCGTCGGCCCGCGCCGTCGAAGCATATCAGCCCGTTCTCACCGACCACCAGGCGCACGGCAGGAAGATAGCCAGCCAAGGCTTGCGCCCAACCGGCAGGGCGCCCGGTCACCAAGGCCACGACCAGCCCGACGGCCTGCAACTCTTCGAACAACCCCAGGGTGCGCGCGGACAGCTTGCCACCCGCGGTGATGGTGTCATCTATGTCTGCAGCCAGAACCTGCAATCCGGCTAGCGCGGACCCCGGCATGGCCGCAAAGGGCTGCAACTTGAGAGATTCCCCGTCTGAGGGCATGGCCCGACGGTCAGCACTAGCCGACTGCCCGCCCGGGTGCAAGCCCGAACGACCCTACAGCTCGAAGCCGTAGGCCTTCTTGTCGTCCTTCTTGCCCTTCTTCTTGCCAGTGCTGTCGGCAGACTGCTTCTTGGCTTTCTTCTTCCTGGCGCGACAGGCAGCGCTGGCAGACGAGGCAGCAGGACGGAAAGAATCAGCCGGGGCAGCGCTGGCGAGCGCGGGCACACCCACAAGCGCGAAAACGACGGCTAGGGAAACTGCGAGAACTCTCATGATTGGTTCTTGTAGTCTAGCGGATCTTCTGGGCTTTTCTCCAAATGTTATTTTTCGTCAATGCGCAGGCGTGGCCCCCATCTGACCCATGAAGGCGCTGACCACCCGAGCAATGTTCTGCAGGCTGCCGAAGGGCACCTGAATCTCCATGGCGGCAACCGAACCGCCGTGCCCATCCAGCACCACCGGCGCTCGCAGGTCAGCCAGACCTGGCACCGCAGTCATCATGCCGCCCAAAGTCGAGCCGCCCAGCTCCTTGCTGTTCGCAAGCACCTTGCCCAGCACAGACACCACGTCGACCGAACCCAGAAAGTCGGCACCTGCCGTGTCGAGCAACGACCGCGCCAGGACAGGCGCCGCGGCCTTCATGGAAGCCTGCGGCTTGCCGTAGCGATCGAGGAGCTCGCTCGGTTTGGGACCGATGGCAAGCACCACATGGCGATCCTTGACCGTCAGCGCAGTGTGCACGGCATTGCCTCCCATGATCGTCTTCATTAGCGCCGTGGCTTGCGAATCCTTTCTTTCGATCGGCTTTTCGATTTCAACCACCTTGCCCTTGTGTTTCACCTTGAGCGGGGTTGGCTTGCGACCATCAATCTCTGCCTCCCAGGCGTTGGATGACTCAAGAAACGCCAGGTAGCTAGCAAGGGCGTGCGAGGCATCGACGCCAGGACGCACTGACAGGCTACACATGAAACGAATCGGCACCTCGCCGACGGCTGCGACGCAGGAGCCACCGTCCAGCGATTCGGCAACCAGCGCGCGAAGGTCCCGGCCGGCCGCTTGGCCCGCAGGGCCCGAGGCTTCCACAACCTGAATCCAGTTCGCCAGCCAAGGCGCCATATCGCCCCACGCGATGGCCGCGCTGGCATCGCTGCGCACAGGAAGAGCCGTATCGAAAGTATAGGGTGAAACATGAGCAGACTGGGCGGCCAGCCCGGAGCCAGGCGTGGGCTGGGCCTCGACCCGCAGAGCCACGCCGCGCCGATCCCCTATTTCGAGACTGACGCGAGCCACGGCAATCTCACTCAACGGGCGAATCAATGCCTTGAGAAGTGCCGCGGTCATGTTCTTCGATGCGGGTGTCAGTCCCTTGCCCGCGCCCGAGGCGTCCTTTTCCATCTCGGCCACGGCCTCACCGAGCATGCTGGACACGAACACGTCCAAAGGCTGGCCGGTACCTCGGGCCAGGACCGAAGGGGACAAGGTGACAAGAGCCTGACCTGCCATCGGTGTTCCCTGCGTGGTGATGGCCAGGGCACCAGCCGCCAGCAGGGTTTCGCGTGAGCTGGAAAGCAGCAACTGGCGATCCTTGACAGCGCCCCAGACCAAGTCGCCCGAGGGCAGGCGTCGCTCGATGGTGCCCTCACTCTGGGCGCCGGCGGTCCCCATCTTCTGCAGGGCATCCAACGCGGATGTGTGCTCTTTGAAAGCAATCGCGGCACACCAGCCAGCCGGCGCGTCACTGCCCCGCACCAACCAAACAACAGCCAGCGGATGAGTGAGATCCAAGTGATCAAGCGTCTCGCGTGTCACCGTCACCCCACCTGGACTTAGCCAACTGGTCAGTGTGGGAAGCAATGACTGACCAAGTGGCATGGGCAACGCCAGGCTCTTGGAGAGCGCATCCAGGTCCACCACCAGCTTCATGGGCGAGGCGACCAAGACGCTCATGCCCCAGGCCCCGGCCGCGGCGGAGGCTGGCTTGAGCGCCAGTTCGACCGCCGCACCTGTCGCATTCGGCTGTGGAGCTGGCGTGGCTGCGGGCGCTGCCGGGGCAGCCGTCTTGCAGCCGGCCAGCGCAAAGAAGATTCCGAAGAGAATCGAGGAGACCAATTTGACGTTCAGCATGATAGTTGGGCGAGACTACGCCGATTTTCTTTGCGCATCCAGCGTCGCCGCCATCGATGGGCAGACCACGGCCGGGCGACCGCAGGTCACCCCTGCCACGCAGCGATGTGTTTCCGCCGCTTAACGCCTGTTGGGTGGCCGGCGGTCCCGAAGCCCCCGCAGGGGGCGCAGTCGCCGAAGCAAGAAGGCAGCGGCGAACAAGGCAAAGGGTAGACCGCGCACGCTTGTGGCGGTCCGGGACAGATTGCAGTCGCAGCCCGAACGGCCCAGCCGCACGGTGCTGCCCGCGTCGGGTGGGCGCGAATCGCGCCGGCCGTCGGGGCTGCCTGTGTCGGACGGAAGCGAATCTTGCCGGCCGTCGGGACTGCCCGCATCGCGGGGGATCGAATCTCTTCCAGCATCGGGACTGCCGCTTGAGCCGCCTGTGCCAATGCTTCCACCCGCACCGCCAACCGTGGCGCCGCCGCTGCCGCTGCTTGCGCCCGCACCACCCATGCCCGTGCCGCCCAAGCCGCTTCCGCCAGCATCTCCGGCTGCGCCGCCTATGCTCGCGCCGCCGGAGCCGCTCGCGCCGCCTGCTCTGCCACTTCCACCCGCGCCGCCGACAATGCTGCCGCCGAGGCCACCCACTCCGCCACGCCCGCTGGTGCCACCGGTGATACCGCCAGCGAAGCCGCCCACGCCACCGGTGCCGCTGGCCCCGCCCGCGCCGCTCGAAACCATGCCGCCCGCACCACCGACGACAATGTTGCCACCAACCCCACCCGCGCCGCCGCGTCCACCTGAGCCGCCTGAGGCCACGCCACCCGCGCCGCCGCCAGCGCCCACGCCGCCGCCAGCGCCCACGCCGCCGCCAGCGCCCACGCCGCCCGCGCCGCCACTGCCGCTGGCCCCACCCGCGCCTGTGCCGCCCGTCCCGCTGCTGCCGCCAGCGCCGCACTGGGAAGGATCCGCGCCGAAACACATGCCGTCGCCAGAACAGGTCTGACAGATCCCGCAAGGCGCTCCGAGCTGCGGATAGTCACAATAACCTGCACCATTGCAGGTCGAACGGCACGCACCATCACCAGAGCCGCATTCATTCTCGGGATCACTGCCCAAGGCATAGGGAAAGCATTTGCCAGCGCGATTGGCCTGGTTGCACGAAACGCAAGTCCCATCGCACGCGCTCTCGCAGCACACCCCATCCACGCACCAGCCAGAGGCGCAGACACTCGCGCTGGAACAGGCAGTGCCGTTCTTGGCCTTGCAACTGCCAGTACTGTCGCACGCCTGTCCGTCAGCGCAGCTACCAGGAATTTCCGTGCCCGCGACTGCCTGGCTGCAGGTGCCTTGGTGGCCGGCAACGTTGCAGGATTGGCACGCTCCCGAACAGACCGCGATTGAGCAGCAAACACCGTCGACGCAGAAGCCAGAAGCGCAGGTCGATGCCGTGGCGGCGGTACATCCCTCACCATTGCCGAGATTCGCTACCTTGTACTCCCAGGTTTCGCTCAGGTCCGAACCATCGTTCGGGCCTGCACCGAATAGCACCATCACGCCGCGCTGGCTGTCGAAGGCCATGGCGGCCGAAGTGAGCGAGGTGGGGCCCGCGGACAAATTGCGCAGGTACCAGGTTGGACCGTTGGCATCCAGCTCCCAGGTCTTGCTAGTGGTCGTGGATCCCGTCGTGATCGTTGCGTTCGAGGGCATGACCTGCCGGCGGCGCAGGCTGTCGTAGGCCACGACTGGGAAAGGGGCGCCGCCGAAATCCACGATGTCGCCACTGTTGCGTAGCGCCCAGCCGGCCGAAATGGGATCCCACTCCCAAAAAGCGCTGTTGCTGGCATTTTGCCCGTTGCTCAGGTTCAAGCCGGCAAAGAGAAACATTTTCTGGCGGCCATCGTCGAAGCTCAACAGCGGGCCCCAGCTTGGAGCCGGCGAGCCCGTGTCTGAAACGGGTGTGCGGTTGGTCCAGTTCGCACTCGCGCCATCCCACTCCCAGACTGAGCTGTCACTTTCCACTGCCAAGAGCAGCACTTTCCCGCGCCCAGAGTCGGTGACCATGCCAGGCCAGCCCTGGGGACCGGGGCTCGACTTGGGAAAGAGCTGGCTCCATTGACGGGTCCCGCTCTGCCATTCCCAGGTATCACCGAGGTCCAAGGTGTCGCTGCCTTCCTGGTAGCCCTGGCCGCCGTAGAGAATGAGGGACTTGCGAATTGGGTCGTAGGCCATGGCCGCCCACCAACGGCCAGGAGGCCGTACATCACTTTGCACCTGAGACCAGGAATTCCCGTCCCATTCCCACAGGTCGTCCAGCATCGAAGACTTGTCGTTGGAGCCGCCGAACACATAGGTCTTGCCAGTGGCGGGGCAGAATGCGATGGCCTGACCTTGATGACCGCTCGGTGCGTTTGCCGGCGGCGTGCGGTTGGTGAACGTCGCCGTGGCGGGCTGCAATTCCCAAAGGTCCGCCGAGACAAACGCCTGGTAGGTTGGTTCGTACGGCGTGATATTGGACGGATACTCCAGGTAGAAGACCGCGCCTGCCAACAGATCGAGGCGGTTTCCCGCAGGGTCGGCGACCAGCGAGGCGTACATGCGCCTCAGTGGCAAATTGGGTTCGCTGCCGGTGAGGCGCTGCTTCCACGCCCCCGCGGTTGTATCCCAATCCCACAGGTCGGCCAGGCCGAGGTAGGTTTGGAAGTCCTTGCCGCCCGCAAGCACAATCATCCCGCGGCCGGGGTCGTACGCCATGGCGTGGCCCCAGCGCGCGCTCGGCGTCTGCCCCGCGGCCGGCAGCAGAGTCCAACCCGGCGTCGACGGATTCCATTCCCACGTGTCCTGCTGGGGAATGCCATCCGCATCAGCGTGGTCCTTTTGCATTCCGCCGAACAAGACGGCGCGGCTACGCTGGCTGTCCCACACCAGCGCAGAGTCGTATCGGGCACTAGGCGCTTTGGCCAGCGTGAGATGGGTCCAGGTGCCCTGGCTGGGATCCCACTCCCAGGTGTCAGCAAACGCCAGCGCAATGCCGGTCCCGTCGGCCGAAGGTCCAGTAATGGGCAAGCCGTTATAGTAGATGGTCTCGGGCCAGAGGGAGGTGCCGCCATCGGCGAGACCTCCCCCGAAAAGCAGCACCTTGCCCGTGGACTTCTCGAACACCATGCTGTGCTGGCTGCGAGCGCCCGGACCCGAAGTGGTGCGGTCGCTGAACGTGCCGCTGGAAGGATCCCATTCCCAGGTGTCTTGGTAGTCGTAGCCTGTGGTCGAGCGCCCACCGAAGATGACGAAGTTCTTACGGATCGAATCGTAGACCATGCTCGCGCCTGCGCGCGGGCTCGGCTTGCGGCCAGCAGGCGTGCGGTTGGTCCATGTGCCGGTTGCAGGATTCCACTCCCACATATCCTGGGTCGCCGCCCCGAATTGGTTACTGGCGGTGGCGCCGGACCAGCCGCCGAACATGACCAGCAGGTTGCGGGTTTCGTCGAAAGCGGCTGCCTGCAAATAGCGCGGGTTGGGGGTCGGCGAGGTGGGGACGGCAACGCGTGTCCAGGTGGCGGACTCGGTCGCGGGCACAGTGCCCAGAGCCGAGTGGGAGGACTCAATAGGAGGGCGGTTGCCTGGAGCAGGTTCGGAGCAAGTGGCAAGAAGGAGCAAGACCACTAGTCGCGTGGGGAGCCCGCCGGCTTTGCCGGCGGCGTACCATCGCGGGAGGGTTTGGGAACCCTCTGAGGGTTCCCATGAGAATAGTCGCGTGGGGAGCCCGCCGGCCCTTCGGGACGGACAGCCCACCCTGCCCGCCCCGCGCGCTTCGCGCGCGCCCTCGCCGGCGGCGTACCATCGCGGGAGGGTTTGGGAACCCCTTGAGGGTTCCCATGTCGGAAGTCGGCGCAGGCGCCGCCACAAGAAGACGACTCCGAGCAGGGCGAAGGGCAGCCCTGGCGCACGCGTGCCGGTCTGGCCCAGGTCACAGTCGCAACCTGCGCGGTGCAACTGCGCCGTGCCGCCTGCCTCAGGGCCAATCGGCGCTTTTCTGCCGTCTGGGCTGCCAGCATCTAGCGAGATGGAATTTCCGCCATCCGGGCTGCCGCCTGCGCCACCCGTTCCACCGGTCCCGGTTGCCCCGCCGGTGCTGCCACCCAAGCCACCGAAGCCGCCCGTGCTGCCCGAGCTGCCGCCCGAACTGCTGGAGCCGCCCATGACAGTGCCGCCGGAGCCGCCCGCCCCACCCCGTCCACTCGCGCCGCCCGATACCACGCCACCTTTCCCATTGGCGCCGCCCGAGACGATGCCGCCCAAGCCACCTGAGCCGCCGCTCATGGTGCCAACCGAGCCGCCCGCCCCACCCCGTCCACTCGTACCGCCCGATACCACGCCACCCATTCCACCGGTGCCGCTGGTGATTCCGCCGGAGCCGCTCGCGCCACCCCGTCCACTCGTACCACCCGATACCGCGCCACCTTTTCCACCTGCGCCGCCGGTGATGGTGCTGCCGGCGCCGCCCGCGCCGGTTCCGCCAGTGCCGCTTGCGCCGCCCGCGCCGGGGCCACACGAGGCAGAATCAATGGGAGTGCAGGAGCCCAGGCCGTCACAGGTCGCGCATCGCCCGCATGGCGTGTTGGCCTGCGCAACATCGCAGGCTCCGGCGCCGTTGCAGATCGAACGACACGGGTCGCTGCCCAGGCCGCATTCGCTCTCTGGATCGCTGCCCGCGACGTAAGGCAAGCACTGGCCCGGACGGCCGGCCTGGTTGCAAGACACGCAGGTGCCATCGCAGGCTTTCTCGCAACACACCCCATCCGCGCAGAAGCCCGAGGCGCAGGTACTCGCGCTGGAACAGGCCGCGCCGTTCTTTGCCTTGCAACTGCCGTTGCTGTCGCACGCCTGACCATCGGGGCAGCTAGCGGCGATGTCAGTGCCCGGGGCTGCCCGGCTGCAGGTGCCTTCGTGGCCGGCCACCGAGCAGGATTGGCAAGCACCGGAACAGGACGCAGTTGCGCAGCAGACGCCGTCCACGCAGAAACCCGAGGCGCAGTTCGACGCCGTGGCAGCCGTGCACCCCTCGCCATTGCCGAGATTGGTTACCTTGTACTCCCAGGTTTCGTTGCTAATGGGGTATGGGGCCGCGGCCAAGTTGCCGCCGAAAAGCACCATCACGCCGCGCTGGCTGTCGAAGGCCATGGCTGCGCTGTAGCGCGAGCTTGGGCCCGGGGACAGAAGGCGTTGGTAGAGGGTTGGACCCTTGGTGTCCAGCTCCCAGGTCTCGACGCCCGATGTATCGCTCGCCCAATTAGTGAAGATCTGCCGGCGGCGCAGGCTGTCGTAGGTCAGGTAGGATTGGTAGAGATAGATGAGGTCGCCAGTGTCTCGCGACGACCAGCCTGCCGATGCGGGATCCCACTCCCAGAAACTGCTGATGGGCGTGCCACCGTTTGAGCCGAAGGCGCTGCCTGGACCAGTCCAGCTGGACGGCTGAGCGGGAAGGAGAAACATCTTCTGGCGACCCTCGTCGAAACTCAACAGCGGGGAGATGAACCCGTCCGGCGTCTGCACCAGGGTGACGGGGGTGCGGTTGGTCCAGGTGCTCTTCGCGCCATCCCACTCCCACACGTCGCCGGGGGAGTAGGTTTCGCTGCAGTCGGTGGGGGCTCCGGGCATCGGAGAGGAGCTGCAGGCGTAGGTTTCTCCTCCGAAGAGCAGCACTTTGGCGCGCCCCGAATCAGTCACCATGCCGTGCAAGTCCCGAGGCTGAGGACTCGATTGGGGTGAGAGCTCGGTCCACTGGCGGGTGCCACTGTTCCATTCCCAGGTGTCATCGAGGAGCTCGGCTGGCAGGGAATACCCGGAGGAGGCGGAGGAGGGCCAGGTGGTCGAACCGCCGAATAGAATCAGGGACTTGCGGAATGGGTCGAAGGCCATCGCCGCATCCATGCGGCCGGGGGGACGTACATCGCCTGCGACCAGGGACCAAGTAGTGCCGTCCCACTCCGACAGGTCGTCCAGTAACACGCCATTGCCGTCCTGGCCGCCGAATAGATACGTCTTGCCGGTAGCGGGACAAAAGGCCAGGGCGGAACCGGTGCGCGCGCTCGGCCAGCCCTTCGTTGGCAACGGCGTGCGGTCGGTGAAGGCGGCTGTGGCGGGATTCAACTCCCAGATTTCTCCGTCCGGCAGGTTCGTGGTGGCAGAGGTCAAGCCCCCTACCAGATCGAGAAGGTCTTGCGCTGAGTCGGTGACGAGCGAGGCATACATGCGCCCGGTGGGCAGGTTGGGCTCGCTGCCATCAAGACGCTGCGTCCACGCCCCGGTGCTCGGATCCCATTCCCAAACATCGGCCAGGCCGCTGCCGGTGTCGATGTCCCATCCGCCCACCAGCACGGTCACGCCGCGGCCGGGGTCGTACGCCATGGCGTGGCCGTAGCGCGGGCTCGGCTTGTCTCCCCCGATCGTGCGATCGGTCCAGCCCGGCGTGTTCGGATCCCATTCCCATGTGTCCTGCTTGGGAACCCCGCTCAGAGCGGCCTGCGACTTCTCCATGCCGCCGAACAGAACAGCGCGGTTGCGTTTGCTGTCCCAGACCAGCGCCGAGTCGAAGCGCGCGCTGGGCGCACTGGCGGGATGAAGCTCGGTCCACTTGCCGGTCAGGGGATTCCACTCCCAGGTGTCGTCATACGCGACCGACACGCTGGTCTGGTCGTCGGCGCCCAGCGGACCCGGCGCAGCAACACCGCCCCCGAAGAGCAGCACGTTGCCGGTGGACTTCTCGAACACCATGCCATGCTGGCTGCGCGGGCTGGGCCCGACGTCCGAGTTGGTGCGCTCGACGAATCCGTTGCCAAGATCCCAGTCCCAGATGTCGGCGTAGTTGCTGATCGCGGTCGTGCGCCCTCCGAAGATAACCAACTTGTTGCGGAGCGAGTCGAAGACCATGCCCGCGCCTGCACGACGGTACGGCTTGTCGCCGGGAGGAGTCGGGCGGCGGTTGGTCCATAGGCCGGTCGCGTGGTTCCACTCCCACAGTTCCGGAGACGCCGAGATGTTCGGGATGTTGGGATCGTGGTACATACCGCCGAACATCATCAAGACCTTGCGGGACTCGTCAAAGGCGGCCGACTGCAGATAGCGCCAGGAAGGGGCCTGCGACGGCGGAGGGCCGACCAGTTTCCAGGTGGCGACCTCGGTAGGGGGCACCACACCCAGAGCCGCGTGGGACGACTCAAGGCTGCCAGAGCTAGGGGCGTTGCCCGGTTGGTTTTCAGAGCAGGTGGCGAGCAGGAACAGCGCACCCACGGCGCTTCTTCGCAATTTCATGACGGTTCTCCAGGGGGTGGTGGGGCAAAACGGCAGCGTGCCATAGCATTTCCACACTGATGGCACACTGGCGCGAAAGTTATTTGATCGTGCAGTGGCCTTGCCTCTGCATAGGGCTCAGCCATTTCCTCCGCCCAGTCGGATGAATCGGGCGACTTCCCCTCGGACTATCGACGCCGACGGAGCCGATGCCACAAACAGCCGGCGCCGAGCAAGGCAAAGGGTAGCCCGGACGTGCCTGCGGCGTTTTGTCCTCGCCACATCAGATCGCAATCGCAGC
>Ga0182010_10001629_pt1 | contig 11746 bp, 12 predicted proteins | sample 611E1MmetaG_FD_120488 | JGI IMG/M metagenome (GOLD analysis project Ga0182010, IMG submission 120488) | Permafrost microbial communities from Stordalen Mire, Sweden - 611E1M metaG | ecosystem: Environmental > Terrestrial > Soil > Wetlands > Permafrost | place: Sweden: Stordalen | collected...
CACGCGGCGATTGGAATACATGGCTAAGTTGAGCCCACTCGTTATTTGCGAAGAATGCCAAAAAGGATAAGGATCGGAGTCGGAAGCGAGAACTTCGCCAAAGAGCAGGGCGTCATATTCGCGCGGTTTAATAACGCTCGTATTGATGCTTGCGGCCGCGGCTGTGATGATATCGGCTTTTACGCCAACGGCCGTCCAATTTTCTTTAATTATTTCGGCGGCGCGGCGGTTTTCGGCGGTATCGACGGTCGTGATGGTTACGGAAAGTTCCGTCGTCACGGTAACGGGTTTTTCTTTTTTTGTCTTTGGCGCCGTTGTTACGGTCATGGTCCTCACCTTGGTCGTCGGATCGAGCGCGTATCCGGCCTTGTCCAAGAGCGCCGTCGCCGCTTTGGGATCATAGCCGTAACGGGTGATCCCGACAGCGTTGCTTTGAAGCGGCGCGTCGCGAACTTCGCCCAAACCGTTCAAGGCTTCTTTCACAATGCGTTCGCGGTCAATGGCCAGCGCCAGCGCTTGTCGGATATTCGCATCGGCGAGTGCGCCGTCGTGCGACGGATTCAAGAAAAGCGCGGTGTATTGCGTAAGCGCGCTCGCGTGCATGATGACGCCGGGAATGGTCTTGATTGTGTCGCGTTCCGCGGGCGGAACAAAATTAAGCCCATCAACCGAATTCCCCGCGAGCGCGTCCGAGGCCGAACCGTAGTCGTCGTAGAATTTGAAAGTGATGCGGTCGAGCATGGCGCCAACGCCGGGCGCGGAATGCAAGGTATAGGAAGTGATGTCCCCGTTTCCGTCGCGGGAGAATTTTTCGAATTTGAACGGACCGCTCCCGATCGGCTTGAGGTTCCATGAAGCGGCTGACGAAGAGCTCGGGTCGATCTTCGCCCAAACATGTTTTGGCAAAATGCCGAAAGTCAAAAGCGAGGGGAGGTAGGCGTTGGACTCGGCGGAGGAAAAGACGACGGTCGCCGCGTCGCGCGCGCTCGCGGTTATTCCCTGAAGGCCTTTGGCAAGTGGACTTTTCCAAGCCGGGTTTTGGATGGCGTTCACGGTAAAGACCACGTCGTCGGCGGTAACCGGTTCCCCATCGTTAAATTTGACCCCCGGCTTCAGCGTAAAAACATAGGTTTTGCCATCGGGCGAAATATCGACCGACCGCGCGAGGTCGAGGGAAAGTTGCGCATCGGCATCGCGCCGATACAGTCCGCTGAAAACAAGTCGGCAAATATCTTGGTCAATATCGTTGCCGCCCGCCAAGATCGGATTAATGGCGCGCGGCGAGCCGACAATGCCCTCGCGGTATTCGCCGCCGCTCGCGGGAATAAGAACGGCATGCATAAGCGTCCAGCGTCCGGCAATGAGCAGGAGTCCGAGGATGATTCCGTAGCCGGCCAAACGAATGACACGGCGTTCGCCGGGGGCGAGCACGCGCCCGACCAAGTGCCACTGCCGCAGGTTTGGCGGGCGGCGGCGGGCGGCAACGCGATGCGCCAAAAGAATGTCGGCGCGTTTCAGGCGGTCGTTATGCAGTCGCGTTTTGAGCGCGGATGCGCGGCTGGCAAAGCGCTGTTTGGCCTTGGAAAAGAAACTCACCTTTTATTTTATTAAAATGTTGGCGATGGCGATCGCGAAGAAGATGATGGCGAGAACAATGGTCAAAATAAAGAGGGCTTTTTCAATGCCGCGCTTGGTGCGGTAAATATTGCCTTCGCCGCCAAAGGTTGCGGACAAGCCCGTGCCGCGCTGTTGCATGAGAACGGCGCCGATCAAAAGAAGGGAAACGACGATTTGACTGATGTTGAGGATAAGGCGGATGTTCATATATTGTTCCCTAAATTATCATGACTTGGTTTTGCGGTCAAGTTGGACACGCCGCGCCAAGTTTTGCGCCAGGCGTTTGGTATTGCGGCCGGAAACGGCCATTTTGGGACGGTTTTTCGCCTCCCGCCGCTCGGCTTTGGTTTTGATGATATGGTTCATAATTTATGATATACTATTACACTATGTTATCACACAAACGGCCGGGCATGACGCGGAAGAGGATTGTTTTGGCGCTTGCGCTCGGCTGCCTCGCGCTTTTTGCGGCGTTCATTATTGTCGTGTCGTGGAGCTACACCAAGCTTATTAAAGAAGGCGCGGTCGATACGCTTGATAGTTTGAATTTTAATAACCAATTTTCGACGTTTAAAAAAGTTGTTGATCAGACCGGCAACGGCGCGAACGCGGTGAATGCCGAGTCTAAAACCGCGCCCTCGATCGGCGGCGACAAAGCGGCCGTCCGGGTTGTTGAGTTTGTCGATTTCGCTTGTCCGTTTTCCAAAGAGGAAAATTCGATCATTCGCGAGTTGGCCGTTTCCAACCCGGACCGGGTCTGGCTGCAGGTGCGCAATTTCCCGACCGTTGGCGATGACGGCGCCCTGCTTCACCCGGGCGCGCAAGCGGCCGCCGTGGCCGCTTATTGCGCGAACGAACAGGGCAAGTTTTGGGCAATGAACGATGCGCTGTTCGCCAATCAAAACAACGCCGGAACTTTTGGCGCCGACGACCTGCGCCGATACGCGCTTGGCGTTGGCGTTGACGGCAAAAAATACGACGCCTGCCTTAAGTCGGGGAAAGCCGAAGTTGCCGTTGCCGCCGACCACAAAGCCGGTTTGGCGCTGGGCGTTATCGGAACGCCGACCTTTTTCGTGAACGGCTACAAAATCGACGGCGCCATTCCCGCCGATATCTGGCAAAAGATACTTAAATTGGTGAAATGAAGATCAAAGATTTAAATAAAATTTTTTTCGTTTTTGCGTCATTAATAATTGTCGCGGCCGGTTTTCCATCGGCGGTCAAGGCGTCTTGCAGCTGCACGTGTCAGCCCATCGTGACCACGCTCACCAATCCAGGAAGTACAACCGTCGTTTCCAAGTCGGATTGCAAGCAAGCAACCTCCGATGTAACTTTGCCAGAACAAGCCGACCTGCCCGCATGTACAGCGGCCTGCAAAGCATTGCCGGCTCCCGGCGGAATTGGAACGCCGCCTTGCTATAACAGCGCGGGCGGGGGAACCTGTTCGAGCGGCGAAACCGCCTCGTGCTGGTGCGATGCGGGATCCGGGGCTTATAAAAAATCCGCCACTGCAAGTCAGACTGATTGCCAAAAAATATGCACCGATCTTAATCAGAAATTCGTGGCATGGAGCAACGCCGGTCCGGTGCAAGCGGCAAGCGCCAACAATATCAAGTGCCCGACTGGCGGTGATTGGACAGATCAAACCTGTCTCGCGGCCGTAAACAGCGACGGCGCAAAGATTGGCAGGTGGAATCCGCCATCCGGCCAAACCACAGGGCCGTATTGTTTTTACAACGACATACCGATCAAATTGGGCGTTGGCCTTGGCACGGTTACGCAAGCAAACCTCGCTCAATACTTGGCCGCCGCTTACAATCTTGCCTTGGGTATAGCGGCGGTGCTCGCGGTCATCTTCATTATGATCGGCGGCTTCCGCTACATTGCGGCCGCTGGCGGCGCCGAAGTCGATCAAGGCAAAAGCATGATCAAGAATGCGGTGATCGGCTTGGTGCTGGCCGCCCTCTCTTACACCTTGCTCCTTACGGTCAACCCCGACATTTTAAGTCTGCGCTTGCCGACGATCCAACTCATCAAACAATGCGATATAAAGCCGGTCGATTGCGGATCAATCAGCAACAGTGATGATTGCGGCAAAGCTGATCCCGCGCTTAAATGCAGTTGGGACAATAAGGCTTCGACGTGCTTGTCGCTCGCATCAACACAGTCAGGAACGCCGGGGCAAGTCGGCGGCGATTGCAAGGTTGATCCGACCACCGGCAAGGGGTCGTGCGATCTCGGCGATTGCGTTGATATCGGCGGCGGCGTCTCAAAGTGCAGCCAATTTGCCAAATGCCAAGCGTGTCAGAATGATACGACCTACGACAGTAGCGGCGGTATTGCCACACGAGTCCCACAGCAGTGCGCCGCCAGCGGCAGTCTGCCGGTTAAGTGCATTAGCCATATGTGCGCCGATATCAATTCCAACAATCCGCCCAAGCCCGGTAGCACGCCGAGCAATGATAATTATATCGCGTGCACCAACGCAACTTGTTCCAGCGACGCCAATTGTCCGGCCAACCAAAAATGCAACGATAACCATGTCTGCATCGTCGCTAATCAAGGGACGACCGGTTGCACCACGGACGGCGATTGTCGAACCCAAGACGGGCAAAAATGCGTGAAATTTACACAGAGCGGATATGTCGTGAGTACCAGTAGCCCATTATGGAAAACGGCCTGTTGCGCCAATGGCGATGGCACGGGGTGTCTTGGTTGCAATCCCATTTCTACATACCAAGGGACGGATGATAATCCGGATTGCCCCAAATTGATGAAATGCGACCCCGGCACTTCAAAATGCGTAGCTAGATAAAATGATTAAGCGCCGCGACCCTGTGGGGGTTGCGGCGCTTTTATTTTCGTGCTACGCTTTTTATTCTCACAAATGAATGCACCCGGTGGAACAACTTCGATCAACAAACGGTCGGATAGGTTATTCCATGGATGTATTCAAATAAATAGAATTATTGCAACACGATGCGGTTGACCGCTATCGAAGTTGTGCCACCGGGCATATGCCAGAAAAGATATCGATCAAGGGCGCGCGGGTTCATAATTTGAAAAATGTTTCGCTCGACATTCCCAAAGGAAAGCTGGTCGTCATGACCGGACTTTCCGGCTCGGGAAAATCGTCGATTGCTTTTGACACCATTTACGCCGAGGGCCAGCGTCGTTATATGGAGTCGCTCTCGTCATACGCGCGGCAGTTTCTTGAACTTCAAGATAAGCCGGACGTTGATGAAATTAACGGGCTCTCGCCAACGATTGCGATCGACCAGCGCTCGAGCTCGCAAAACCCGCGCTCGACCGTGGGCACGATCACGGAAATTTACGACTTTTTGCGCTTGCTTTTTGCTCGCGCCGGCCGGCCGCATTGTCATATTTGCGGACAAGCGGTCGTGGCGCAAACCGTCGAGGATATTGCGCATCGCATTATGAAAGAAACGGCCTCGGGTTCGACCGTTGTGTTGGCGCCGGTTGTTTCCGACGAGCGCGGCGAGCATAAACACATTTTTCAAGAATTGGAAAAAGGCGGGGTGGCCGAAGTGCGCCTCGACGGCGAGCTTAAAAGCACGGCGGCGGCCAAGCTCGAACGGCTCTCGCGCGAAAAACGCCACACTATAGAGGCGGTCGTTGCGCGGCTTACCACGGCGCCGGAATTTTCGCGCGCCAAAATAATCGCCGAGCATGGGCTGGAGTGGGGCGACGGCTTCATCGAAATCGTGAAGCTCGCGACCGGGGAAACGGTCAAGCTTTCCAAAGACCTGATGTGTCCAAAGGACGGAGTTTCGCTCCCGGCCATCGAGCCGCGCCTTTTCTCGTTCAACAATCCGCAAGGCGCTTGCGCCGCTTGCACCGGGCTGGGCACCAAGCTTGTTTTTGTGCCGGAACTCGTCATCCCCAACCGCAAGCTCACGATCGCCCAAGGCGCGATCAAGCCGTGGATGCGCATCGCCGGAAACCGCGAAGGCAACATGGACCTCATTGACGAGGTCGGCAAGCGCTACGGTTTTAGCGTGAACATGCCGGTAACTGATTTTACAAAAAAAGCCATGGACATTCTCCTCTATGGCACCGACGGTGAACTTTACAAAGTAGGCGATCAGGAAATGATGTTCGAAGGCATTATCGCCAACCTTGAGGCCAGGTACCGCGAGACTGATTCGGATTATGTTCGCAAGGAATTGGAGGATTACATGCAGACGCTGATTTGTCCCGCCTGCAATGGGCGCCGCTTGCGGCCCGAGGCTTTGGCCGTGCGTTTTGCGGGGAAGTCGGTCTCGGACATTGTCGGCTTGCCGATCGACGAAGTGGCTGCCTTTTTCTCTTCAATATCTAAGAATGGAAATGGAAAGAAATTTGAGCTTAGCGACGATGAAATAAAAATTTCCAAACCGATCGCCAAAGAGATTGTCGTGCGGTTGGAATACCTGCTTGACGTCGGCTTGGGTTACCTCACGCTGGATCGTTCGGCCGTAACGCTTTCGGGCGGCGAAGCTCAGCGCGTGCGGCTTTCGACCCAGCTCGGCACCTCGCTTTCCGGCGTTATCTACATTCTCGACGAACCCTCGATCGGCCTGCATCCGCGCGACACGGACAAGCTTTTTAGCGCGCTTTCAAAACTCCGCGACATGGGCAACTCGGTCATTGTCGTTGAACACGATGCCGCGACCATGCGCAATGCCGACTGGCTTATTGACGTCGGTCCGGGGGCGGGGGAGTATGGCGGCGAAATTGTCGCCGAGGGAACCCCCGCGGCGGTCATGAAAAATCCCAAGTCCTTGACCGGGCAGTATCTCTCCGGAAAAAAGGAAATTTCCGCGCCCAAGTCGTATCGCAAAGGCAATGGCAAATATTTGACGGTCATCGGCGCGCAAGAATTCAATTTAAAAAATATCGACGCTAAAATTCCGCTCGGCAAAATGGTGACTGTTTCCGGCGTCTCGGGTTCGGGCAAATCAACGCTTATTTTGGATATCTTGGGGAAGGCGCTTTCGGCCAAACTGCACCGCGCCCGCGAACTGCCAGGGAAACACAAGTCGATCAAAGGGATCGAGAACATCGACAAGGTCGTGGCCGTTGACCAATCGCCCATCGGCCGCACGCCGCGCTCCAACCCGGCCACTTATACCGGCGTCTTCACCGCTATCCGCGATCTGTTTACGGAAATTCCCGAGTCAAAGGCTAAAGGCTATGATGCGGGCAAGTTTTCGTTCAACGTTAAGGGCGGCGGCCGTTGCGAAGCTTGCTCGGGCGAGGGTTATGTGCAAATTGAAATGTTCTTCTTGCCGGACGTTTATATTGAGTGCAAAGAATGCCACGGTAAGCGCTACAATCGCGAAGCGCTCGAAGTTCATTATCACGACAAGACCATCGCCGACGTGCTTGAGATGACCGTTGAAGAAGCGCGCCGCTTTTTCACCGACCAGCCGGCCATTTCCGACAAGCTCGGCGTTTTATGCGAAGTCGGTTTGGGTTACATTCGTTTGGGTCAGCCCGCCAACACGCTCTCCGGCGGCGAAGCCCAGCGCGTGAAGCTCGCCACCGAACTTTCGCGCCGCGAGACCGGCCGCACCCTTTACATCTTGGACGAGCCGACCACAGGATTGCACTTCGACGACATTAAGCGCTTGCTCGCCGTCCTTCACGAGCTCGTAGAAAAGGGAAACACGGTTCTTATCATCGAACACAACTTAGACGTTATCAAATCGTCCGATTGGGTGATCGACATGGGCCCCGATGGCGGGATTCGCGGCGGCGAAATTATCGCCGAAGGCACGCCCAAGGAGGTCGCAAAGAACCCCAAAAGCGCGACCGGGAAGTATTTGAAAGAGATTTTATAGTGGTATATACTGTTGCGGTATGGAAGACGCATCAAAAAATGAAATTCTCGAGGCTATTGGTGAATTCTCGAATAAAGTCGAACAGAGGTTCAACAAGATCGAGTCAACCATGGTCACCAAAGATTATTTGGATGATAAGCTTTTGGATATGAAAGCGATATGGTCGTCATGATGCGAACCTTCGCCCTTGAGCTGTTTCCGAACCGATGATAAAAAAAGAACGCCGCTTGTAACTCGCAGGCGGCGTTTTGTTTTGCGTTGGCGGTGGTTTACGGCGGTCCGCCTTCTTGGGTCATGCCGATTTCTTTGCAACGAGCAATTATTGCGGCAACATCGGTTTGGGTTCGAAACCTCAAACGGATCGGTCTTGACCCTCTTTGGCATGCTCCCCAATTCATCTCAAACCTGGCGCGGTTGTCATACTTGTGATCATCGTCATATCCAAGATAGAACGAAAGCCAGCCCACATAGCCGCGCATGATGTAGGCCTTGGCGATATCCTTGGCAAGAGTCATGGTTATCAACCCGCCGCCGAACCCAGCTTCGTCGAAGGCGACATAACCCGGCAAACGCCGCTCAATAAGCATGGCGCGAAGATCGGGTTGGGGGTTTGTTTCGCCGTCAATTCTTGCCGCTCAGTATGTCGGTTTGATGCTATGGAAGCGAGAAACCGCTATTCCTGTTCCCTTGACGGCTTCATTAGCATCGAGTATTTGCTGCGGCGCCGCAAGACAGCCATCGAGCCAATCCCAATTGTCGGGAATCGTCTCGATAAGCGTAACGGCGGCTTCGGTGGTGGTTGGCGATGAAAAGAACATTTCGTCGAGTTTTGTCCTCATTGGTTTCCCCCTTATTTGCTGACCAAGAGAGGTGTATCATTAATTGTTTGTTGGGTCAATATAATGCTCCTTTTGGGCATGGCGGACGTTGAATAAATTTCATAATACTTTAAATGGCCATGACGGGGGCACCGTCTCATAAAGTGTGGTGCCGCATTATATTAAAAAATGAGCAATACCTTAAGCCTCCCTTTGATAAAAGGGAGGGTAGGGAGAGTTCCGGTTTAAGGATAGTGGCAATACTCGCCGTTTTATCGCTTATAATTTCTTGGGAGCTATTCCGACGGAACTCCCCCTACCCCCTCTTTTCCAAAGAGGGGGCAAGGATGCCGCCGCTCAATGAGGAGGGTCGTAAAACCCTTGCCGCGACTAACTATTATCAAGTTATCCCTCACACTATGTGAGATGGTGTACCATGACGATTGACATCTGTAGATTTTTATTGTAAGAACCAATGAAGGAGGGAAAATTGAAAATTAAAAAATTGGTTTCAGAAGATGCTGATACTGTTCATCGATTGGGCTTCCAAGAAGCGGAATTCCGCATCGGCTATGACTCGTTCTGGAGCAAACGACAGCTTACTGCATGGTTCGCATCAAGTGGCGACGTGTGCCTAGGCGCTTTCATAGGCAAGCGGCTCATCGGTTTCATTTTGGTCGCCGTTCATAATCCGATCGGCAAGGCGACTATCGAGAATATCTATGTCGTGCCGAAGAAGAGAAGGCAGCGGGTTGCCCAACGGTTGCGCGATGAAGCCATGAGACGGCTCGGCTTGAAAGGCGTGACTTATGCCGTCAGTTTGGTTAGCCAAGGCAACCTGAAGTCTCTCAAGCTGTTTTGGTCGGGAGGATTCGTCGATGCCGGCGGTCCGTTCAGGTGGGCGTCGCGATCGCTGTCGGCGCAAGAAGAAAGGAGGCCGCCATGTTCGGTTTCGAGATACAAGAGACGCTAGGCGTTGCGGCGGAAGAGATTCTGGCAAGGGGCCACAACCTTTCCGTCGGCGTAAGCGATACTCCTTGGTTTAATGGTGAGGGCAGGCTGGAAAGCCTAATTCTCTGGGCCTTGGAGCATACGCGCGAAAAGTTGTTGGTGTGGATTCCCGGCCGAATGTACGCTTCGAATCATTTCCACATTCGCAAATGCCGCCGCTCCGAGGCGCTTCGTCTCGGATTCGTCGCCGAGGACAGGTTTCGAGCGAGGGTGGAAGCGGCTGTTCGCGATCACCTGCGGGCCGGATCGTCCGCGACGATCGACATCGTCGGTTACGATGGGCTTTTGACGCCAGAGTTCGTTTATCGGCGTTCCGTCCTATATCGCTGTTTCAGCGAGCAGGACGGATTCTATCGGCGCGTCATGGAAGTTGCTGATGAGTATCTTCAAACGCGCGGACGCACGGTGTCGGAAAAACTGGTAGAAGCCGTAGCTGTCTACCAGCTTCAAGAGATGCCGATGTTCATCGCGCCGGTTCGGATCATTGGTAAGGAAACCGCTTACACGACCACAGTCTATCCTGGAATGGGAAAGTTCGATTTACTGGCGCACGACCTCACCCGCGGCTCGGTGTTTCCGGAGTTGACCGCCAAATTGGGTCTGACCGAACCGATGGGTATCGCCAGCGTCAAACCGAAAGACTAGCCTCGACATTGCTACCATACGCCTCGTAATCGTTACGAGGCGTTTTTCTTTAAAAAATGGCCTATTGACGGGCATTCAGATATGAGATATAACAATATTGTTATATGTTAAATAATACTTTATGGACATTAGGTATTGGAGGGATAGCCGCGGTGATGCGCCGGTTGAAAAGGCTATTGATAAGCTTGACGTAAAAACGCGCAATAAAATATTGAAGACGCTATATCTGGTAGGACAAAACGGTTTGGCAATTGGGTCGCCGGTATTGGAAAAAATGCACGGTACAGCGCCGTCGATCCACGAAATCAGAAAGCGTTATAAGGGATTTATTCGGATATTCTGTTATTTTGATGGCCGCGAACTATGACTCCTACATACGCTCCATAAAAAATCACTTAAGACGCCAAAGTCGGATTTGGAACTCGCGCAAGATCGTGCCAAACAAATAATTTAGCCGCTTAAAATTTATTGCATGAATATGGAATACGAAAAATTTAAAAATGAATTTCTTAAGGACGAGAAATTGCGAAAAGAATTCGAAAAGTACGATTTGGCTTTCGAGGTCGCCAAAATTCTTGTTGCCGCTCGCGTTGCCAAAAAAATGACCCAAGCCCAGCTGGCAAAAAAAATGAAAACCAAACAATCGGGCATTGCCAGAGCGGAAAGCGGCGACCGTCTGCCGAGTTTGAGTTTTCTTAAAAAACTCGCGGACGTTTATGGAACCGACCTTATCCCTCCAAAATTCAAATGCATGGAAGATGCGGAGTCGGTCGAAAATCTTAGCGTCAACAATAAGGAATCGGAAACCAGATTAACATTTGCGGGGTGGGCACTTATGCGATGTCCAAGCTTGGTAGATTATCGCGCTTCAATTACTAAAACGAAAACAGCTAATTAAACATATAGAGAAAATCATTATGAGACACGTTTGGTCCGTTCTCTGTCGTCGTTCGATAATCGATAGCGAAAGCAATAACATCAGCTTGATTGACGTTCTTGAGGGTATTCAAGCGAACTATAAGCCGAAAGAAGGAGATCAAAATAACGGTCGTCCGACGATCATCCCGGTCGATTTCGAAGTCGTCAGCTTTTTTGAGGATATTGATACAAGCAAAGAACTGCAATTCAAGATCAAGATCGATATCATTGCGCCGGGTAATATAACCAATTCCGGTTCCGAAAATGAAGTTGTTTTACCGATCGGGCCAAGACGCCTAAGGCAGCGTAGCCGAATAAACGGATTACCGGTTACGGTCAGCGGCTCGTATAAAATGGTCGTTAAGATCAAACAAGATAAGGAAGAATTCAAGACAATCGCAGAGTTGCCGCTAGATGTAACGATTAAAGCGGTATAACAAAAAAATTCCCCGCCAATGGCGGGGAATTTTTTTGTTTATGCTTTGATGGCGGTCTCTTTCAATTTCTTGGTATAGTTTTTCATTCCGTAGAGTTTAGCGCGCTTGAATTTGGCTTGGCGGACCGGTTCGACGTTTACGATGGTCGGGAGGTCCATGGGGAAGATCTTTTCGACGCCGATGCCGTATGAATCCTTGCGCACGGTAAACGTCTTCGAAGCGCCGGCGCCGCGGATGCCGAGGACAATGCCTTCAAAGATCTGGACGCGTTCCTTTTCTTCGCCCTTTGGGGTCATTTCGCGGATCTTCTGGTGCACCTTAACGGTCATGCCCGGCTTGATCGCCCAGCGCATTTTTTTTGCAGGCTTAACAGCTTCGGTCTTCGGTTCTTCGACCGCGACTTCCGCCGCTTTGACTTCTTCAGTTGTATCTTTGGTGTCGGTCATAGGGTTTA
>Ga0182010_10001631_pt1 | contig 11742 bp, 13 predicted proteins | sample 611E1MmetaG_FD_120488 | JGI IMG/M metagenome (GOLD analysis project Ga0182010, IMG submission 120488) | Permafrost microbial communities from Stordalen Mire, Sweden - 611E1M metaG | ecosystem: Environmental > Terrestrial > Soil > Wetlands > Permafrost | place: Sweden: Stordalen | collected...
GCGAACGGCAGGAAGAACCACACGAGGGTGGCGAGCGTCACCGAGAACAGGTAGCGGGTGATGAGCCCGCGGATCGCGGCGGACAGGCGATGCCTCGGCAGCCCGACCTCGAGCCCCACACCGATCATGAACATCGCGAGGAAGGGGTTCGCCGCGCCGACGAGGCTCGTGAACCCGATGACCACGCTCGGCAGCTGGATGTGCGCCAGGCGCATGAGGACCAGCGCGAGGTACGTGTCGAACACCGGCGACGTGAACAGCAGCTTCGCGACCGACCCGGCCGTCTGCTTCACGTCGGGACGGGCGACCGCGTGGGCGGCGCTCCGGCCGACACCCGCGGTCGCGAGCGAGCTGCCGACATCGAACAAGGACGCGTACACGATGGCGATCGGTCCGATGAACGCCGACAGGTACGGGAGGGCGAAGGCGCCGATGTTGTACGAGCCGCCGTGCAGGATGCCGAACGCGCGCTGTACGGGTGTGCCGCGGCGGTGCTGCACATAGCCGACCGCCTGCTGGGCGATGTTGGCGAGGAAGGCGAGCAGGGTCAGCCCCAGCAGGGAAGGCACGATCTCGAACTGGTTGAACGAGGTCGCCAGCGCGCACGGCAGCGTGACGCGCAGGACGATCTTGGACAGCGTCGAGAAGTCGTCGGCCTTCACCCACCGAAGCCGCTTCATCCCGAAGCCGATGCCGACGATCAGGACCAGCGACAGGGCCTTGGCGAGGATGGTCCACATGGAACGTGCCTCGCTCTCACTAGGGTCGATGGTGCCGTGCGGCGGGGTTCATCCTGGCACGCCCTGCCCCTTCATGTGACGCCGGTCACGTCCCAGACACCGATAGGGTCGCTCACGTGACGTCGGACGCGGTCGTGGTGGTGGCAGCGGTGGTCGTGCTCGACAAGCACCGGCGCGTGCTGACCGTTCGCAAGTCCGGTACGCAGCGGTTCATGCTCCCCGGCGGAAAACCCGAAGCGGGCGAGGATCTGCGGGCCACCGCCATCCGTGAGCTGGCCGAGGAGGTGGGCCTCGATCTTGCCGAGGACGACCTTCTCGACTGGGGCATCCACGACGACGTCGCGGCGAACGAGCCGGACACGACGGTACGAGCCGGGGTGTACGCGTGGTGCCACCGCGCCGCCGACACTCTGCTGCCCGCGGCCGAGATCGCGGAGCTGCGCTGGATGGAGCTCGACCGGCCCACGGGTGAGCTCGCCCCGCTGCTCGTCACCCTGCTTCCACGCATCATCGACTTCGAGGAGACCACATGAGGGTTCGCTGGACCGCATCGGACATGCCCAGCCAAGCAGGACGTACCTGGCTCATCACCGGGGCGACGAGCGGCATCGGGCTCGAAGCGGCCAAGGCGGCGTCGGCAGCGGGCGCGTCACTGGTCCTGGCGGTACGCAACGTGGCGAAGGGTGACGCCGTCGCCCGATCGCTGGTCGGGCCTGCCACGGTCGTCGAGCTGGACCTCGGGTCGCTGGCTTCCGTACGGCGCGCGGCAGAGGCCACCCCGAACGTCGACGTCCTTGTGAACAACGCCGGGCGCGTCTCGACCCGCCGTGAGGAGACCGAGGACGGTTTCGAGTGCCTGCTCGGCACAAACGCGCTCGGCCCATTCGCATACACGAACCTCATCGCGGACAAGGTCGCCGACCGCGTGGTCATCGTGGGTTCGGACGCTCACAGGAGTGGCGTGCTCGACTTCGACGACCCCTACTTCCTCCGCCGCAGGTGGACGACGGGCGCCGCCTACGCACAGTCCAAGCTCGCGGACATGGTGTGGGGCCTGGGACTGTCTCGTCGTTTCAGCCGCGTCGACGTGCAGCTGTGTCATCCGGGCTGGGCCGGCACCGGAATCAGCAACGTCACCGGCAGCGAGCGGCTGGACAGGATCGTCACCGGTGCGAACAAGCTCGTCGGCCAGCCGGCGTGGCGGGGCGCGCTGCCTACGCTGTTCGCGGCGACCCAGGACCTGCCGCGGTGTTCGTACACGGGTCCGGACAGCTGGTTCGGCCAGAGGGGCTATCCGACGCTGGTGGGACGTACGGCTGCTGCGTCGGATCCGGCTCTGGCGACGCGGTGGTGGGAGTTCGCGGCGCAGGCAACGGGGACAGATCTGGCCTAGGCAGGTCGCCCGGCTGGGGCATCCTCGGCATCCAGATCATGTCGTCCAGGCTACCCGGACGATGGTGACCAAGCGGGGCTCAGGAGCGCGCGAAGAGTCGCTTGACCCAGGAACGCTTGCGGGCCGACGGCGGCCCGAGGGGATCGATCGCCCAGGCGATGCGCTCGACTTCCATCGTCAGCAGCTCGATCTGGTCGGCGGTGTAGGACGTACGCAGGTTCGCGGGGAGCCCCGTCAGGTGCTCGAGCCAGTGCATCTTCTCGCCGCCGGCGATCTGGGTCGTCCACTGGTGGCCGTCCCACCAGCGCTCGACGCCGTAGGGGTCGCCCTCGCGGAGGTGCCAGCACGCCGTGCCGAGGGGAGGCTCGGGCGTCTTGTCGACCTCGACCCACGTCGACGCTGCGCCGCACTTCGGGCAGGGCCGCGGGTAGACGAGCGATGAGCCGCACTCGCGGCAGGCGATCGGTATCGCAGGCCCGAAGGTCGGACCTCCAGCTGCCGTGCGGGAGAAGTTCGGCTCCACGGGAGTCTCGCCCGAGAAAACCATGCGTTCAGTCATTGCAGCTGCCCCCCAAGAGCATCATCACAGTCCCCCCTGTGATGAGAAGAATCTTATGCTTCCGTTAAGCCGAGCGCAATGCGGCACGCTGATCCGTTCACGTCCCCTTGACGTAGCGCCCGTGGGTCACGACCAGATCGCGAAAGGCATCCCGTCCGGAACGTACTCATCCGAGTCGGGGTACGCGTTGAGGTGGACGGTCTCCCACCGCCAGTACGCACGAAGCTCGTCGCAGATGTCCTGTGCGAGCCCGACATCGTGGGCTGCGGCGACGAAGCACTCCTCCGCCCGCTCGTCCATCTCGTCGTGCTCCCCGTCGCCGGAGTGCATCCGTACGACGCGCGACTCGTCGCCCATGCCGTCGGTGTAGTCGGTCGGGCCTCCCCACGCCTGCGCCCAGTAGGCGGCGATGCGCTGCACGTGATCGGGGTTGAACCCGTGCGAGAACGCGTGCCCGACGATCTCGTCGGCGGTCGCCCGGTCGTGCCAGGCCCGAGCCAGGGCCGCGATCGCCTCCGGCCCGATCCGCTCGTACAGGGTCTTGGATGCCATCGCCCGAGTGTGCGTTCTGAACGGCGCGTGGTCAATGGATGGAGGTCTCCTGCTCCACCTGGTCTCCTATTGCTCGGGTGGGCTCCGCGCGACCACATCACTCACGAGGCTCGTCTGTGGAGATCACGACATTCGGAGCACTGTCCTGCCCGTCGCATCCCATGCCGTCACGGTCCAGGTAGCGCAGCGCGACCACCTTGCGCTCGCGCTCCGTCAGGATGGCGAGCGCTCGCGTGAGCGCCACGCGGGAGGCGTCCGGCGGAGGCTGGACGTGGTGGGTCCTCGTCGATGCCGGCCGTCGGGTTCTCGCGAAAGCGCCGGCGCAACCTGGAGATGTTGAGGTTGACCAGGATCCGCCGTACGCATGGGTAGGGGTCGTTCCCTCCCCGTGCGATCCGCTGCCACTTCCGGAACGCCCGCTCAAGAGCGGCCTGCGCGAGGTCTTCGGCGAGGTGCTCGTCGCCGCACAACATGCGTGCGACACGTACGAGCCGAGGCGACGCGTCCCGTAGGACTCCACGAACGACTCTTCGACCTTGTCCACCGTCGCCTCCCTTCACCCCTGACACGCATGAGAAACGTCTTCGGTTCCCAGCGGTTCTGCAGCGGGGCCACGACTCCCCGGACTTATCGGGCATATGAGCGAGCCATCCGGCGGTCTCAGGCTTGGGCACGGAGTTCCCGGGCATATGAGGCTTCAGAGAGGCGTCATATGCCGGAGAAATTCGTTGCGACCTTCGACGTGAACGACCGCTCCGCGGTATGCCCGAAGAATCCGTGCTAAGCCACGCCGCCGCGGACGTCCGTGACATCGACGACCGCCGCTGAGAGCGCCGCGATGAGGGCGTCCGCATCGACGAGGACGTGGGTGTGCGGCGCTCCCGAGCCGAGGGCGACCGTACGGCCGAGCATCGAGGCGTCGGCGACGACGGGCCAGGCATGAGTGGAGCCGAGGGGCGTGATCGTGCCACGTACGTATCCGGTGACGGCTTGCGCCGTGGCCGGGTCCGGCAGCGAGAGTCGCTTCGTACCGAGGTGGGCGCGCAGCTTCGGCCAGGAGATGGCACGGTCCCCCGGCACGAGGACGAACACGTACGACTCGTCGCTGATCCTCACCACGATCGTCTTGACGATGTCGGCGGGGCTGATCCCGCGTTGCGCGGCGGCTTCCTCGAGGGACGAGACGGGCTCGTACTCGACGACGCGGTACTCGACGCCGAGGGACGTGAGGAGGGACGCGGCGGGAGGTTCAGCTGTCACCCCCCGAACGCTAGTCGAACGCAAGCTCCGGGCATTCATGGAGAACGGTGGCGAAAGGCAAGGTTGCACGGGCACGAGAGAGCAGGGATTTCAACGATCCGGTCGGCGGTTCTGGAGCGCGATGGGGTCGCAGTTCGTCTGGGACCTGCTGCCACGTGCGTTCCCGTTCGACCCGTACGGGTCTTGGTCGTCGCGCAACGCCGTCAGGCCAGCCGTTGGGAAGGGACGCGTTCTCTTCTCCCTCACTGATATCCCGGGCGGTCCAGTCTTGTCGTGCAAGGACGGACCATTCACCAGTCGTAGACTCTATGACGGGCTGGGCGACATCCTGAGGTACCAGCGAGAACCTCGGACAGAATCCCTATGTTCCTCACGTATTCGACCGTATAAGTGCCAGGAGGAAGCGACGATGCTCGTCGGCTACGCGCCGGTCTCGACAGCAGTCGGGTCCAGGACCACCGATCCTCGACGAGACGCCGTGGTCGAGGCCGGAGTCGACGACGAACTTCTCCACGAGGGCATGGAGTCCGGTCAGCGCGATGACCGTTCTGGGTTGTCCGACTGCCTGAACCCGCTACGCGATGGTGACACGCCAGGGGTCTGGAAGCTGGATCGGCTTCGACGATGACACGGCCGAGTTGGACGGCCAGCCGGCGCCGTCTGTGGGGTTCGGTACTCGCGGTGCTCCCACTGGGGTTCATGCTGGCCTACACCGGGATCCGAGGCGAAAACTTCGACTACGGCCTGTATCGCAACTCGTTGCTGGACATGCTGCATGGTGGCAGCGTCTATGACTACGCGTTCTACATGCCGATCTACCACACGACCATGGGCTTCGTTTATCCACCATTCGCGTCGCTGCTGATGCTTCCGCTGGCGATGGTGTCCAACCTCGCGGGCAAGACGCTGCTGGCACTGGGCACCGCGGTGCTGACTACGGTCGCACTCTGGGGTGTCGTTCGGCTGGTCGATGCGCGACGAGCAGCCGCCGGCCGCCGGGAGATCTCGCTGGTGTTGTGGGCTTGGGTCACGATGCCGATCATGTTGTCGATGCCTGCGACGATGAACATGCAGCTTGGTCAGGTGTCGTTCGCTGTGGCTGCTCTGGTGATCATCGATGTGTTGCTGCTGCCGCCGAAGTGGCGCGGGGTCCTGGTAGGTCTCGCGGGAGCGATCAAGCTCACGCCGATGATCATGGTGCCGTACTACCTCGTGACCAAGCAGTGGCGCGCCGCGGTGAACTCGTGCGTCGCGTTCGGTGCGGCGGCGCTGGTCAGCGCGATCTTCCGTTGGCCGGACAGCGTCCGGTACTGGCTGGTGCACGACGTGATCAGCGGCTCGCTCGGCGATCTGGACCGTTGGGACAACTGGTCTATCTACGGCGACGTGTTGAGGCTCGGTGTGACCGGTAAGACATTGACGGTCGTGTGGGTCGTCGCGTCCGTGCTGGTTGTCGGAGTCGCCGTCTGGCGTGCGGTGCGCCACCATCGCCACGGACAGGATCTGGAAGCGACGCTGCTGATGGGGACCGCGGCCGCTCTGGTCACTACAGCGACGTGGCCGCATCACCTGCTGTTCGTCCTGGTCGGCTGTTCCGTGCTGGTGATCCGCCGGCCCTTGATCGGCGTCCCGGCGTTGCTGACGATGACCGTCCTCGGGTTCTTCCACGACGAGGTGATCGGCTTCATCGTCGTACCGTTGATGCTGGCGTTCGTGATCTTCGGGATGCCAGGCGATCTGCGACCGATTCAGAAGGGCAAGACCGACGCGGAGCTGGAACCCGTGCGCGCTGGTGAGACCTCCTGAGCTCTACAGCCAGTCTCGCGGGCCCTTTGCAGGGTGCCAACGGTCCTCGCAAGGCGATCGCCAGGCAACGAGTCGCCTCCTAGACGTTGAACCTGAACTCGACCACGTCGCCGTCAGCCATCACGTACTCCTTGCCTTCGATGCGGGCCTTGCCGGCCGAGCGGGCGGCGGCGATGGAGCCGAGCGAGACGAGGTCGGAGTACGACACGACCTCGGCCTTGATGAAGCCCTTCTGGAAGTCCGTGTGGATGACGCCGGCGGCCTCGGGGGCGGTGGCGCCCTTGCGGATCGTCCACGCACGGGTCTCCTTGGGACCGGTCGTCAGGTAGCTCTGGAGGCCCAGCGTCTCGAAACCGACCCGCGCGAGCACGTCCAGGCCCGGCTCGGCGATCCCGGCGTCCGCGAGGAACTCGGCGGCTTCGTCGGGCTCGAGGTCCACCAGGTCCGACTCGAACTTCGCGTCCAGGAACACGGCCTCGGCCGGTGCCACGATCGCGCTCAGCTTCGCCTTGAGAGCCTCGTCGGCCAGCTCGCCGGCATCCATGTTGAACACGTACAGGTACGGCTTGGCCGTGAGCAGGAACAGGTCGCGGAGCAGGGTCAGGTCGAGTCCGGCCTGGAACACCCCCGTACCGCCGTTCAGCACCTCCTGCGCGCCGACCATCGCCTGGAACTTCGGCATGGTCTCCTTGCGGATCCGCGCCTCCTTCTCGACCCTCGGCAGCGCCTTCTCGAGCGTCTGCAGGTCGGCGAGGATCAGCTCGGTGGTGATCGTCTCGATGTCGCTGCCGGGGTCCACCTTGCCGTCGACGTGCGTGACGTCAGGGTCGTTGAACACCCTGGTCACCTGGCAGATCGCGTCGGCCTCACGGATGTTGGCGAGGAACGCGTTGCCCATCCCCTCGCCCTGACTGGCACCCTTGACGATGCCGGCGATGTCGACGAACGTCACCGTCGCCGGCACGATCTTCTCCGACTTGCTCAGCTCGGCAAGTACGCCCAGGCGCGGATCCGGAACCCCCACGATCCCCGTGTTCGGCTCGATCGTCGCGAACGGGTAGTTCGCCGCGAGCACGTCGTTCTGGGTCAGAGCGTTGAAGAGGGTCGACTTGCCTGCGTTGGGCATGCCGACGATGCCGATAGTGAGAGCCACGAGGCGCAAGCCTACGGTCCGGCGCCTGTCTACGCTTACCCCAACCGACCCGAGGAGACCCCGATGACCACCTGGTCCAGGATCCGTGACATGTTCCGCGAGGAAAGGACCCAGACCACGACCGGTGCGACGCTGCCCGTCCCTGAGGTTCCCGAACACCCGCTGGATCCGCTTACACGGCTGGAACCGGCGGCCGTAGCTGATCGCGCGACAGATGCGGTGGTGGCCTCATGAGCCGCCTGCCTCGGACGTACGACCTGTACACGCGGCTGTCGAAGCGGCCGCTCGGACCACAGGTGTTCTCGCTGCTGTACGCGTTCTACGCGCCGTACTTCTGGACCGTGCGGCCTCAGGTCCGGTCCATGGAGCCGCACCATGCGGAGGTGGTCATCCCGTTGCGCCAGGCGGTGAAGAACCACATCGGCACGCTCCACGCGATCGCGGCCGTGAACGGCCTGGAAGCCGCGATGGGACTGCTCGCCGAAGCGACGTGCCCCGTGGACAAGCGGTGGATCCCGGTCGGGATGACGGTGCGCTACACCGCGAAGTCGACGACCGACCTGCTCTGCGTCGCCGAGACCGACGAGGCGGACTGGGACCAGGCCGACGTACCGGTCAGGGTCAAGGCCGTACGCCGCGACGGCGTCGTCGCCGTCGAGGGCACCATCACGATCCGGATCAGCGCCCGCAAGGAGGGCTGAAGCCTCTTCGTGGTGGTTTTCAGCGCTCCGTGCCGACAGGCTGGACTCTCAAGCCGTTTGGTGGTGGCTACGCCACATCCCAACACCTCTCAGAACCGCCACCAACCGGCTCGAGCAACAGGCGGACCAGGTGCCCTCGCCCATAACCACCACGAGGCGGTTTGGCCTGCGGCGCCCCGAGGATCGGCCGCGACTAGCATCAGCCGAATGGTTGAACCCAGCGCCTGGACCCGTACGATCGCCGCCGACCCTCAGCACTCGCACCGGTACGCCGCACGCTGGCGGCGGCTCGCGGCCGAGGGGCACGACCTCCACGGTGAGGCCCGGATGCTCGATGCGATGGCCGCACGTGGCTCGCGGATCCTGGACGCGGGATGCGGTACGGGTCGTGTGGGCGGGCACCTCGCGACCCGCGGCCACACCGTCGTGGGTGTCGACGTCGACCCGGCCCTCGTCGAGTACGCCAAGGCCGACTTCCCCGACGCCACGTGGCTGGTGGGAGACCTCGCACTGCTCGACCTGCCGGGCTCCGGCATCTCCGAGCCCTTCGACCTGATCTTCGCCGCCGGCAACGTGCTGGGCTTCCTCGCGCCGAGCACCCGCGTGCCCACGCTCGAGAACCTGCGGAACCACCTCGCGGAGAACGGGCGGGTCGTCCTCTCGTACGGCGCCGGCCGCGGCTACCCGTTCGAGGAGTTCTTCGCCGACCTCACGACAGCCGGGCTGACGCTCGACATGGCCCTCGCCACCTGGGAGCTGCGCCCGTTCACCGAGCAGTCCGACTTCCTCGTCGCTATCGCTCGTCGCTGAGCAGCTCGGCCACGATGTCGAGGTGTCCGGCGTGCTGGACGTACTCGCCGAGCACGTGGAGCAGGATCCAGCCGAGCGTCGGAGACTCCTCCGGTGTCGTGAACCAGCCGCCGAGAGCGGCACGGTCGGACAGGTCGGCGGCCTCGACGATCGCCCGCGTACGTGCGGCTTGCGACGCGTACAGGGCGGACAGCTCGAGGTAGCCCCAGCCGTGGGGGACCTGGAACCGGTGGTCGGCGTCGCGGTCGCCCTGCGGGTCGCGCACCGGCTCGGCCAGGAAGCCGTACACCAGCCACCGGCGCTCCATGAAGACCAGGTGGGTGAGCATGCCCAGCGGGGTCCAGCCGGACGGGACGTTCGAGGAGCTCATCGCCTCGTACGGCATCGAGCCGACCTTGCCGAGGATCGCCTGCCGTCGCGCGTCGAGGAAGTCGAGCAGCATCAGCTTGTGCTCGGGGGCGTGGCCGGGATAGCGGGGTTCCATCAGGCACCCGCCCAGTACGCGCCGAGCGCTCGCGCCAGGTAGCCCGGGTCCTCGACGCCGCACAGCTCACGGGCCGAGTGCATGCTCAGCAACGGGATCCCCACGTCGACGGTCACGATCCCGAGACGGGTCGCGGTGAGTGGCCCGATCGTGCTGCCACAAGGCACGGCGTTGTTGGAGACGAACTCCTGCGTGGGTACGTCGGCGGCGCGGCACGACCTGTACCAGAGGGCCGAGCCGACCGCGTCCGACGCGTACCGCTGCTGCGCGTTCAGCTTGAGCAGCGGTCCGAGGTTCGGCAGCGGCCGGTTGCCGGGGTCGTGGAGCTCGGGGTAGTTCGGGTGCACCGCGTGCCCGGCGTCGGCCGAGACGCAGCTCGAGGCGGCCAGCGCCTGTAGGTGGGCGGACTCGTCGACACCGAGGGACAGCGTGAGGCGGCGCAGCACGTCGGCGAGGAACGGCCCGCTCGCACCCGACCGGGTCGACGAGCCAACCTCCTCGTGGTCGAAGGCCGCGAACACCGCCAGCGGCTCCCCCACCGAGCCGTCGTCGAGGAACGCGGCCAGCGAGGCGTGGACGGAGGAGAGGTTGTCGAGCCGCCACGAGGCGAAGAACTCGCCCTGTGCGCCGAACACCGCGCCGGGCTCGGTCGGGTAGCAGAACACGTCGTAGCCGGCGAGCTCCGCGTCCGGGATGCCCGCGGCCGAGAGCAGGAGGCCCGCCGGGTCGGGGCCGTCCCCGACCGCGTACACCGGCTGGATGTGCCGCTGCCGGTCCAGCTGGACGTGGTCGCTGAGCGTGCGGTCGAGGTGGGGTGCCAGGTGCGGGATGCGCAGGATCGGTCCGGTGGAGACGAGATGTACGTCGCCGGCGCGAGTCACGAGACGTCCCGCGAGGCCCAGCTCGCGGTCGAGCCAGGTGCCGAGCAGCGGACCTCCGTACACCTCGACGCCGAGCTGCTGCCAGCCCGCGGACGACATCAGCGGGTTCGGCTTGAGCTTCAGGGCGGGCGAGTCCGTGTGCGAGCCGACGATGCGGATGCCGTGCTCGGGCCGCCAGTCGCCCGGGACGCGCCAGGCGATGACGGCGCCGTCGCGGACCACGTACTGCTGGTCGCCCGCCTGCCAGCCTTCCGTCTCGCTGACGAGGGCGTAGGCGGCCGCCTCGAGCCTGGACGCGATCTCCGCGGCGGCGTGGTACGAGGTGGGCGACGCGGCAACGAACGCTGCGAGGTCGTCGATGTGGGAGGCCATAGGGGCCATTCTGCCGACCCGGACGCCCGGCAAACGCCTGGTGACGGGTGTCGGTGCGGAAAAGTGTCCGAGCACACCGGCAGGATCATCACCATGGATGCCGTCACGATCATCGCCACCCTCCTGGTCGGGCTGCTGCTGGGTGCCACGGGGGCCTGGCTGCTCATGCGTTCCCGCGCGACCTCGGTCGGCAGCGAGCGCGAGACCACGCTGCGCGCCGAGGCCGCGAACGCCCGGTCCGAGGCGGCGACAGCCAGGGCCGATGTGGCGCACCAGCAGACCGAGGTCGAGCGGGCCCGCGGCGACGCGGCCGAGGCGCGCAGCCACGCGATGGCGATCCGCGCCGAGATGGCCGAGATCCAGGCGTTGGTGGCCACGGCGGAGGCCGAGCGTGACGCGGCGGTGCATCGTGCTGTCGAGCTTGCAGCCGACCGAGAGTCGCTCCTCACGCAGTTCAAGGTGCTGTCGAACGACGTGCTCGACCGCCAGAGCAAGGTGGCCGACGCGTCGGCCGAGCAGCGGCTCAAGGCGACCGAGCAGGTCATGGCTCCGATGAAGACCAGCCTCGACAGGTTCGAGGCGCGGCTGACGGAGGTCGAGAAGGAGCGGGCCGCGATCGCCGCCGAGCTCAAGGAGCAGGTACGCGCGGTGCAGATGACGGGCGAGCAGGTCCGGCGCGAGACGAGCGCGCTGACGACCGCGCTGCGCAAGCCGCAGGTGCGCGGTGCGTGGGGCGAGCTGCAGCTCAAGCGGGTCGTCGAGCTGGCCGGCATGGTCGAGCACTGCGACTTCGTGCAGCAGGCGACATCGTCGACCGACGACCGCGTGATCCGCCCCGACATGAAGGTGATGCTGGCCGAGGGCAAGTTCGTGTACGTGGACTCCAAGGTGCCGCTCAACGCATACCTGGATGCGCAGGAGGCCTCCGACCTGTCCGAGCACGACCGCTACATGGGTCTGTTCGCCAAGAACGTGCGCTCCCATGCCGACCAGCTGAGCGCCAAGCAGTACTGGAAGGCCGACGAGGCGAC
>Ga0182010_10001633_pt1 | contig 11725 bp, 7 predicted proteins | sample 611E1MmetaG_FD_120488 | JGI IMG/M metagenome (GOLD analysis project Ga0182010, IMG submission 120488) | Permafrost microbial communities from Stordalen Mire, Sweden - 611E1M metaG | ecosystem: Environmental > Terrestrial > Soil > Wetlands > Permafrost | place: Sweden: Stordalen | collected...
AGAATCATCGAGTTATCAAAAACATAGGCAAAGTTCATCGATCTAAATGTGAAATGGATCACAGTAATTAAGTATATAGTTATGGAACAGTAATCAGAAAAGAAGACTAAGGAATAGATAGCAAATTTTACAGAACTTCGGTACACAGCCAATTCTTTTTTCAAAACAATCTATTTCAGCATCTAAATCTTTGATTCCCATATAAAACCATTCCTAATTTGTTAAAATTTTCCCGACAATTTTAATTTTTTAAGTGAACTATAAAGATCAAAATTTAACTTTTTTATTTTAATTAGCTTAGATGATCTGGCTGATCATTTAATAGTAAAAAATTGATCTTGTTAGCTGCAGGTGAGGAAATGCCCATAGCCCACCGGAAAATTTACTTCAATGTACTGGGATACCTATAGATTAAAACTAAATTTAATATTTATATATTTTTTGTCTATAAACTAAATAGTAATAACTTAAACTAAGTAGTACACAAATTGGTGGTCCTGATCCCACGAATCATGATATCAATCCTTTGGGATGAAGATTGCTATTCAACTGATACCCAGATGTAAAAAGGTAAACAGTATGGCAAAAAAGTAAATAATTAGGCATCAAGAGGAAATTTCAATATATTGATCACTCTGAAAAAACAAAAAAATTACATAGCTAAATAACTGGCAACCAAGAAAAAGCTAGAAAAAAATGAGATAAAGGGAAAAAGAAGAAACAAAAAAACACTAAGATCAATGACAAATGAAATAAAAAAAGGCGCCGAAATCATTAAAAAAGAAGCATAATCGAATAAAAATAAAAAAATACAAATAAACGATTCGTATACAACTAATCCAGAAAGGTATAGCCCTTAAAAAAAATCGTTCACTGAGTCAAAGTATGGCGATCTGTTGGCATTTACATCCATGAATGAAGAAATTCTGACCTCATTTGAAACCCTGTAAAACTCTTCTAGCAATCTCAGAAGAAACTACATCGACAAGTTATCCGTATAGAGGAACAGCAAATTAGAGCACAGTGCTAGTCAAACTCTTTGTAACCAAAAAGCAACGAGGGTAGTGCGCCTGTCACATATCTCTTCTGGATTATGCCTTTTGGGAAATCTTCAGAAATTTTGACATAGCTGACATCCTTATCCTTTCAAGTTCCTCAACTGAGGTGATTTCTTTACAACTATTTATCAAAATTTTGTCGTGGCTGGTTAATTACTTCATAATCTGCTTCACTGATCATCTCTCTGATCTGGTCAGCGCTTGACTTTCATCCATACAACATTCCACAGATTTACACAGACGCAAAATTAGTTTGCCTATTTGCTTACTATTATCCGTTAGAAGTTAGATTAATTTTTAAGCTACTTCCATATCGAAAGAAGTTTCGGCATTTTTATTACACATCTATGGAAAGTGGTATTTAAGGAAATAAATTTTTCTTTATGACTCACTTTCTGGAGAGTGGGCCTTCAGCAGAATCTATCGGAAGAGCAAAGGTAAATGTGCTATCTTTTCCTTCTCTGTAATCCACCCAGATTTTTCCTCTGTGAAGGTCTATGAAATTTTTGACTATATAAAGTCCCACTCCAGCTTCGAGGTATCCTAGGGTTGTGGAAGGATTTGTCTGGGTAGAGGACATGAACATTTTTTCGTAATATTTTTTAAACATTCCTTCTCCAGTATCCGAGACTATAATTTCAAGCATATTTTCTTTTTTGAAGGCACTCACAGTAACTTTCCCTTTCTTGGGAGTGAATCTTATAGCATTGCTTACCAAATTGTACAGAATCTGTCTCAATTTTGTCTTATCAGCTCGGATATTCTCGATCGAGGCATCAATTTTCAGTTCTAGAACAATTTTTTTGTTTGAAGCAGAAGAAAGAAGACTCATTCTGATATCTGTTAAGAGGCTGACAATATCTACTATCTCATAATTGAGACTTCTATCACCGGCTTCGAGCTTTAATATGTCAAGCAGATTGTTGATGATTTCCAGAAGGTTTTTCCCGCTTATGAGGATATTATTCACATATTTCGATTGTCTTGTGTTCAGGGATCCGAAAGCTCCTTCGAGGAGTAGATCGGAAAAACCTATCACTGAGTTTAGGGGGGTCCTAAGTTCATGACTGAGGTTCATAATAAACTCATTCTTGACTCTGTTCAAAAATTCGGACTCGTTTTTCTCCTTGATAAGAGTTTTTTTAAATTCTGTTTGTATTTCCAAATTTTCTAAATATTTCCATTTTCTCTTTCTTTTAACAACGATGCTGTTTTCTTCCATTAGCGCAAGCAATGTAATACCTGAAAGTTCATCAAGCGGGAATGTATAAAGAAATGTTAGATTTTTGCTATTATTGAAAGCAATCTTATTAATAACGTTTTTATATATTCCAAGGTAATTTTCAATAGTAATTCCTAAATTTGTGAAATCAAAATTTGTTCTGAATCCTGTAAAATCTTTGGAAAGGACTTTTTCATACCCTTTTTCTACAAGTTCTGTTATCTTTGATTCTAATGTGGTAATATTTTTGTTGAGTGATTCAGCTGGCAAAATTTCCAATTGAGAAGAGTTGATAAATCGTTCGACATCTATTCCTGATTTTTTGAGTTCGTTCTTTGTTTCTTCAGCAAATAGGTCATCCGGGGAAATCCACAAGCAGTACTCTCCTGTTTCAATTCCTTGCTTGAAATATATAATAAGTAACTCAGTCAATTCTGCGATATCTCTATATATGGCAGAGATCTGATTGCTCTGCGGAACACTTGAAAAAAGTACGGAATTATCAACAATAATTTTTTCCAAAGTCTCACCTCCATGTATTGCAAATTAAAAGCATTTTCAATGTTTTACAATCTACATAGCTGGATTTTGTTGCGATGTGGTATGAAGTCTACTGGGGCATAATGGTAGTATTAATAACATTTTGAGACAATTCAAGGCAGCTTAAAGTATTTCACAGTTATATAAATAATCGAAAATCATACAATTCATTTTCAGTAGCTTATTATGTTTCGTACCCAGGCTTGAACTTCTTCTTTTATACATCACTAGCATATATAAGAAATGTACTTATTTATACTGTTTGCTCAACTAATTGAGATTTTAATGCGCCAATTGAATGAAATCCAGAAGCGTCAGATTTTTCCGGATAAAATAAAAAGGGATTTGAATATATTGAATTTGTCACAAGAACTTCATACTTTCATTTAAAATAATTTATTTCACATTTAAGAACAATAATCAGTGAGATTTTTTTAGGGAACTTACATTCCGATATACTAATTATTGAATTTATAATGGAAGGAATTCTAAAAAGTTATGACCAGTTGAATCTCATCATTAAGGAAAATTATAAGCTTTTCTGAATCGAAATTGGGATTACTATGGAATAACTATGTGAGTGCAGAATAAAATTAGATACATGAATTACGGAGAAGTTTGCCGCTGAGTTTGATAAGTTGTTTTCGACTTAAACAGTATAAAATTCGCAACTTTATGAAAGAATAAGTAAGACCAAAGAGAAAAAGGAAAGTAAGCTGCTGATTCTGGCTTTGCCAGAAATTTCTTTGTATAACATCGCAGGAGAGTTAGTAGTAAGAGTCAAAGTAAGAAAAAGATATGCCAGCGTTTAAAATATGATCGAGAAAGAGACAAAGGTAAAATACATTCATTACAATTGTTCTGAGGGCAAAAAATTGGGTAAATGCATATGATTGCATCTTTGATAGAGTGATCAATACATTTGATATGCTTATCTCTGTATCAACTAATCAAAAAAAGAAATGCATTAAATGTAAAGTGAAGATCTTTCTACTTAACTTGAAGAGGAGACCTTATTTCAGCTAATCTATGGACTTCAGCTCAAATCATCACATAAAATTTATGATTTTGGGAATTATATTCTGTTCAATTTATATTGTTTAAAACTAGAATATTAATCACTTAAGCTTAGTATTTTAATTTTTAGTTGAGACAAAAAGGAGATTATTATATGAAAATAACAGTGTTTAGCGGGAGTCATAAAGGCAAAAATGGAAATACTCTCAGCATGGTTGAGGAATTTCTGAATGGGGCAGAAGAAGCCGGGGCAGATACTGAGAATATCATCCTTGCTGAGAAAAATATAAGATACTGCAAGGGAAAATTCGAATGCTGGCTCAAGACGCCTGGAAGATGTGCTATCCACGATGACATGGACGACCTACTTTCCAGGTTTCTGGAATCGGATATTGCTGTTTTTGCCTGCCCTGTATACTTTGACAATGTTCCAGCTATAATGAAAAACTTCATAGACAGACTTTCACCTGTCCTTTTACCTCATTTTGAGGAAGATGAAAAAGGTGAGTATAGGCATGCAAAACGCTATGAGAAATTTCCGAAAATATTTGTTATTTCGAATGCCGGTCTACCTGGTCAGAAAAATTTTGAAGTTGAAAGCCTTTTTTTCAGGAGGCTCGCAAGAACCTTTCACACAGAACTTATTGGCGAAATCTACAGAGGAGAAGGGGAAATTTTCAGGGGCAAAGACAATATCATGCTAAAACCATTACTAGGAAAATATAAAAAATACCTCCGAAGTGCTGGCAAAGAGATCATCGAAAGCCATAACCTTTCTGAAAAAATAATTAAAGATCTCGAAAAACCAATTTTACCTCCAAGCTTATATATAAAATTCGGAAACGATGAATGGGATCGACTGCTTGATGAAGGTAGGGTCGATTGAGAAGAAATACGAAAGATAAAAGAAACTTGGTGTGGATAACCAAGGATAAATGTGAAAAATTTAGATGTTAGTTGATAGATAAACCTGTAACATCCTATTACTAGCTAAAGCAAGGAAGAAACTGTTTTAGTTACCTTGAAACAGACATTCTAAGAATGTACACAGATGCAGAATTTATTTGTTTATTTGGCCATTATTAATCATTGAAAGTTATATTAATTTTTTTATCTACTGTCACATTAAAAAAATTGATGTCATTCATCTGTACATATGTGGAAAGTGTGTGGAAACGTTTTAGCTATTTCTTTACTCAATCTTTTAATCAACTTCTGGCATAGCTTCTATCAGATTTTCCAGACTGTGTTTCAAATAAGGAGCATTGCTCCTGTTGATCAATTCCTGACAGATCTCAATCGGATTCCCGGCCATTACAATTGCTCCTTTTTCGATCATCACAACCCGATGGGCAACTTCCCGGACGAAGTCCATATGGTGGCTCACAAGCACAATGGTCGTGTTGAAGCGTTCATTGATCCTTTTTAAAGAATTTGTGATATCCCTGAGAGTTACAGGGTCAAGGTCTCCAAAGGGTTCATCAAGCATTAAGTACTCTGGAGATGTCGAAAGGCTCAGGGCAATAAAAGCTCGAACATGCTCGCCTCCACTGATCTGGGAAGGAGTTTTGTTAAGGACGTCCATTGACAGATCAAGGGCTTCAAAGACTGGCTTCGCATATGTGTCAACATCATTTAACGGAACTATGGGAAAAAGTTCAAAATAAATGGTATCATTCAGGTTCAACTCCTGCAATGCAGTTGCTTTTTCTTCTTCAGGTATATCTGACAACCTGTACACAGTATCAAGAGTCTCGTCAGAAAGCCCCATTTCCATGGCTTTATTCCTTGAGTATTCGATTGCACCTTTATTTTTGATACTTAACCTAAATCGAATCTGATCTCTAACTGTGGAGTTAACTGACATGGAAAATTCCTGATTCATGATGCTCATAATCCTACTGAGCTCCATGCGCTTCTTGCTATATTCGGTAACTTCTACCCAGTCTCCATTGCATAAATAATCTACAGTCCCGCTATTTGGCTTAACAAGCCCTTCCATAAGTTTCATAATTGTTGTTTTTCCAGCTCCGGAAGAGCCAATAAAAGCTAGAATCTCACCCTTATAGACATCGAAAGATAAATTTTTGATGTTAAGGACTTCTCCCATGCGGATGATGGAATAACGTTTTGAAATTTCCTTTACTCTTATACAAATTTCCTTATTTTCAAGCTTTGTAAGTTCTTCCTTTGGCTTCATATCTATAAGGAAATTTTTAAGCACACTTAATGGTTCTCCTTCGGCTGCTATTTTCCCTTTTTCAAGAAAAATGAGCCTGTCAGCAAGATAGGCATGGATTTCCGGAAGGTGAGATACTACTATGATTGCTATTTTCAAGTTCGCTTTTAGGTTTTTAATTGTATCAAGCACTTCTTGCTTCGTATCAGGCCCTGTCATTGTGACGGGCTCATCCAGAAGAAGGACTCTGGGCTTTGCAGCAAGTTGCCTTGCCATTATAATTCTCTGTTTTTCCCCTCCGCTCAGGAGGTTAGTTGAATGAAGAGCTTTGTGCTCTAGGCCAACAAGTTTTAGATATTCTATTGCCTCTTCAAAAAGTTCATCGTACTCATTAGTTATACTATGTGGAATATGTTCATTATTTGGAAGGTCTTCATGCCCCACTTTAAGGTAATTTAGTTTCCGGATTATATTTTCAATTGCAGGCCCGTTCCATAGACTGAAATTTCGCTGGAGATGTATTGCTGTTACACTTTTGAGGAACTTTTCTCCTTCAATACCGGAATTTGGTGTTACAATTTTCCCGTCTATTTCCACAGTACCTTCTTGAAACGGTTCCACTCCACGAATGATACGAAGAAGCGTGGATTTCCCGCTCCCGCTTCGACCTGTAATCCCAAGGATTTCACCATCCTCCACTTTGAGGTCAATGTGGTTCAATACCCTTATGTTTTTGGAACACACATCATAAATTTTTACTAAATTGGAAATCTTGAGCATAAGCACATCTCTTAGTGTTGATTGAAAGTTAACACTGAATCCTTTATTCTGAAGGGAAGTTATGATACTGCATCCTTCATCATTTTCTGATCGTTGTGATACACATGGGTAATGCAGTTATACTAAATGAATTTATTCAAAAATGCAAAAATTGTGATATGATTGACTTAACAATTGAAAATAATAAAGATTTCTTGATTCAGTTATTGAATGGACACAATACAGATAAATCACGGTTAAATTAGTTATTAAACATATCTTGACACTTGAAATTTATAAATTTCAGTTAACTGATGATATACGTGGTAATCAGACACGAACAATATAACTAAAGAACAGACTAAAGAACAACACGATCCAAAATTTTTACTTCGTTTTTCCTGAAATGGAAACACCCAGCGGAAAAGAATACATAAAAACTGCAAATTTCAACTTCATCATAAATCTAAAAACTCATAGTTTCAGGTCTTAGTACTCAAAATCGAAATTAATTCCTTTTTTATACGAATAAAGTTGCAGAAAAGGAGAATTCTTAACCATACTAATTGGAAACATTACGTTAAATGAATATAATTCAGTAGTCATAATCCCAAGGGAAAAACTGGCTCAAGGAAGATTCAAGTTGTATATTCTGTGTCTTATTTAAGGCAGTGAATCGAATGTCACCCAATAAAAGAGAATTGAGAATCTTTTTTGTTTTATTTATGTCCTAAGTATGGAATATTGTCTTCATCTGGTTGGAAATACCATCTAATATATTGAGAAAACGAGTAGAAATAAAAAAGAAAGTAGGTTTTCATTTGCTAACCCATTTTCATGTAATAAGCTTTGCAATGTCATTCACTGAACAAAATCTATACAACTTTTTTGTTCGCCTCAATTAGGCAATGTGGTAGCAATATACATTAGAGGATTTCGATGAGCTCTTAAATGTTGTCTTATGAATATATATGGTATACAAATGACTCTTGAAGATCAAAGGTTTATCGAAATCCTCATTAATTTGCCCCAAAAATGAATGGATGTCACTGTATAAAGCATCATTACGTCTAAATAAAAAAGCAAAGAACAAGATACTCTAAAAGTCAAAAGATACTAGAGTTGCAATGACTTTGAATGCGAAAACATCGATATTTTGTGGAAAATGTGGCTGATCTTTATTTCGAGAAGCTGCAAGACTGTGGAAGCTATACAAACAGAGCATATTCAACTGCGGAATTCTATGAAATTCGATAAATGAAGAATGCATTAAGGCGGTAACTTGAAAAAATCTGGAAGTTAAGGAAAATGATGAAAAAAGGGAAAACTCCCAAATACATTTTTTACGGAAACCCCTTTCATCATTTATATCATTCTAAAAACCAATCATATAAATCATTCAAGCTTTGAATTCAAGCATCGTGTTTTTACCATAGAAATCATCAAATTCAGATTTTATGCCTTTAGCATAATGATCATCACAAGCTTGGAATTAAGATATTAGGCCTTTTCCCATCATTGATTTTAAATAAGCACTCATCTCTGAACTCTATTCACAAACTTTATCTACCTAGAGAAATAGTACCATATATAGTATCTAGCTGAAAGTAGTGTTCAAAAAACATAGAGAATCTACAATAAAGTCCTAAATGTTGTTATATGCTTACAAGTGATCTATAAATGACTCGCGAAGATCAAACTTTTGTATAAAGCTTCTATAACTGAGTCTTATAATGAAGCAGATTTAGTTTATTTAAATAAATTATTTTTATTGTGCCAAGCTTCTGAGTTGCGGGTTAATTTCAAGTGCGTTGTAATATGCTTTTATTGCTTCATCTAACTTGCCTAAATGGGCTAGAGTAAGTCCTTTATTACACCAAATCATTGAATCAAGTGGGTTAATCTCAATTGCTTTTTCATATGCTTGTATCGCTTCATCGGATTTGTTTAAATTATTTAAAGTATTTCCTTTACCATTCCAAGCCATTGAATCCAGTGGGTTAATTTCAATTGCGTTGTCATATGCTTTTATTGCTTCATTTGATTTATTTAATTTATACATAGCAAGTCCTTTGCCATCCCAAGCATATGAGTACTGTGGGTTAAGTTCAATCGCTTTGTCATATGCTTTTATGCCTTCATCGAACTTGCCTAATTGGCATAGAGAATTTCCTTTATTATACCAAGCATCTGCATATTGTGGGTTAATTTCAATTGCTTTGTCAAATGCAGTTATTGCTTCGTCGTATTTATTTGATTTATACAGAACAAGTCCTTTTCCATTCCAAGCCGTTAAATTCTGTGGGTTAATTTCAATTGCTTTGTCAAATGCAGTTATTGCTTCGTCGTATTTATTTAATTTATACAGAGCAAGTCCTTTTCCATTCCAAGCCGTTAAATTCTGTGGGTTAATTTCAATTGCTTTGTCAAATGCAGTTATTGCTTCATCAGACTTATTTAAAATAGGAACATTGTTGCTGCTAGAGTTTGGAATACCTGCAAATGACACACAGCCCGCGATACTCACTAGCATTAAAAATGACAGTACAGTGATTCCTAAAACACTTTTGAATGAATGCCATCGACTTGCATCATCACATTTAGCTTTGTTCGTATTCAATCTCCTAATATTGATTTAAATATTAATGGTAAAAAATAACGTAATAATTAAACATAGTTTAATACACCTGTTATAAATTAAACATTTCTACTTACAAATTATATTTTTTAATATATCAAAACAACTTTGACATTATTTTTATTTGTAAAAGCTATCATAACTCTTAAAACTCAATTTAATACAATAACATTTTAAATTGCAAGTTGTTCAAAAAAATTAGTCTGAATTCAGATACAAGCCAATAAAAACTTTATTGGAAGATCAAAAATAACTTAACTTTGCTCATTGACTACACTTTTATCTTCCTTGGCTAAAATAATCTTACAATCAATGTTAAATGGCTTTTTTTGAAGCTCTTTTAACAATATTTTTCTTTCGTTCATCCAGTATTGTTAGGTAAATACACATTAACATAAGATTCAAACAGTGTAGACCAGGGTTTTAAATCATTTTGGATAGGAACATTCTCATATTTTATACCAAATTCATTCAACCGTATTTTAGTTGCAACGAAAGCTCCAACATTAACTTTAATGTCCTGAGGATGTGATGCAAGATAATTCAATTCTTTGTTTAATTGCACTGTCCCTACGACTTGATAACTATAGTAAGTAAATGAAATCATTGCTATGTTAACAATTAGCGTTATTATTAGGAGAAATCATGAATATTTTAAAATTGCATCATTAGCATTAGGCAAGAAAAAGAATGAAAATATTGGAAATAGCCATAATTGTGGTGCATATCTTGCCCACCAGGAATATGTATTAATTAAAATAGAAATGACCAACCGAAAAACAATTAGTCATTTTATTGAAGTATTTGAATTTTTTAATACATCAAATTTCCATTTCTTCAACATGCACAATACACTCAAGAAACATAATACAACAGCGCCACTAAACAAAACACCCAATCCACTCGCCCTCGCGTCTGGCTCATGGAATGCACCTAGTTCGCTACTAGAGAATGTGAATGGAATTTTAAATTCGGTTGGTTTTGTTTTTACTTATTGGTGTGAAAACACAGATCTAATTAAATTCACAAATGATGGCTGGTTGTGGAAATTCGCTGGTACATCTTGAACCGAAAGCAAATCTGTCGCCCCACCAACTGATGATACACTACCTAAGAATGGTATCAGGTAAAATGGATTATTGTGCTCAAGTGTATTAGTCACATAAGGATTATAACCGACAAATATAGCTCCTATAAAAAAAGCCACACCTATATATTTTGAAATCAATTTAATTTTTTCTTTTTGATAGACCCACAAAAATGCTAAGAATCCAACTGAAAAAATTAAAGTGTAAGTAAATCCGGTAGCTTTTATATTTATCATTAAAATTGAAGTGGTTGCAAGTGATATCAATGTTAAATAATTGCTTTTTTTAGATATAAACCAGATTAAAAACAAGAAACAAGCAATCAAACATGCAAACTGTCCATCCACCATATAACTCAATGATTGATATATACTAACTGGATTCACAGCGATTAAAAATGCAATTACAAGTGATTTTTCTATTTTTATTTTTGTCACAGATAAAATAGTAGCAAGTGCGATTAAAAATGTTGTGATTATCAGGACCATGTTACTTGATTTACTTTTCTCAATATTGCCTGTTATCTTGTATAAAGCCGCAGCATTTAACTCAGCAGCTCTAGGATCAGTTTCAGTTATATTAAATAGAGTGCCACCTACTTTGTCATAAACAGGATTAAACCCGTTGATTAATTGCAGTACGGTTGCTTGATGATATGATTGACCATCATAAGAAAAATCATAAAAAATGCCACTAACAAAGATACAACTGCATAAAATTGTAATAAATCCAAATGGTATAATAATTTTTTTGCATTGGTACTTTTTTGATATGAGCCAGTACCAAACCATCGAAAAGAAAAATGCAAGTATCACTACTAAAAATGACAATGTTAATTTAACGAAGTAGAAACTGGTAGCTATAATTAATGTCGTTGCCAAAAATACTAAAAAGAGCGAGCCTAATACCAAACAATTATTTACTAGATTTTTTCTCTTTTCAACTCCAATTTTGTCGTTTTCCTCTAACTCTAGTGTATTTTTTTAAAATTTTTACTCGTAGCTACTAAATCACCTAAACTTTGTATTGAGATTACCTCACGTCATAAAGTCCTGTGATGCATTCATAGCTTACTATCTAAGTTCTTTTACTTGTTACAAGATAACAAAAGATAACTCACATTAAACACTATCCATAAATATTAAACGTTCGCCTAATTTTTTGCATATATTTCAATCTTTATGATATGTGTTTACTTATATATTCACAAATGTTAAGTGAAAA
>Ga0182010_10001635_pt1 | contig 11716 bp, 9 predicted proteins | sample 611E1MmetaG_FD_120488 | JGI IMG/M metagenome (GOLD analysis project Ga0182010, IMG submission 120488) | Permafrost microbial communities from Stordalen Mire, Sweden - 611E1M metaG | ecosystem: Environmental > Terrestrial > Soil > Wetlands > Permafrost | place: Sweden: Stordalen | collected...
AGGCAGCGGTACAGGTCAAGGGTCGCGGGTTCATCCTCTCGGGTTGCCTTCCCGTCCAGGTTTGGCCGTCGCCTTGGCTCCAGCCTTCCCCTTTTCTGCGCACCAGCCCCCCTTGAATCGAGTACAGGGCGAGAGTCTGCGAGCAAGTGGAGGATTCACATAGCATCATGGCGCTAGTCACTCAGCTTCGGACCGAGGATCGACACGCGATCCGCGATATACTGCTGCCATGCAAGCTTGGCTGCTTCGGGCTGGTGTTCGCGGTCGTCGCGTCGAGCATGGATGTTCCATCGCTCGAAGCGGCCGGGGGACACGACTTGCTGTCCCCTTGCCGATAATCTGGACACTCGTGTCGTCGAGTTTCACAGCTTGCGGAAGTGACACCGTATGTCCCGGCCACATCGACCCATCACGTGGGCAAGGGCTTACCATCCAGACAAGCGACGGTTCCCCAACGATCGCCTCGGTCAACTTCAGGATTGGAGCCTCCGGGTGTTCTTCTTTGAGCATTGAAAAGCCTGATGCAAGTGCCAGCGGTGGCTACTCGCAGGTGACCGTCGACATGCGAAGTAGCTTATTCATTGACTCCGCGGTTCCCGTGAGTGCGGAGCCAGATCCCTGTGTCATGGACGTCGTGTCGGTCGATGGCCGCAGCATCACGGTCACAGCGACAGTGGAATATCGCCACAAGGTCCTGCAACACTGCGTGCGAAACGACAACTGCTGCCCCAAAGCTGAGCTGGAGTGGGTAGGAATCCAGGAGTTTTCTCCATCGGTGCAGACGGTTTCATTCTCCGAAGCCCTCGATGCCTCGGTCGAAGGGCCGGACATGGGCTTGTCCATCGACCTCACCGCCAGCACCGACGGAGTCGAAGATCGTCCCGAGTTTCTCTAGCTACGAATATCCGAGAGGCTGTTCCAGTAGGACCTGCTCGGCGGCGGCGCGCTCCTCGGCGGTGTCGACCTCCAGCCAGCCGTGGCCGCTGATGTCTCGACACAGACACCACGACCTGTGCCGGTCGCAGCCGGGCCGCAAACTCCAGCGCATGGAACATGAGCGCTTTCCCGCCACGCTCACCAGCGCCTTGGGAATGTCCTTGGTAAGCGCGCCCAGTCGGCTGCCCAGACCCGCGGCGAGCAGGACGACCTGCACGGCGGCTCAGCCGGCCGCAGCGGCCCGCACCCTGGGCAAGAGATCCAGGATTTCAGCAAAGCGCCCAATCACCGGCTGCCCTGGGAAGCGCAGGGTGAAGCGATCCTTGGCGAAAGTTCCGGCCAGAGCAACGAAGGGAATCTTGGCCAGGTACGCAACCTCGCCGTCGTGCAGGGAATCGCCCACGAACAGCATCTCGTGGCGGTCCACGCAGAATGTTCGCTCGGCCAACTCGATGTGCGGGCGGCCCTTGGCCAGCCCGTTGCCGTGGCCCAAGACTAGGTCGAAGGGGAAATCCGAAAGGCGCGCGAAACCCTCCACGTTGTCCCGTCCGTTGTTGGAAGAAACCGCGATGCGCCGGTGAACGCTACAAGCTAACCGGCGAGATCTTGCCCGACAGTGCGATCGAGGAATTCAAGTAGTTCGATTCCATTTTCCTGGGCGCCATCGGCCACCCGGACGTCAAGCCCGGCATCCTGGAAGTGGGCATCCTGCTCAAGACCCGCTTCGCCCTTGATCAGTACATCAACCTGCGGCCAGTGAAGCTGTATCCAAACGTGGAGACCCCGCTCAAGGACAAGGGACCCGAGCACATCGACTTCGTGGTCGTGCGCGAGAACACCGGCGGCATCTACACCGGTATCGGCGGCGTCACGCAGAAGGGAACCCCGCTTGAGGTGGCGACCCAGTTGATGCAGTACTCGCGTCCGGTGGTTGGATCGCGTGGGGAGCCGCCGAGCTCTGCTCGGCGCGTACCATCGCGGGAAGGGAAGGCATGGGCAACGGCGACGACCGGAGAATTGCAACCTCACCCCCAGCCTCTCTCCGGAACGGAGAGGGGAGTCGGAAGATGTGGGGCGGCGATTGATGTTTTCGGCTCCCCTCTCCTTTCCAGGAGAGGGGCTGGGGGTGAGGATATCTACACAATCGTCGGGTGCTGGATGCGGCCGGTTTCGCGCCGGGCGAACGCCCAAGACAGCTTCTCAGACGCCCTCTTAGTATATCTGCACCTCCGACAGATGGAAGAAGTTGGGCGGGGAGTTCAAGAGACGCACGTAGCGGCCCTCGGCGTGGAGGTCGCTGGCGGTCCATTTGTCGAAGGTCTCCTTACGTTCCCTCAGGTGGGTGAAGTGGACATTGTCGTTGCTGACTTCCAACCTGATTGGAACGGCTCGGTCTTGGAAGCCGTCGGATCGATTGTACACGACGACTTTGTCGAACTTGCGGATCGATCCGAGGTCGATCACGACCCATTGCTGGCCACCGGACTGGGTATGGAAACCCAGGTTGTCGGGGTCGCCATCGACCAGTAGCCTGTGATCGGTTCCTTCCGAGGAATACTGGCTGCTGACAGTGACCCGGCAATGAAGCGCGATGTTGGGCTTCCCGAATTTCTTGTCCAACCAGCTCACCGCGACGCCAAGGAACGCAGCGAGCACCAGAGCTACGAGGATCATGCGTGACCATCGCGCGAACAGCGCGCGCCAAAGATGACGCGCGTCGAATGCAAGTGGCTCCGACAGGCTGATGACCAACCGGCGCACGGCCCTGGCAAAGGACCTTCGATCTTCCCCTATCAGTTTCGCGAGGGTCGCGTCCCGATCCGGCCCCAGCATCGCTGTCAGCATCGAGCGTTGCGGTGCCGTGAGCCTGGCGAATGCTTCCGCCATCACGGGCAGCTTGAGGGCGTTCTCCGAATCGATGACGGGAGGCAGACCCTCGCGTTCCAAGACGGCACGAACCAACAGACCGACCTGTTCGCAGTCAAGCAGGATCCCTGCCAAGCTGCACTTGCCAGTTTCTCCGATCTCGGGGGTGTCTTCGGAAAGCTGGCGCGCGATATCGAACCACACAAACCCGGGCTTCGCTGGGCCGAAGGTCTGCGCGCGCGCCTCGGCCACGCGCGGCCCCATCCATAGCAGCCTGCTCAGCCAATTGGGCGGCGCTTTCTCCGGCGCCGCGGTGTTCTGACCATTGACGTTGCCAGCGGGATCGTCGCTCATGATACAGGCTTTTATACAGCATCCACGGAAGAAGTGGCACGGCGGGATTCGCAAGAAAATGGTTGACGAAATCGAGCCACGCCAAAAACTGCAGGCGTGGAATTGGTGAGACAACCTAGAAGGCTTACTATGACGCTCCCGTATCAGAAGACCTGGCGGAAACCGAATGACATGCGGCCCGGCCAGCCCGCGGGCATGCCGGACGCCGGCCGCAGGGGGAAGGCCCAGTCCGCGCGCAAGGAGTAGGTGTCGAGCTGGGGAATGAGCAGGCGCAGGCCGAAGCCCACGTCGTCGTACAAGGTCAGGCTGCCGGCGTCGGCTGCCGCGTGGCCGGCATCGAAGAAAAGCAGGCCGCCCAGGCGCAAGAAGGCCAGCTTGAGCGCCATGCTGCGCGCCTCGATGTGGCCGATGAACTCCGCCCCGGTGCCCACAAACTGGCCCACCGGATAGCCGCGCAGGCCCGTGTCTCCACCCACGGCAAAATACCGCTTGCGCGCGTTCACATACAGGAAGCCCACGTTGCCCGCCGCCACCAGACGCACCAGGCGCGCCAATACCGGGGTGGCCAGCGACGCGCGGCCTTGCACGAGCTGGTCGGTCATTTCGTTTCCCGCCAGCCGGCCTTCCCACGAAACACCGACACTCTCCAGGCCGCCCCACCAGCCTGCCGCAAGGTCGAGTGAGGCCTGAAGCAGGCTGAAGTCTTTGTCGGAACCGAAAAGCTCGCTGGCCCGTCCGGCTTTCAGCGACAGGCTGGGACCCAACTGCACGTCTTCGCGAAAATCGAAGGTGTTGAAATCGCGATAGGTCCGGTAGCGCGGCGTGAACAATTGGTAAAGCAGGAAGAGATCCGCGCTGCGTTCAGAGAGGGGGAAGACCAACTGGGAGAATCGCGTACGCTCCGGCGCCCCGCAAAGGTAGGGAAAATCGGCCAGCAAGAACGGCCGCACCAGATTCAGTTCGTGGCCCAGGCTGATGCGCTGGATGAGCGCCGGCCGCGGAAATGAGCGCGTGACCGCCGAACTCAAGGCGATGGTGCGCAGCCCGTACTCCCAGGGAGCGGTCGGCCCAACGGGCGGCGTGGCGAGCGACGCACCGTCGCTAACCGGGACCAATCTGAGATCGGTTCCCTCGAAGCGCCGACGGACGCCGTCGAAGTGCTGAAAGTCCGAGTAGGCACCCCAGTGACGGGCCAGCGCCCACAGCGGATACTCCAGGCGAAAGTGCGACGAGCTGCCCTCCAGCGGTCCCGCCGCGATCTCGCCGATCTGGCGCGCCCAGATCCAGGAGAAAGCCGCTTGCAGCTTGAGGCGGGTGCCCAGAATGTTGGGATCGATGTAGCTGGGCCCGAAGGACATCTCGCCCTGGTCAATGACAAACACGACGGCCAGGTTCTTGCGCCAGCCGAACAGGTTGTTCTCCGAGAGCGAGGCCGTGTAGTAGATGAGTTGGCCCTGCTGGATTTCGTAGTCTTGGTTGAAGCGCAGGCTCCAGATGTCGCGGGTCACGATGAGCAGGTCGACCATCCCCGGCGTCGCAGACTTGACCGGCAACACGGCCACCACATTTGAAAGCGACGGATCCTGCAGGTTGCGCGTGGTCTCCTCGACCAGATCCTGATCGTAGCGGTCGCCGGCCTGCTGTAGCGACTCACGCCGGACGTGGTGCTCGCGTGTGGTTCGGTGGAAGATGTTGGCCCAAACCAGCGGCACTCGTTCCCGGGCCAGAAACACGTCCAGGTTCACCACGTGGACCTGGGCGATAGTTTTTCCCTGCGGCTCGGGATCGATGGCCAGACCACGCAGGGCCAGGGCGTCGTCCACCGCCTCCCGTTCCAGCTTCCCGAGGTCGGCATAGCCCGCCGCTGCGGCCGAAGCCGGGGAAAGCAAGATCAGGCAGAGCAAGGCACCGCGCATGAACGGCGATTGTACGCACGAAACCGGCGCGCCGCCGCTCGCGCTCTATCTGGGACGACCCGACCCCCTTGAACCGATGGCGCGCCGCGCACCTGCGAAACGAAAGAGAAGGTGACAAACCAGGCACTTCGATCGACGATGCTACCCGCAGCCGGAATGAACCGGTGCGTCTATGAACCAGCCAAACGTTGGCTACAAATCGGGAGGAACTACTTGATGAACAAGCTCCAAGGAAAATTAGTTGCAGGCTTGACCATGGTGGCGTTCTTCGGCGTGCTGGGGTCGGCCCATGCCCAGGGCCAGTCCCCATACGCGGCGCCAGCCCAGTCCCCATACGCGGCGCCGGCCCAGCCCCCATACGCGGCGCCGGCCCAGCCCCCCGTGATGGAGGCCCAGCCACCCATGGTGCAGGCCCAACCACAATGGGCGCCACCGCCACCCATGGTGCAGGCCGCGCCACCCATGCTGCCGCCTCCACCAATGGCAGCGGCCCCGAATGGCCCTAACGACATGACCGGAAGTTTGGGTTTCGGCGTGGGCGTCGAAGCCGGGAACAACGACCTCGTAAGGCCGGGCGCCAACATCTATATGAGGTATTGGTTCAACGATTCGCTCTCCATTCTGCCGTCGCTGCAGTTCAAGCTGTATAAGCAGAAGGGCTCCGACATGCAGTGGGGGATCGCCCCCTCCACGCAAGTCATGTATTGTCCGTGGAAGACGGCCTCAACCCGCTTCGCCATCGGCGGTGGCATCGGGTTGTCTTTCTCCAAGTGGGGGGCCGACCTGGGCGGGCCGGTTGGCCCGAAGCCCGCCGACATGGAGGTCAAAATCTATGTGCCCATCTCTGCGGGGGTAGAACACTTCTTCACCAGGTGGTTCTCGATGGGGATCTTGATGACTGACCATCTCGTGGACTACGGCAAGCAGGGCGACGCCTGGAACTTGAGCGTCTCCATCGACAACACCAAGAGCCTCGCGATGGTCGGGTTCCTCTTCTTCTACACAGACTAGAGATTATCCGGTCAGATCAAGTCTGACCAAATGCTTCTGCAAGGCGGGATCCCTCGGGGTCCCGCCTTTTTCTTGTTTGGCACAAAAGTCACAACTCCTCGACTACAGCCTGGCCGGCCTGCACGGTGCTCACCCCTGCAGTCCCCGGCGGAACCACGTCGGCGGTCAGCACGCCGCGATCGATGGCGCGTGAAACCGCGCTCTCGACGGCCGCGGCTTCTTTCTCCAAGCCCAGCGAGTAGCGCAGCAGCAGGGCCACACTGAGAATGGTGGCGTAGGGATTGGCGATCCCGCGGCCCGCGATGTCAGGGGCGCTGCCGTGGATGGGCTCGTACAGCCCGCGCGGACCGTCGCCCAGCGACGCCGAGGGCAGCAGACCCATGGATCCGGCCAGCACCGAGGCTTCGTCGGTGAGAATGTCGCCAAACATGTTCTCGGTCACAATCACGTCGAAGCTGGCCGGCCGCCGCGCCAGATACATTGAGCAGGCATCGACCAGCACATGTTCAAGCTCCAGATCCGGATATTCCCTGCGCACGAGTTCCTCGGTGACCCGGCGCCACAGGCGTGAACTTTCGAGCACGTTGGCCTTGTCCACTGATGTGAGTTTCTTGCGTCGACCGCGCGCCAGTTCACAGGCGCGCCGAACCACGCGGCGGACCTCGTCGCCGCTGTACGCGCACACATCGCTGGCCCAGTCAGCCTCGCGCTTCTTTTCGCCGAAGTAGATGCCGCCAATCAGCTCGCGCACCACCAGCAGATCCACGCCTTTAAGAATTTCGGGCCGGATGGGCGACGCCGCCACCAACTTGGGATGAATGGTGACCGGCCTCAGGTTGGCGTACAGGCCCAGTTCCTTTCGGATGGCAAAGAGACCTTGTTCCGGCCGCACGTCGGCTTTGGGATCGTCCCACTTGGGCCCCCCCACCGCGCCCAGCAGAACCGCGTCGCTCGCCTTCGCCATGGCCAAGGTTTCGGCGGGAATGGGACTGCCCGTGCGATCGATGGCGATGCCGCCCAGAAGTCCGTCGGTGAGAGTGAACACGTGACCGAACTTTTTGCCAACGGCGCGCAACACCCGCGTCCCCTCGGCAATGACCTCGGGCCCGATGCCGTCGCCGGCCAGAACCAAAATCGAAGCTTCCATGCGGCGGACATCTAGCACACCACTCGGTCAGCCGCCGGACCCTTCGCCGGCCTTCCCGGATCTTTCACCACAGAGGGCACAGAGGCCACAGAGGCCGGAAAGAAAGGGTTCCGGATCCGGGTCCGAACCCTTCTTTCCCTCCGATCCGTCTCTGTGATCTCTGTGCTCTCTGTGGTGAAATCCGGCTGCTGGTGCTCCGTCAGTCGTTGATGCCGTCTTTTGCGTAGTGAGGATTGATCGCAAGCGGCAGCTCGAAGGGCTCGCCGTACAGAAACCGATAGTGCGCATACACGGCCAGCACGCGCTTGATGTACTCGCGCGCCTGATCGTAGGTGACCAGTTCCACGAATTCGTCGAGCGGTCGGTTCCCCCATTGGTCGCACCAGCGCATCATCGCGTGTGAGCCGGCGTTGTACGCGCCCGCGGCCAGGGCGATCTGGTCGCCGAATCTCTGCAAGAGCTCGCCCAGGTACGCGGCGCCGAAGCGGATGTTGACCTCAGGATCAAAGAGCTCGTCGGTGAAAAGCGGCGCACCCAGGCGCTTGGCGACCTCCTGACCAGTGGACGGGATCAGCTGAAGCAGCCCGCGCGCGTCCGAAGACGAGAGCGCGTGAGGCAGAAACGACGACTCCTTGCGCATGATCGCATAGACGAAAAGTTCGGGCGTGCCAGCGGCCGTCGCAAAGGGTTCCACCATGTCGCGAAAGGCGCGCGGATAGGCAGCCTGCCAGAAGAGGCGCGCCGGCCCGCTCGGTGCCGAGACCAGGGCCGAGGCCCCGTGATTCTCGGCGAGCCGAAGCGCCTGGTGAAAGGCGCGCATGCGCGGGTATTCTTTCAAGAGCAAGGCCGGCCCCTGCGCCTTGCCCAGGCGTTGCAGCACGCTCGCTTCCGCCCGCCCGAGCTCCTCGCCCGCTTCCACGTCGAGCCCGGCCGCGAGCAACTCTTGCGCGCGCTCGAGCGCCGGATCGTGCGCGGGCTTGCCACGAGCCTCCGGCACCGGAAGCGACGAAGGCAGCCAGTCGATCGTGACCTTCTCGCCGGCTTCGCGCAGTCGCGCCGCTGCCAGCAGGCCGTAATAGCCGAGTGGCGAGCGGTGCACCAAGTCGCGCAGTTGCCGGCGCGCTTCGTCGGCAAGCCCGGCCTGGGCGGAAAAGCGCGCCCGCCAGTAGCGCACACGCGGCGCCGCATCGCTGTCCTTCTGGGAGAGACGCTCGTATTGGTCGAGGAACCGCATGGCGGGACCTGGTTCACCGAGCAGATGGTGCGCCAGCGCGAGATACCAAGCGGCGTCGTCGGCAAACGGACTGTGTGGGTAGCGCGCCAGAGTGGCCTGCAAGCCGGGCAGTGCCTCGCGGAAGCGACCGCGATTGATGTCCAGCCAGCCAGAACGAAACTGGGCCTCGGCCGCCCACTTTGAAGTGGGGTAGCGCTCGACCACCTGACGATAGCCCGCGATGGCCTCATCGTTGCGATCAATGCGGGAAAACGCCCGCGCACCGTGAAACGCCGCAAAGGCCGCCTTCTCGCCGACCAGCGCCGGCGCCACCTTCTCCAGCAAGACCGCTGCGTCGGCATAGTCGCGCCTCATCTTGTACTTGGCCATGCCGATGGCGAAGTCACGCTCGGCTGCCAGGTCCGCGGGCAAGGCCGCGGGCAGCAAGGCCAGCTCGTCGAGCGCGGCCTGGTACTCGCGGCCCTCGGCCAGCTTTTCAGCGCGCCGCAGTCGCTCGTGTGGCGAGAGTGCCGCGGCCTCGGGCGCAGCCACGGCGCCCAGCGCCGCGGCCCGCTTGACCGCCTCGGCTGCCAGCGGGTGGGCGGGAAAGTCCAGGTGCACTTGCAAGAACAGGCGGCGCGCCTCCTGGGCAGCGGCTCCTGCCTGCGCCGCTTTGTCGGCAGAAAACTCCGCCAGATGGAAACGCGCCACCGCGGGGTCAGCTCCCGGCGTCCTTTCGCCGAGCAGCCGCTGGTATGTCGCCGCAGCCTCGCCGTGCTGGCCCTGCATCCACTGGCAGTCCGCCCCACGCCAGGCCGCGACGCCAGCAAAGCGCGAAGGCCGCAACTTGGCCAGTTCGGAGAACGCCGCGCGCGCCTTGACGTAGGCCCCATCGTAAAAGAGGCTTTCGCCGAGCAGGTACAGGGCATAGTCGCGGTTGCGCGGCAGTTTCTGGGGCAACCCGTCCAGCGCGCGTGCCGATTCGTGATAGTCGCCCGCGCGAAAGGCGGAAAAGCCGCGCGCCAAGTCGGCCAGCGGACCACGCGCAGGCAGTCCTGTCGCGGCAACGGCCAGAGTAAGGGAAACGCCTAGCGTCGAAATCGCCATGGAAAAAACACTATATCGCGGTCAAGGCACGAAACCGGAAGACCTGGTTGCCGATACTCTCATGCGCCAGGCGAGGTGGTGATTGACCCCCCGCTTGGAAAGTGAAAGAACAACTCAGGGTCGCCAAAGGCGAGGAGGCAAGATTCCCATGGGCAGCGTCAACAAAGTCATATTGGTTGGAAATCTCGGGGCCGACCCCGAACTCAAGTACACGCCGAGCAATCGCGCCGTCTGCAATCTGAGCGTCGCTACCAACGAGGTGTGGAAGGACAAGAGCGGCCAGAAACAGGAAAAGACCGAGTGGCACCGGGTGAACGTGTGGGGCGAGCAGGCCGAGAACTGCTCGAAATTCCTGACCAAGGGCCGCATGGTTTATGTCGAGGGCCGGCTGCAAACTCGCTCCTGGGACGACAAGGACGGCAAAAAGCGCTATAGCACCGAGGTGGTCGCCGACCGCGTGGTCTTCCTGGGCGGCGGTGCGGGTGCCGAGAATGGCGGCGGCCGGCGCGCTGGCGGCGGTCGTCCGGGCTGGGGTGAGGAGACACAGCCGCCGCCGAGCGAGCCCAACAATGGGAACAACGGCGGCGGGCCTCCGCCTCCGGCCGGCGACGACGAGATTCCTTTCTAACACGCTAAAGCAGCCGCGCGATCCGCCGTTTGATATGATCGTGGCGGATCGTGGTGCGAAGAATCCTTGCTCTTTTCGCGATGATGCTGCCGTTGTGCCTGTCGGCCAGCGGCGGGGGCGTGTCGTCCGATAGCCAAGCGCCACGCCATCTCCTGGCCAGCTCCGAGGCTAGCGGCCAGCCCGCCGATCTTCCTCATGGCTTCGTGCGCGAGCCAGGTGCGCAGGTGCATCCGCCCACGTCGCCCACGACCTTTCCGCGCTACCTGGTTCCGCTGCCGGGTGAAGCGCCAGCCGCAGCGGTGCACGGGCCCGCCGAGCGCCTGATTCTGCTGACCTTCGACGACGGCCCGGATTTGCAGGGGACGCCGCTCATTCTGGACGAAATGGATCGCCGCAAGTTGCACGCGGTGTTCTTCGTCATGGGCCAGCACATCGTGCGCAACCGGCCCGAGGATCTGAGGCGACGCGATCTTCTGCGCAAGCTGGCGGCGCACGGACACCACGTGGGCAACCACACCATGAACCACAAGGATCTGTGCCGGAACCCCGATGCCCTGGCCGAAGAGATCGACCATGCTGCCGAGCTCATCACCTACGCCACGGGTGTGCGGCCGTTGCTCTTTCGCTCGCCCTACGGGGCCCGGTGCCACTCGTTGGATCGGGCGCTGGCCGTGCGCGACCTCGTCCAGGTGGGCTGGAACGCGGACCCGCAGGAATGGCTGAGCAACAGCGAAAACGCGATCGTCGCCTATGTCACCAACCTGCTGGCCCGCGCAACCGCGCCTGTGATTCTGCTCCTGCACGACAAGAACATGGCCGCCGTGAAAGCCCTGCCGCGCATCCTCGACTGGATCGAGCAGGAGAAGACACGCGTGGCCCGCGACGGGGGCATGCCCATCCGCATCGTGGACTACTCTGTGCTGCTGCCGGAGCAGACCCTGAGGGCGAAAGAAGTCGATACGCGCCGTTCGTCCACGCGGTAGATTCCTGGGTCAGGCAAGCCCACCAAGAAGATGCGGGCCCTCGGCATCTCGCGCGACGACCGGCAGGAGCCGGGTTAGGCAAACGTGCGGAGCCTGCCGGCCCTTCGGGACGGACAGCCCACCCTGCCCGCCCCTCGGGCTTCGCCCTCGCCCTCGCCGGCAGCGTAGCGTCGCGGGAGGGTTTGGCGAGGCCGAGCGCGAGGACGCGAGCGTAGCGAGCGGGTGTGGTGGGGAAGGTGCAGGTCCCGAAGTCCCCGAAGGGGGAAGCGAGCGGGGAGGAGGAGGTGGGTGGGGGGCCGAAGGGCGAAGCGAACCCGCCCAGGGTTCCCATTACAAACAACCCACGCGCGCAGAGGGGGCTTCGCAACGGCCGGCCTTCGTGCTACCGATCATGTATGCCCGAACGTAAGGCACGTGCAAAAGCGGCTGTGCAGGCGTCCAGCCAGAAGATCGAGAAGATGCTGGGGGACAATTCTGCCTACCGCAAGGTTGAGGAAGGCTTCTTCGTCATCAAGCAGGGGACGTCGCGCGTGATGATCCGCGTGCACCCATGGA
>Ga0182010_10001636_pt1 | contig 11713 bp, 10 predicted proteins | sample 611E1MmetaG_FD_120488 | JGI IMG/M metagenome (GOLD analysis project Ga0182010, IMG submission 120488) | Permafrost microbial communities from Stordalen Mire, Sweden - 611E1M metaG | ecosystem: Environmental > Terrestrial > Soil > Wetlands > Permafrost | place: Sweden: Stordalen | collected...
AAGAAGAAAGGACAGAGAAGCTACTATCCCTTGTTCTGTACTATCGCCCAGACGGCCCAGGTCCTTGATGTGCTGCCGCGTGCGGGCGAATGTCCATGATTCCAATGGAGCCATGCAGTTCATCCTTGACTGCATCGGAAGCATTAGGGCTGCCTGTCCCAGCGTCAAGACCGAAGTGCGCATGGACAGCGCCTTCTTCAGCGATCAGATTGTACGGGAGTTGGACGAACAAGACGTTGAGTTCACCATCTCCGTGCCCTTTGAGCGCTTTTCGGAGCTGAAGCAGATGATTGATAGCAGAAGACGCTGGAGGTGCTTCAATGGTGAACTGTCCTACTTCGATACCAATTGGAAGCCCAGGAAATGGGATGACAAGTTTCGCTTTCTCTTTATTAGAAAGAGAGTCAAACAGCAATCCAAGGAAGCTGTTCAGCTTGACCTCTTTGTTCCTCAGCAATACGGATTCGAGTTCAAGGTGATCGTGACTAACAAGCAGACCACCATGAAGAAGGTTCTCTACTTTCATAATGGCAGAGGGTCTCAAGAAAACACGAGCGGCGAGCTGAAGTCTCAGTGCAATATGGATTATGTCGCCGTTAGACGGCTGCACGGAAATCATCTTTACCTGATGTCGGCAGTATTGACGCATAATATCCTGAGGGAACTTCATATGCTTGTCCATGCGCGTACCCGTGGAACGACAGAAAAACGTGCTGCACTTTGGGAGTTCACCGAGCCCAATACCCTTAGAAGATCGCTGTTGCAAAGAGCTGGACGTATTACACGCCCCGCCGGGACACTCACACTCACGTTGAGTGCCAATCCTGTAATAAAAAATGGAATCCTTCATTATCTTGAACGCCTAAAAACCGCAGCTTGAAACCGACAGTTATGCAACGTAAGGTAAACAGACAGACAATTTCTTAGTTCTCTATCGCTTATTCGTACTGGTCACGTGGTTTGGGTTTCGGTCTCAACAGCCTACCTCTGCGAATTACTGCTTAACAGCAAGAGTGTCGGACTTTTATCGCTATCGAGAATACGTTTATGCCTTTTTCTGTCCTTCGCTACCACGTTCTTTAGGTACGTCCGTTCGTATCAGTCTACGCACAAAGAAGACTGCGCCCAGCGCGATTACAATCCAAGAGACTACCATGACTATTGTGATCCATGTTGGCAGGCTCGAACCCTGCTCGTCAATGTGGCCCGGACGGTCCCCATGGGCATAGACAGAATCTGCAGAATACAGAACCGCTAACGCTGTTGAGTACACAAATTCACGCATTCTCATCCTATTGTTCCTTTTTTGCTTCCGCTCAAAGACTTTCTTATGAAGAATATACCCATATCCGACATGTCGACCAACTCAACTCACCGGTAAAGAGGATTCCCTGAAATGATCTGATAATTCTTATCTTCCTTGCTAGAGACCGGATTAGGCGAGTTACAGGAAGTCAATCGACAAAGCCTCATGAAAGTTTTTTGTAGAAATCTCTGAATTCATAGTACTGGCAAAATTGATGTTATCAGTAGGAGAGGTTCGCAGCAATCAGATCCGGTAGAGTAGAGAGCTTGCGAAGTGGCTGATAGACCTACCTCTAGCTCTCTACTCTAATGTTTGTGTCAGTCTAATGGTACTGAAGATGGCGCATTAGTAACACTATTATGGCGTGAACGTAGTTAATAATAGGATCAACTCATTCTCTTCTGATAGTGGAATCAACTCCGACCATCATTGTTACTATACCCATCCATTGATCCCGTGAAATCTTTTCTTTAAATATTTTTACAAGTCAGCAACACTGTTTGGCTGACGCATGTGAGTTCATCACTATATCCGTACCGCTTTAAAGGCACTATATAAAACCACATATTTTCAGGAACGTATCTTGAACTATCGGATATATACATTCCTCCTTCATAGAACGAACTTTCTTGCACAGATTAATACTCTTGAGGCATCTCCTTCAACTGGGCCATAGAGAATACCGGCCCGTCTTTGCAGACATACTCCGGACCTACGTTACACCTGCCGCATATGCCGATACCGCACTTCATCCTATTTTCAAGCGAAGTGATTGTCTGCTCCGGAGTAAAGCCCAGCTTGATCATAACGGGCAGCGTATATTTAATCATGACGGGCGGCCCGCAGATCACTGCGATGGCATTTTTTGAGGACGGCGCAACCTGCTCGGTTACTGCCGGTACGAAGCCGACCCTCCCGGTCCAGCCGGGCGCATCCCTGTCTACAGTTACGTTATAATTGATATCGTCCCGTTTGGACCACTCCGCCAAGGTATCTTTGTAAAGCAGCATCCCCGGCGTCCTAGCGCCATAAATAAGGGTAATCTTCCCAAAATCAGCTCTGTTTTTCTTGTCGAGCATATACACAATTGTGGCGCGCAGAGTGGTAAATGCATAACCTCCGCCGATGATCGTAACATCCTTTCCCTTCATCTTGTCGAAAGGATAGGAGTTTCCGAGCGGGCCTCTCACGCCCATTATTGATCCTTCAATCAGATTGTGTAGGGCAGTAGTAACCACTCCCATCTTGTTTACGGTAAAAAGTAGATGATCCCCTTCGGTTGGGGACGAAGCTATCCCGATGGGGATCTCACCCTTGCCCGTAACCGAAAGCTGCGCAAACTGGCCGGGAGTATAATCAAAGGTCTTACAGTCATCGTCATTGAGGAATACCAGCTTGAACGACTTGATATTCCTGTCTTCTGTCTCAATTACTGTCTTTTCTATCCTTACCGGATACGGCAAATACGGGTTTTTCATATATCACTCTCGCTCTTGTCGTAGTTATTCTCAAGAATTCATCTGTTTCACTACTTCGCGTATGTCTATATTCACAGGGCACAAAGCGACACAGCGCCCGCAACCGACACAACCGATTTCCCCATTCCTCTTCATCGGAATATACTTGAACTTGTGCATAAACCGTTGTCTTACTCGCTCCTTCTTGGTAGGCCGCGGGTTATGCCCAGTCGCATGAACGGTGAATATCCACGTCATGCACGACTCCCAGTTGCGTACCCTCTCTCCTCCTTCTTTTGATACCTCGTCCTGTATATCGAAGCAATGGCAAGTCGGGCATACATACGAACAGGTTGAGCAGTTAAGACAGGGTTCGGATATCCCTGTCCAGCAATCTTCGTTAAAGAGTTCCAGCACCGTCTTGTCCTTCACCTTGTCGGTGCCAAACTGGACAGTCATAACGTCTTCAGCCTTCTTTCTGAGCACCATATGGGCCTCGATATTCGCATCGCTGGGCTCTCTCATCACGGATATGCCTGCAACCAGCTCCCTGCCCTTCTTGGTCAGGGCCTTAAAGAGGTAGTGCTCGCCGAGATCGGAGACCAGGACGTCCAGTCCTTTCTCGTCAAACGGGTGGGAGTTGACCGATGTGCAAAAACATGTACTGCACGGCTCAGTACAGCCAAGCCCGACGAGGGTTGTAGCGTCCCTCTTGGAAAACCAGTAGTTATCGGTAAACTGGTCGTTCTTAAAAATCATGTCCAGGATGCGGAAGGCCCGCGCATCGCATGGCCTTATGCCGAAGATGGCCTTCTTCGTGGGCTGGGCCTGTTCATCCCTGTAAATGTTGGCATCCTCTCCCTCCCGGCGAAATGAAAGCATTTTCTCTGACTGAGGAAAGAAGATTTCCTTGGGAGACATGGTCGAGTTTTTAAACCCATCCAGGGCCATATCCGTTGCATTCGAAACAGGAGCGTACTTGACCTGCTCGCCCTCTTTAACCGGCCCCCAGACCTCGCATGTCCTTCCCAATTCTTCAATAAAAACTGCCATATTTTTCTTGTTCAGTCTCATGTATTCCATATCAGCACCTACTCCTTCACGAACGGCTGAGGGTCGTCGCGCTTGAAGACTGTCAGTGGCGGCTGCGTCTTCAGGTCCTTCCATGCCTCATAACCGTCGAAGTTTTCCCTGATCTCTTTTTCCACCTTGCCGGAGATCAGCCTCACCTTGATCCCCATCGGGCAGGCGTCCTCGCATGCCCCACATTCGGTGCACCGCCCTGCAGTATGGAAGGCTCTGATCAGGTGATAGGACAGGACATCCGTGCTGTCCTGGGATTTCCCGCACCACTGCGGGCTGGATTTGTCCACAAAACACTCTGGACAGTAGCACAACGGACAGGCATCCCGGCAGGCATAGCAACGTATGCAAGGGCTTAAAAGTTCATCGACAAATGCTGCCCTTTCTTCAGGAGACATCGCCTCTACCGCTTTTATTTTCTCGTAACGGACGGGGTCCTTCTGTTCATTGACCTTCTCTGCGGCGAGTTCATCAAAAAGCACAGGGTTTCTGACAGTGCACCGATCGCAATTGCGGCTCAGCACGTCACCGCGGTTCATTGTAACCTCGAATCCCCTTCCTTTTGCAATGACGTACAAGTCATTCTCTGTCACTTCTGTAATCTCTCCGGGGACGGCTGCGATGAGTTTCCGGGAGTCAAGCATACCGGTGCAAGGCACTCCAATGATGTAGAGATTGTCGCTGTTTATCTGTTTCTCCTGAATCAGGCCCACTATGTTTCTGCTCACACATCCCTGGGCAATTATGGCGACACGTTTATCATTGAAACGGGACAGATAGCTCGCCAAGTTGCCGCGGCAGTTGCCGTCCCAAACAAGCTTGTCAGCTTCTTCGGCATTTTTGGCAAAATATGGGATATTTTTTAGCGGGATAGTACCTTTCTTGTAGCCAATGACGACATCGACCCTATGGTCGTTCAAGAGTTTTTTTGCCACTTTCCTGATCTTTTCAGTGCGAATAGGCATTATTCAGCACCTCCGCTTTCGACTTCGACGGGTTCTTTGACAAGACGTTTAATCGGCCCTAATGCCGTTACGCTCTCGACAACCTCTGTTGCAAAACTGGCGAATTTCTCGCCTTCAGCAGAAGAAATCCAGGAGAAATGAAGCCTGCCTGGCTCTAGGCCTGCATACTCCAGCAGGTTCTTTATAATCGCAAACTTGCGACGGGCGATCAGGTTGCCACTGATGTAGTGGCAGTCGCCCGGATGTCAGCCAGATACCCAGACGCCGTCAACTCCCCTGCGGAATGCGTCCATGATAAACTCCAGACTCATACGTCCTGTGCAAGGAATCCTTACGACCTTGACGTTGACAGGATATTTCATCCTGCTTACTCCGGCCAGGTCAGCCGCTCCGTAACTACACCAGTTACACAGAAAAGCCACGATAGTTGGTTCGAACTTTGCCATGAAATACCCTTCCCATTTAATTAATACAACAGGGCCATAAAGACTCCTGTTGTGTTACTGTTGTTAAAGCACTCCTTCCAGTGCATCGAGCTGAGCCATGATCTCACCTGTTGTGAATCCTTTAAGGTCCGGAGCTCCGGACCTGCATGAGGTAACACAAACGCCGCACCCCTTGCAGAGCGCGACATTGATCTCAGCCTTCCCTTTATCGTCGAATTTTATCGCTTGGAACGGGCAGAGGTTAATGCATACGCCGCAGCCTGCGCAACGCCTCTTTTCTATATTGGATATGCTGCCACCGACTACGATGCTGTCCATCGAAAGGACGGTAACAGCTCTCGCTACGGCCGCCTGGGCTTGAGCAACCGTCTCATCTATGGCCTTTGGATAGTGGGCCAACCCACATAAAAAGACACCATCAGTGGCAAAGTCAACAGGCCTCAACTTCTGGTGTGCTTCCAGAAACCAGCCGTCAGCATCCATCGGGACCTTAAACTGTTGGGCAAGCTCTTCTTCCCTATTGGAAACTATGGCTGATGCCAGGACCAGATAATCGGCATTCACCTTGATGGACTTTTGAATGATATGATCGGTAAATATGACATCGATCGTGCTGCCGTTGTCCTCAACCAGAGGCTTCTTGGATTCGTCGTATTTGGCAAAAAACACGCCTAGGTCCCTAGCTTCTTTGTAAAGGTCTTCGAGCTCCCCATAAGTCCGGATGTCCCTGTTAATGATGACAACATTCGCTTTCGGGTTTCTCTTTTTGATTTCGATGGCGCTCTGCACGGAGTGAGCACAACAGACCTTGCTGCAATAAGGCCTTTCCTTTTCCCTCGATCCGACACACTGGATGAATACGACATTCTTCATCTCTTTGAAGGCAGGTGAATTATCCTTAAAAAGCTTGTCGAACTCCGTCTGAGTCATCACCCTCTGGTTCTGCCCGTAGAGGTATTCGGAAGGCTTGAGCTCCGAAGCCCCAGTTGCTATAATCGCAACCCCGTGCTCGACTACGACCGACTCTTTGCCGTTTCCGACTTTGCTCAAGGTGGTCTTGAAATTGCCGACAAAGCCCTCGACCTTGGATATCACTGAATTCAAATGCACCTTTATAAGAGGTTCCGTAGTGACGCTCTTTGCCAACTCTTCGACATATGGAGCGACTAGCTCTGACTTGGTCGTCTGGAACAACTTAAGCGCGTGTCCTCCTAGACGGTCCGACCTCTCTACAAGGTCGACCTCATAACCCTGTCTCGCCAGTTCGTTTGCGGCGTTCATCCCAGCAACGCCTCCGCCCACCACCAGCGCGCGTTTGGTGTTTCCGAGCACAGTTTGACTTAACGGCTCAAGCAGAGCAGCCTTGGCTACGGCCATGCGGACAAGGTCTTTAGCCTTTGCCGTGGCGCGTCTAGGGGTGTCTGAATGGACCCAGGAGTTCTGGTTTCTAATATTAGCCATCTCAAACAGATATTTGTTAAGGCCTGCACTCTGCATAGTATCCTGAAAGAGCGGCTCATGTGTACGTGGTGTACATGCTGCAACCACGACACGATTGATGCCATTCTTTACGATCGATTCCTTGATCCTGTCTTGTGTATCCTGCGAGCAGGTAAACATGCTCTCTTCGGTATACACTACAAACGGAAGCTGCCTTGAATACTCTACCAACTCCGGAACCTTCACTATGCCGCCGATGTTTATGCCGCAATTGCATACATAAACGCCGATCCTCGGCGGCTCCCCTGCAATATTCCTCAGCTCCGGGGCAACCGGCTTTACTGTAAGGGTATTACGCACCTCCGAAAGATTTGCAGCGGCGGCGCATGCCGCTGCGCTTGCTTCCATAACCGAAACGGGAATATCCTTTGGACCACTGAAAGCTCCGCATGCATATATCCCCGGTTTTGAGGTGGCAACCGGTTTGAAAGACGACGTTTTATTGAAGTGATTAGAATTAAGCTCTATCCCCATCTGCTCTGCAAGGACTATGGTCTCGGGAGGGACGTCGAGACCGACTGAAAGCACCGCCATATCGAAGGTCTCATCGATTAGCTTTCCCTGTTCATCGGCATATCGGATCAGAAGATTTCCTGTGCCAGCCTCTTCCCTGATCGCCGAAATCATTGACCGCTGGTAGCGTACGCCGAACTGATTCTTGGCACGTTCTACGTACTTGTCGAAATCCTTCCCGTACGCCCTCATCTCCATGTAAAAGATGGTGGGTTCTATATGCGCATCGTGCTCTTTAGCAATTACTGCTTGTTTGGTAGCGTACATGCAACAGACAGAAGAACACCACGGATTGGCGTTGTGAGGGTCCCTTGACCCCACACATTGTACCCAGGCGACCTTCTTGGGATGCCCGTTATCGGATGGGCGCTTCACATGGCCCTGATACGGGCCGGAAGGCGAGAGTATCCTCTCAAACTGGAGGCCCGACACAACATTCTTCCAGCGTCCCAGGCCCAGCTCTCCTCTGACCCGTGCGTCATAGGGCTTAAAGCCGGGAGCCAGGACGATTGAACCAACGTGTACCACTACCTCTTTTTCCTTGTCGTTGAAGTTGATAGCACCCGTGGGACATTTCTTTTCACAGATACCGCATTTCTTGCCCAAGCCCAAGATCCGGCAGCGCTCCTTGTCAATAGCGTATTTAAGGGGCACCGCCTGTGAATATTTTACATAGATAGCCTTTCTCGGACCCAGTCCCTCGTTGTGTTCATCCGGTACCTTTGTTGGGCACTTCGCCGCGCAATCTCCGCAGGCAATACATTTTTCCATATCGACATAGCGGGGATTTTCGATGATATTGACAGTAAAGTCACCCTCACTGCCGGAAACCGATTTGATGTTTGAAAGCGTGTGGAGCTTTATGTTTGGATGCCGGCCGACCTCGACCAGTTTTGGTGAGATTATTCACATCGCGCAGTCATTGGTCGGAAATGTCTTGTCCAGTTGAGCCATGACGCCGCCAATAGAAGGCGACTTCTCGACTATGTGAACATAATAGCCCGAATTTGCCACATCTAGGGCAGCCTGCATTCCTGCAATACCGCCACCGACGATCAAAACTGAACCTATCTTCTTGCTGGAAGGCTTCTCGCTCATATCAGATTTAGTCCTTTCAAGAGTTCTATTGATTCTACGAAATGTCTGTCGATCTGCAGCTCGGCAGCCCCGATACCCATCGAGATGCCGATCAGCTCCGTGATAAAATAGACAGGCAGCCTTTCACTGATGCCGTATCGCTCGCCGATCTTCTGCTCGTAAGCATCCAGGTTCAACTGACACATCGGGCAGGTCGTTACAAAACAATTTGCACCCCTTACAACAGCGTCCTTCATTATATTGGACATCAATCTCACAGATAAATCATTATCGTTCACCGACGCCGACGCACCGCAGCAATCCGTCTTGTACCCCCACTCAATCGCCTCCGCTCCCAGAGCCCCGCATACCATCTCCATCCCCTGGGGGTTCTCAACACTGTCCCCTATTTCAACATCCATCGGATAGCGGGTCTGAAGGCAACCATAATAACACGCCGGCTTCAACCCGGCCAGCTTCTTTTCCGCCCTAGCAGCAATCTCACCCGACTTTACCTTCCTTACCAGAACATCGAGAATAGACAGCAGCTTGATCTTCCCCTGTACCTTCTCCGAGAGCTCTGCATTGACCCTGTCTCTCAGATCCTTGTCTCCTTCAAGGGTTTTATGCGCCAGAAGGGTCCGACTGTAGCAAGACGCACATGGAATCATCATCTCGGCATAACCGCTCGCGTCCGCTATGCCCAGATTGCGCGCAGGGAGCGCCACCGCCAGAAAATCATTTGTCTTTGCTGCGGACGTTGCCCCACAGCAATTCCAGTCCCTGATCTCCTTGAGATCGAATCCAAGTCTGCCCATCACATCCCTGCATTGCACGTCATAAAATGCTGTGGAGGCGTGGAGCGAACATCCAGGATAATAAGCTATTTCCATTTCATTACCTCTTTTTAACCCCCCTGTTAATCCAATACGGATCGAAGAAAGTTATTTTTTTGCCGTACTGAAAAGTCTTTTTATCTCAGACATGCCCTTGATTCTGTCTATGCTGAAGTGAATCCTCTTCAGCTTCATCATCGCCTTGCCAAGTCCCATCTGAGCCTTTAATTCATCAACTATTGCCTTGACCCCGCCGCCCTTCGTGAGTTCATTCTTCGCATTCTTCATCTCGTAAATTCCCATGAACTCCATCTCGTTTACCCTTCCAAAATGAGAGGTCGACGTCAAAAAGGCACTGTGAAAGTTAGCCACTTTTGGCACCATTGGCTCTAAGTGTTGCTCCTTGATCATATGCTTCAAGGCCTCCGTTATCCTGGCGGTGTGTATGTTGTTCGGACACCTCGTCCCACAGGTGTAACACGCTACGCACTTCCAGACAAGAAGGTTGTTCATTGCTTCCTCCTTCTCCCCTAAAAGTATCATGCGAATTAGACGGTCAGGCGTTACCCCCGTATCATCCCCTACAGGACACCCTGCTGCACACCTCCGGCACTGGTAACATGCATTGAGGTTCTGGCCTGATCTGGCCGCTACCTCCCCTGCCAGTGATCCGGCTGCTTCAGTCTCAATAGTTAGCGTTTGCGATGACATAATTTATCTCCTCGCGCGGTTCTTTGTTCTGTAAAATATGTTATTGATAGCAGATAGCGATTCGAACATCGACTCTAGATGGATATATTGGAACGAAATCAGTGCGGTTGCTGTATGTGATAATAATCGGCGGCCTTTGGCCATCCCCACCCCTTTTAACTTGGTCAGTTCAGTACTTCTATAAATGCCCATGTTAATCGTGCACGCAACTATGCGTTTAGTTAGTGCAAATAGCGCAATTCTTTTTGGGTGCAGACTTTTTTCTATAGGGTCTATCGGTAAAGCTAATGAACCTCTATAATTTTAATTCTTATCTTAAGCCACCATTTGCAACTTCCGCAAGGCCCTTAACCCGTAAAGGCTACATTGTAACATCCTCTCCCTCTTCAATCGGCACCTCCTGCCACTCGCAGCACACTCCCGCAAACCCTTGCGCAGAACCGTTTTGATCCATTGCTGCCGCACTTGCGAAGGCGCTGAGGTCTCTAACGTTGTTAATCGGTCAATAAAATAATACAATAGTGAATCCTATATCAAGAATGGATCATCCGACGTCAAATGCGACTTAGTGGCTGCAACAAACGTCCTTCATTTCTTCTGAAGGTGTTGTATTCTGATGGTACTATTGATGAATAGTACAGCTGTTGCTGAGTTTAAGCATAGCGTCGATTTCTCCGTATTCAGCTCAAGAAAATCCTCTTCAAGCCGATAAGATTTAGAGGGTCCAAGAGGATATTAGATTAAGAACCAAGTCGGAAAGATTAGTTTCGCCCAGAATGCCGTCATTATCCTTTTCATCCTAGCCGGTGTCGCTCTTGCTGTTCACGACTTCCAGGGTCGGGATCTTGCAGCAAAGGCACCCGATATTCCAGAAGCTACGGCCACAGACTTGGACCGGCTGATCCCTCCCATTCCCCTTACCATTGACGTCGACTCAAGAAAAGTTCGCCTCGGGGAAAGGCTCTACCACGATACCCGCCTGTCGCACGACAACACGATTTCCTGCGCCACATGCCATGACCTAAAAAAAGGCGGAACCGACCAGATAAAGACCCCCAAGGGGATCAATGGCAACATGGGTCCTATCCGCTCCCCGACCACCTTCAACAGCGGCTTCTTTTTCTCCCAATTCTGGGACGGACGTGCCAAGGACTTGATCGAGCAGGCGGCTGGGCCGGTCCATAACCCTAAAGAGATGGGGAGCGACTGGCTGGAGGTCATCCCAAAGTTATCAAAAGACCCTTATTATATGCAGGCCTTTTCCGACATCTATTCCGACGCCATCAAAGCGGGCAACATCACCGATGCCATCTCAGAGTTCGAGAAGTCTCTGATTACCCCCAACTCCCGTTTCGACATGTTCCTTCGCGGAAACGCGCTGGCCCTTAGCGCAGATGAGAAGGAGGACTATCGTCTTTTCAAGGAGTATGGGTGCATCAGCTGTCATCACGGGTAGCTGAATCCAACCTGACACTGGAGAAAAGAACGAGAGAAGCTCAAGAGGCACAACTTCAGGCTGAATCCGCCAATAGGGCAAAATCTGAATTCCTCGCTAACATGAGCCATGAATTGAGGACGCCTTTAAATGCAGTAATAGGTTTTTCTGACGCCATGATTGAAGGACTCTGCGAACCTTTAAGTAGTAAACAGTCTGAATATATCGACTATATAAATAAAGGTGGAAAGCACCTTCAAGGTTTGATCGATGATATACTCGATCTGTCGAATATTGAAGCCGGCAAGATGGAGCTGGATATAAGCGAGTTCCTTCTTAAAGACCTCGTTGATAGCAGCATCTTGCTTTTCCAGGAAAAAACAA
>Ga0182010_10001637_pt1 | contig 11706 bp, 10 predicted proteins | sample 611E1MmetaG_FD_120488 | JGI IMG/M metagenome (GOLD analysis project Ga0182010, IMG submission 120488) | Permafrost microbial communities from Stordalen Mire, Sweden - 611E1M metaG | ecosystem: Environmental > Terrestrial > Soil > Wetlands > Permafrost | place: Sweden: Stordalen | collected...
ACGCCCAGCAGGACGTCCACCACGAAGGCCCCGATCGCCACGAGCCGCGGGCCGGCAAACTCGGCCATGTAGATGCCGGCCGCGAGGCCAAGCACCCCGCCGATCAGGAGGGCCAGCGGTACCATCTGGAGCGACCCCAGGATCGCGTTGAGCGCCCCCGGCTTCGTCGTGTTCCCGGCCGCGTTGAGCACCAGGTCGGGTGTCAGGGTCGGCAGGCCACGGACCAGGACGAAGTAGAGGATCGCCACGAGCGGGGCGATCACCACGATCGTCGCGACGAGGCTGAGCGCCTTCCAGAACAGATCCGCCAGGCTGCGGCGCCGGTCGACCGCGGTCGCCGGGGCCAGCAGCCGCTGTCCGGCGGAGATGGGCAGGTCGGTCATCTCAGCCCCGCGCGCTCGAGACCGCGAACCGGCGGGCGCCCAGCCGGACCACGATCGACAGGCCAACGCTCACGAACAGCAGCACCACGCCGAGACCCAGGAGCGCCGACAGCTCGACCGGGTTGCTGACGTCGCCCAGGTTCGTGGCGATCTTGCTGGCGATCGTCTGGCCGGGCTGGAAGACACTCGGCGGCACCTGGTCGATGTTCCCGATCACCATGGTCACGGCGATCGTCTCGCCGATCGCCCGCCCGAAGGCGAGCATCACGCCACCCAGGAGGCCCACCCGGGCGGTCGGAAGGATCACGTGGCGGACGACCTCCCAGTGGGTGGCCCCGATGCCGAGATGCGCCTCACGGAGCGACATCGGCACGGAACGGATGACCTCGCGCGAGATCGCCACGACCATCGGCACGATCATCACCGCCAGGACCATGCCGGCCGTGAAGACCGAGAACGACGAGGGGCTGTCGGGGTCCTCGCGGAAGAACGGGATGACGTGGCCGACGCTGGAGGCCAGCCACCATTGCAGGGTGTCCCGGCTGAACCGGGCGAAGACGTAGAGGCCCCAGATCCCGATTACGACGCTCGGGATCGCCGCGATCAGCTCGACCACGAACGTGAGCACAAGGGCAAGCCGCCGCGGCGCGAACTCCACCAGGAAGATCGCCACGAGGATGCCGACCGGGGCGGCGAGAACCAGCCCGATCAGCGCCGAGATAACGGTGCCCGCGACCATGGGCAGCGCCCCGATCTGGACGGACTGGGCCCCGGTCACGGGGTCCACGTAGTTGGGTGCCCACGTGTCGGTCGTGAGGAAGCGCACGATCCCGTAGTCGGTCCAGGTGCTCCACGACTCGCTGACGAGCACGACGAAGAGCAGGATCAGAAGCGCGCCCGCGGCAAGCACCGCCAGCAGCGTTCCGCGGCGGAACAGGATCTCGGCGACCTGCGCCCGGCCGGGATCCTGCAGCATCGCCGCCGGGGATGCGATGGGTGGGTCAGCTTCAAGCTGGTTCTGGCTCACGGGATTCGGGGCCATCCTCGTGGTACTGGAGCGAAGACACGGCTGCCCCGAAGCGGGCCCGGCGGGCCGGGACGCGCTAGGGTCAGCACCTGTCGGTTGGGCTGAGTGAACGGCGCGCCGGCGGGGAGGAAGCCCCGCCGGCGCGAAGGGAGCGGATCGAGACCCTCTGCCCTAGGGCCAGATCACGCTGCCGTTGTACTTGATGGTGTGGAGCTGCGCGGTCGCCTCGGCCGCAATAGCGGTGGGAAGCGGCGCGTATCCCAGGGCGGTCATGCGCGCCTGGCCACCGCTCGGGCTGAGCGCCCACTGCCAGAAGGCCACGGTTGCCTGTGCGTCGGCGAGGCCGGGATCATTGGTGCCCTTGTAGTCGCCGTAGAGGAGGATCCAGGTGTAGCCGCTAATCGGATACGCCGTCCGGCCTTTCTGGTTGACCGGCTGGAAGAAGGTGTTGGCGTCGGACGTCGGCGGGTTGACAGGATCCGTTGCGGTGCCGGCGGCGAACGCCGCGGCCGCGGCGGCCTGGGCGCCCGACGTGGTGGGCGGCACGAAGTATTTGTTCGTCGGGTCACCGGTGCGCATCCAGGCGTACTTGAGCCCGAGCTGGTACGCGTAGCCAAGCTCCACGTAGCCGATCGCACCCCGCGTGAACGTGACGGTGGACGCCACGCCCTCGTTGCCGGGCGCGCCGACCGCGTTGGCCTTCGAGGCCATGGTGCCGATCTTGTCGGCCATCGTTTGCGACGGCTTGCCGCCCAGCGCGACGCGCCAGGGCGGGCTGACCTTGCTCAGGTAGGTCGTGAAGATGAACGATGTACCCGACCCGTCGGAGCGATAGACCGGCACGATCCGGGTGTTGGGCAGGTTGACGATGAGCGGGTTGAGGCTCTTGATGAACGGATCGTTCCAGCGGGTGATGATCCCGGCGTAGATCTTGCCGAGCGTGGGCCCGTCAAGGTAGAGCGTTGCCGCTCGCGTGGTCGTGCTGGTCTTGCTGATCTTCTGGCGCAGGTTCGGCAGGTTGTAGACGACGGCCTCCGGGCCGAGCGCCATCGGGATCATCACGTACGAGCCGACCGTCGAGGTGATTGACGTCTGCTCGGCGTTGCTCAGCAGCGCGTCGGAGGCGCTGAAGAGCTGGCTCGGCTTGCGCGCGTCGGTGCTGTAGAAGGCCTTCTTGCCGGCACCGGACCCGATGGCGTTGTAGCTCCAGACCAGGCCCTTGGAGCTGTCGCCGGTCTGGTTGTACGCGCCCGGGTTGAGCTGGGAGTAGGTGGCCATCCAGGACTTGTAGAGGAGCGAGGGGAAGGTCGCACCCTGGCCACCAAGGGCGCCCGTGGCGCCGTTCGGGACGATGGGATCGGCCGCCGCGACCGGCCCGGCGGTCAGGGCGACAATCGTCAGGGCGGCGACGCCGAGCGGCAGCCGCTTTCGAAGCCCTACGTTCACATGACCCTCCTTCAACGCAGCGTCCCCCGGCTCGCGGCTTGAACCGCGCGCTCTGGGCTGGGCGTGTAGGAAGGACGATCGGACGGCCGGGTGATCACCGTGTTAACAGGTCATGTCAACGATTCGTTACCGATTGTGATGGCCTCATGAACGTGCGCCGAAGCAAACGGAGTGGCCCACCGCGACGGCGATGGCTACGGGTGGTACCGCGCGTGGAACAGGGGCCCGACCGCTTACACGACCCGGTGGATCCCGTCGATGAGCGAGTGGCCGGCACCTCCGTCGAGTGGGGACTGGCGGTTCAAATCCTCTCGCCCTTCTCGGCGCGATGACAGGGCATTGACCCGAGACAGGCGGCGAGCCGGCGACCCTCGGAGTGGACCGCCCAGAGCGCCGGGTCGCCGACCTACGCTGCCGTAACAGTCCTTGGAGCCGGCCCCGGCCACCTCGGGGTCTCACCGGCAGACTCGGCAGTGATTGCAGATGGATCGAAGCCCTTGGCGATCAGCCATACGGCCATGACCATCTCCTGCACGGCGATGGGAAGTGCCAGGACCACCTGCGTCGTCGACATCGGACTCGTAAGGCGGAACAGCACGAGCGTGGCGGAGACCGTGACCAACGTGATGCCCACAAGACCCCAGGCTGACAGCCATCGAGGGATGAGTCGGGATCGATAGAGCACGCAGTAGTACATGAAGGCCCCGAGGCCGAATGTCAGTACTCCCGCCACCGGGCCCAGCCAGTCGCGTGCGGCCATCAGCAGCGCGCCTGGAACCCGGGAGGCCGATGAAGCCGCTGCCCCAGCCTCGACGGTCTCCCGGCTCAACGTCACCAGCACCAAAAGGACGACCACGAGGACGACGTAGAGGACTCCCTCGATGAGCCTGAAACCGACCGACCCAAGGGCCAGACCTTCCTCGTGCCGCCTCAGAACCGGGTACAGCGCGATCGCGATCGCCGGACACGCAGCGCCCCCGACGAACTGGAAGAACGCTCCCAGCAAGACCTGGCCTTCGTTTGCCGAAATCCTGGTCAGGTAGTCAGGAGTGCTCAGGATCGGTGTCAGGAGCGCGTTGCTTATCAAGGCTCCAACGGTCGCGATGATGAACAGCACCCCCGCGACGATGGCGATCCTTCGGTTCGTATCCAATCACTGCTCTCCTACCGTTGAGGCAGGCCCAACCGGCCGCGTCAACGTGGCTGACGTAGATCTGCTCACGCGACGTCGCGCATCATCGTTTCGATCGCCGTGACGGAGACACGCACGGCGGCCAGGTCCGACTGCATCGTCGCCTGCACATCGCGCGTCTCCTCCGCGAGCGCCTCGAACCTTTCGGCGAGGGCCCGGTACTCCTCGTGCCCCTTCGCCTTCACCTCGGCCATCTGCAGCTCGTGGCGCCGGCGCGTCGGCTCGCTTGCCGCGACGAGCGCCACGAAGACCAGGAACATGATCAGGATCGCCGCAGGCCATTCGAGTGTCATCGCTCTCTCACCTTCCCTGTTGGCTCGCCCTCCGAGCTGAGCGTCTTCGTTGCCTCGGTGACGCGCTCAGGCGTCAGGTGCTCGTCGAAGTCCGCCACCTTGTAGAAGCGAAGCGCCTTTCCGTCCTCTGAGATCTCGTGGCGTCCGACCACGAGCCCTGCCTTCTCGAGCGTCTGCAGGTGCATGTGAAGCAAGGGACGGCCAATGCCGAGCTCCCGCGCCAGCTCGCTGACGTAGCTCTGGCGCTCGCATAACGCCGCGAGGATTCGCAGGCGGTGCGGGTTGGCCAGGGCGATCAGCATCTGGAGGAGCTGGTCGCCCGATCGGTCGTCCGTCATGTCCCTCCTTCACGTGTCAGGATATCCTGACAGATGAGCGATGGGACTGTCAATCCCCTAGAAGGAGCGACGGGGCACGAAGTCACCCCGCGACGAACCGGGCGAATGACGATCGGTGCGCAAGAATGGTCGCCTGCGTGGCGCAGCATGACCATCGCCTCCGCCCGTGAAGATTGGGGAAACTACGATGACCGACGTGACGATCCCGGCGCCTGCGGCCTCCGTGCCGGCCTACGTGGCGCGGCCCGCAGGCGACAGGCCATGGCCCGGCGTCGTGGTCATCCACGACGCTGGCGGGATGAGCAAGGACCTCCGGCGGCAGGCCGACTGGCTCGCCGGCGCGGGCTACCTCGCCGCGGCCCCGGACCTCTTCGCCTGGGGCGGCGGCCTGCGTTGCCTGTGGGCGACGATGGGCGACATCCGCGCCGGGCGGGGACGGGCATTCGACGACGTGGAGGCGACGCGCGCCTGGCTGGAGAGCCAGCCCGACTGCACGGGCCGGATCGGCATCGTCGGATTCTGCATGGGCGGCGGCTTCGCCCTGGCGCTGGCGCCCCGGCACGGCTTCGCCGCGGCGAGCGTCAACTACGGGACCATCCCGCCGGACCCGTACACGGCGCTCGCCGAGGCGTGTCCCATCGTCGGTAGCTACGGGGCCCGGGATCGCTCGCTGCGAGGAACGGCAGCCCGTCTTCACGAGATCCTGGCGAGCCTCGGGATCGACCACGACGTGAAGGAATACCCGGACTGCGGCCACTCATTCCTCAACGACCACCGGGACGAGAAGACGCCCGTGCTCTTCGCCCTCATGGGCCGCATGACCGGCGGGGTCGGCTATCACGAGCCGTCGGCGCAGGACGCGCGGGCACGGATCGAGGCGTTCTTCGACCGGCACCTGAGGGCGGGCGCCTGACCAACGCGGGGCCTCCTCAGCGACGACGAACGGTGCCGTGTCGCTGCCGCGGCATGTGCCACCCGGCAGCAGTGACGCCGCAGGACTTGCAGTCGAGACAGGCGAAGGCCGTCGATTCGCGACCCTCGCACGTGGCAGGACAGTGCGCCATGGGCATGATTCGTCGCGCGCGACGGCAGGCACGTGACCCGGCCTCTGGATCCTTCGGTCATCGACCAGTCGGCGCGGCCTTGAGCTTGACGTCGGGATGCTCCGCTTCGAATCGCTCGAGGGCGACGAGGAAGGGTGCGATCCACCCCTCCGGGGCGCGGTCAGCGACCTCGTGGAGGACCGTCCGAAGCTCCGCGCTCCCGTACAGGGGGGCCTCGTACAGGCGATCGAAACAGGCGATCGAAACAGGCGACCTCCATCATGGCCGTGGCGTTCACGATGCGCCTCTCGATCGTCGTCCCCTTCTCGAGGATGTGGTCGAACGCGGGAGCGGCGCGCAGATTGCCGGGCATGCTGCCTCCAGTCAGGCTCGTCAGGGCGCTGTCATCCGCGGCGCCGACGCGTTGATCATCTCCGACCACGGCGACTCCGGGGGCCCCATCGATCTGCTGGTACCGGTGGGTTTACGAGCTCAGCTCGCGGCTGCCTCGTCAGCTGAACGCAGTCGCCGAGTCCAGGCGGCGAGCGAGACGAGACCTCGGGCAGGGGCAGAACGTAGCCGTTGGTGTACGCGAGTCCGTCGCGCGGGTGCGCCTTACGCCTAGCCGATCACGTACACGTGACAGACCAGCGCCATCAAGTCCGCGTACGCGAGGAGGGCCAGCGTCGCGACCAGGACGACCGACAGCCTTCCGCCGACGTCGTCGCCGGCGTCGGCAGCCTCATCGACGTGGTTCGGGACCAGCCGATCCGTGAGGGCCAGGGCCGCCAGGGCGAGCGGTACAGCAACGAGGAAGACGGAGCCCCACGCGAAATGCTGGAGCAGGAGCCAGGGCGCCATAGGGCCAAGCACGGCGGCGGCACCGCACACGCCCGACCACAGCTTGATATACCGCGTGCGCGTCCCCCCGGACCAAAGCGCGGCGACGAGGGCCAGCGTGGTGGGGAACGCCAGGCCACCGGCCAGCCCGCCCACCAGGCGCGCAAGGATGAGCACCTGGACGGTGGGCGCGAACGCGGCGGCCAGTGAGGCAAGGACCGCCAACGCGGTGCCCGCCTGCAGCATCACCTTGCGTTCGTAGGGGTAGCCGCGAGGACCGAGCCAGAGCGCGGATGCCGCGAGCCCCAGCATGTACCCCACCGCCACCAGGTCCAGCGCGGTCTGGGGGGCGTTGAACGCCCTGCCGATCGTGGGCAGGGCGACGTTGGCCATCGACAGGTTCAGGCTCGCCACCACCCCGACCAGGATGAGCGTTCCCAAAACGGCTGCCTCGCGCGCAGCGCCGATCGTGACCGTTCGTGCTGCCGACCCGTTGAGGGACATCTCGTGGTTCATGCGGAGAGCGTCTGCGGTCGACGGATGAAGCCGCATCAGCCGTTTCGTGTGAATGTGCGATTGCACCGCGAACGCTCGTCCCCTCTCGGGTTGGACACGCGCGGCGCGTGCCGCGCGTGTCCGCGTCCGCGACACGTCACGAGGGTCTGGCGCATCGAAGCGGTGGGAGCGGCGTTGCCGCCGCTCCCACCGCCCTCGCGTGCAGCCCACCCGATCGGTCGTCCGGCGCACGCAACCCTCGTAGACGACCTTGACTCGGATCCGTCTCAGTGCGCCGCCACGTGCCTGCCGAACTTTGGCAGCGCCGCGCCGATCCAGTGGAGCCGATAGGCGAGGCCGAGGCTCGAGACCCCGAACACGACCGACCAGATCCCGACGAGCCACACCAGCGAGAGCAGACCCACGCCCGGGAAACCGACGAGCAGCGCGCCGAACACGATCGACACCACGCCGCCGAGCGCCATCCAGAACTCGCCCTCGAGCTCGCGCCGGAGGGCGATCGCTGCGACGACTTGGAACGTGCCCATCGCGATCGCCCAGAAGGCCACGAGGTAGAGCAGCGACAGGGCCGTGAGGCCCGGCCACGCGAACGTGACGATCCCGGCGACGATGCCAAGCAGGCCCATGATCCCGACGGCCCAGGCGTGGCGCCGCGCGAGCGCGTCGCCGCGGACGAGCGTGACGAGCAACGCGACACCGTCGACGAGCACATAGGCGCCGAACAAGAAGACGAGCACTGCGAGCGTCGTCACCGGCCAGATGAATGCAAGGACTCCGAACACGATCGCGGCGATCCCGCGGATCGCGAATACCCACCAGTCGCGGGAAACCAGACCAAGCATTGAAACGTTCTCCTTTCGAATTGAAACCTGGAACTCGGACGAAGCGTCCGACCCGCCAGGGTGACCGGTCGTCCCCCGATTCGGCCGATTCGGTTGGCCCTGCACAGCAGGCCCGGTGCCGGCACTCGGCGTCGTCGGGATGCGTCGCTCCGTCCACGAATGAGCAGCGGGGTCACCGAAGGCTCCCATGCACCCAAATGGCCCCGCAACGCTCGTCTGGCGTCAGGGCACGAGCGCCCTGCGCGCGGCGTCGATCGACGCCTTCGCGTGCTGGCGAGCCTCATCGAGCTTCGACTTTCGCGCCTCGTACGACGCCTTCAGCTCGTCCATGCGAGCGTCGATCCGCTTCCGCTGGTTCTCCCGCGCCTTGCCACGCTGCTCGCGCAGGGTGGCGAGCCGCGACTCGAACTCGGCCTTCTGCTGGGCGAGCGTCTCGTCGACGCGTCCCACCAGGGCCTCCAGCTTGCGCCGCTGCGCGTCGATCGCGCCCGCCACGTTCGCCTTCGCCTCGCTCGAGGACTCTCGAAGCTCGGTGCTGAGATGCTCGAGCTCCGTCCGCGTGGACTCGGTCTCGCGGATCAGCTCCGCGTCGATGGCCTCGCCCCGGACGCGACGGAACGTCGTCCCGCCCAACGCCCCGAGGCGAGTGTCGATCGGCGTCACCCACACCTCGTCGACGTCCGCGACGATGGCGGCTTTGCCCGGGGTCAGCGAGGCCGAGACCTCGTCGACGAAGTCCATGCTCACGCCGGCGTTGAAGAGGTCGTACATCAGCCCGCTGAACCCGCCGACGTACGCGCCCACCGCGACACCGACCGGGCCCCCGAGCAACCCGATGAGGCCGCCGGTGACCATGCCCACGAGCGTGCCGACGGGTCCCTTGTCCGCCCTCTGGAGGACAGACACAGTGCCCGAGGGGTCCTTCGCGATCACGCTCGACGCATACAGGGTGATGTCGCCGTCCCGATGCAGGTCCTTGAGGGCAGTCAGCCCCTCGAATGCCGCCTGCTCAGAATCGAAGACCGAAACCAGAATCTTGTTGCCCACTTCTCGTGGCTCCTTTCTCGAGTCGCGACGGTTCGCGACGATCGAGTGGAGCCTCCGGCCCGCCGGGATGAGGGTGCGTCGTCCGATCCGACCGATTTCGAGATTGCGCCGGACGCGGACGCCAGGATCTGGAACACGCCTCCGAGGGACGCCGTGCGCCCCCACGCACGTGCGAGGCGAGAAGCGCGGCTAGCCCTCCAGCGAGGCCGACCACGGGCACCGCGCAACGCAACCCCCGTCGCAACAAACCGGTTCCGGTCGCTGTCGCGGCGTGCCACGATACCGGCATGCGCGCTCCCGAAAGGACCGCACCGGCTCGCCCGCCCTTGCTCGTGGCCCGGACGGCGCTCTACGAGCTGCTCTCGGCCGGTCTGGCGGGCGGCATCACGCTAGTCTCTGCGCCTGCGGGCAGCGGCAAGACGATCCTGCTCCGATCCTGGATCGAGACTGCCGGCCTTCGCGCCCGGACTGCGTGGGTCTCAGTCGAGCGCGACGAGCACGACGCGCAGCGCTTCTGGCTCTCGGTCGTCGAAGCTCTGCGGGGCGCTGCCGGAGTGCCTGGGCCTGTCGAGAAGCTCACCCCGACGCTCGAGTTCGATGGCGGAGCCGTCCTCGAGCGCCTCGTCTCGGGGTTACGCGCGCTCGAGGAGCCCGTCCTGCTCGTCATCGACGACCTGAACCAGCTGCTCGATCCGGATGCGTTGGCGCAGCTCGAGGAGCTGCTCGCGCGGCGGCCACCCCAGCTCCGTGTGATCCTGGCGACCCGCCACGATCCGCCGCTCGGGCTGCATCGCTACCGTCTCGTCGGCGAGCTGACGGAGGTGAGGGCTATCGACCTGCGATTCACGCTCGACGAGACGCGTGAGCTCCTCGCCGCTGCCGGGATCGGCCTCGCCGATGACGCCGTCGCCTCGCTCCTGTCACGCACAGAGGGATGGGCGGCCGGGCTCCGGCTGGCGGCACTCTCGCTGGCGGGTCGTGCCGAGCCTGAGCGTTTCGTCGCCGAGTTCTCGGGCAGCGAGCGCACGGTGGCGGACTACCTGATCGCCGAAGTGGTGGCCCGCCAGCCGGAGCGTGTGCGACGGCTCCTCCTGCTGACCTCCATCCTCGAGCGGGTGAACGGAGCGCTCGCCGATCGGCTCGTTGGGGCCACCGGATCGGAGCGGATATTGCTCGAGCTTGAGGACGCGAACGCCTTCGTCTTCTCGCTCGACCCGGAGCGGTCGTGGTTCCGCTACCACCAGCTGTTCGCGGATCTCCTTCGCCTGGAGCTCCGGCGGACGGAGCCCGATTCTGTTCCCGGGCTGCACCACGCCGCTGCCGAGTGGTTCGCCGAGCAGGGTTTCGTGATCGACGCAATCAAGCATGCGCAGGCCGCCACGGACTGGCGGCTCGCCGGTGATCTCATCGGCCAGTACGGCTTCAGCCTCTCCCTCGACGGAAGCTTCGCAACGATGCGGGCGCTCCTCGAGCCGTTCCCGGCGGACGCGCTCGCCAATCCCGAGCTGGCCGCTTTCCTGGCGTATGGGGAGGTGATCCGGCCTTCGCTCGACACCGCCGCCGCGTACATCGCCGTGGCCGAGCGCCATGCGTCGGAGGTGCCCGCCGAACGCCGACGGACCTTCGACGCAATGCTGGCGACCGCGCGCTTGACCCTCGCCCGGTGGCGCGGCGACTACGGCACCGCGCTGAGCGAAGCGCAGCCGCTGCTCGAGGCCGTCGAGGCCGACACCGTGAGCGAGGTCGCGGCCGCGCGCGACGTGCGGGCCGTGGGGCTCTTGAACCTCGGCACCGTCGAGCTCTGGTCCGGTGCAGGCGACGACGCCGAGCGGCATCTCAGGGAGGGCCTGGAGCTCGCCCGGAGGAACGGGCGGCCCTACTTGGAGCAGGGATGCCTCGCCCATCTCGCCGTCGCGGCCGCGCGGAATTCGCTGACGGCCGCGCGGGAGCTCGCGGCACAGGCCCTCGAAATCCTTGAGAAGTACGGCTGGATGTCCGAGCCGATCGTCCCCGTGGTGCTCGCGACGATGGGCGCGGCCGATGCCTGGCAAGGCCGGTTCGACGACGCGCAGCCGTGGCTGGATCGCGCCGAGCAGGCGCTTCGACCGGATGCCGAGCCCGCCAAGGAGCTGTTCGTCCGCTACGCCCGAGGGATCCAGCGTCTTGGCCAGGGACGCCACGCGGAGGCGATCGCCGCGTTCGCCGAGACGCAACGGCTCCAGTTGCTGATGGTCGCGCGCGATCCATTGGCGATCCAGGCCCGCGGGCTCCAGGTGCAGACCCTCGTGCGCATGGGTGAAGTGTCGGCTGCTCGAGCCGCGGTGGAGACGGCGACAGACGACGAGCGCAGGTACGGCGAAACCCAGGCAGCGCTCGCTTCGATCCACCTGGCCGAGCGGGTCGCCCGCGCGGCCGTCGAGGTGCTCGCCCCCGTGCTCTCCGGCACGACGCACGTCGTCCGCGACCTCTCGGTCATCAATGCGCTGCTCCTCGATGCCCTCGCGCGGGACATGCTCGGCGACGCGAAGGCAGCGGAGGACGACATCGAGCGCGCACTTGGCCTGGCCGAGCCGGACGCGCTCATCCTCCCGTTCGTCATCACGCCGGCCCGCGACCTCCTCGAGCGCCACCCGCGGCACCGCACGGCGCACGCGGCTCTTCTCGCGACCATCCTCGATGTCCTCTCGGGGTCGCGGCTGCCCGCCCGAAGCAGCGAATCTCCCGTGCCGCAGGAAGAGC
>Ga0182010_10001638_pt1 | contig 11705 bp, 6 predicted proteins | sample 611E1MmetaG_FD_120488 | JGI IMG/M metagenome (GOLD analysis project Ga0182010, IMG submission 120488) | Permafrost microbial communities from Stordalen Mire, Sweden - 611E1M metaG | ecosystem: Environmental > Terrestrial > Soil > Wetlands > Permafrost | place: Sweden: Stordalen | collected...
ATAAAGCTCCTTCCAAGGGTGAATCCATGGGGATATGTAATATCTATTGGTTTCCCGTTACGATTTAAAATTGAGGTCTCAGATGAAAAGGATTTTAAGGTTTCTGTTATATACGAAGATCGGATAAGAGAAGATTTTAAAGATCCATTGGATGAAATAGTCACATTTTCCGGGAAAGAAGTCTACGGCAGATACGTCCGGCTGACAGCTCTTTATCTGAGGCAGCAACGGTTGGCCCTGACAAAAATAATGATTCTGGCTGACGGCAGGGACATTGCCGAAGGGTGCCATGTATCTGACTCTGAATCGGGTGATCTGACAGAATCTGTCTTAACCCGTCCCGCTCGTCCTCAGGGTGAAGGAGTGGTTACAGATAACCCTGGAAATGTAATACCTTTTGAAAAATGGAAACCGGCCCCTTACAAAGCACAGACACCAAAAGGCGGGGTTGAGATTGGTGATGGCCTTTTTAGAAAGACAATGCTAAACAATATCTCTTACCTGATGAATTCTTTCACTTTTGATGAACTTGTAAGAAATTTTCTGGTGAAAGCAGGAAAGCCGGTAAAACCACTGGAGGAGAGGTTAAACAATTTCTGGTTCGTTGATCTTCCCGGACAGGAAGCTGGCCGTTTTCTCATGGGTGCAGGTAATACGCTGAGATGGATTGAAAATGCCGGTTTAAGAGAAAGGATGAATAAAATTGTTGATGTAATCGATGAGTGTAAGGAGCCTGACGGATATATTATGGCTTACCCGAAAAACAAGATTTTTTCAGGTGAATATGGCGCTTATACAAGGTCATGGGTTACACATGGACTGATCGAAGCCGGATATGCGGGTAATGAAAAGGCTTTCCCGTTATTGCGCGGATTCTATGACTGGTTTAATACATCCTGTTATCTTCCGGAAATGCTGAGAAGAGCCGGTCAGGGTACCCAGGGAATTATTCCATCCACCCGGATGTATTTTACACCTGCCGGTAAACCTAAGGATATCCAGGTTGTACAGGAGTATTTCCAGGAAAACTATTGGATGGAAGAGATGGCAAACAGAGACCCGAAGGCTATCTGGCTATATCCCTATGACAGGCCTCATAACTATCTCATCACCGGTATTGAACCGTACCTTGACCTTTACCGGGCAACGGGAGAAAAAAAGTATCTTGATGCCACGATGGGTGCATGGGATCTGTATCATAATAATTGGGAACATACAGGAGGATCTATTGCAATATGCGAAGGGACTGATCTTTATCCACCAAAGTCAAATTATCTTAACAGAGAAACAGGTGAGTTGTGCGGAAGCGTATTCTGGACATTCCTGAACCAGCGCTTTCATTTATTAAATCCTGAAGAAGAAAAATATACTGCAGAAATTGAAAAATCGATCTACAATAATCTGATCGCTAATCAGGTTGCAGACAAAGGCATTCGTTACCATTCTGTTCTGGTTGACCATAAAGATCTTAACAATAGCCAGCCGTTCAGCATGAGCACATGTTGTGAAGGTCAGGGGACGCGAATGATAGGTGCTCTTCCGGAATTTATTTATTCAATGGCTGATGACGGGATTTATGTAGATCTATTTGCACCCTCCGCTATAAAACATTTGACCAGGGCAGGGGCAATCGCTTTGAAAATGGTCACCCAGTTCCCGTATGACAATAAAGTTCAATTAACAGTAAATACCACTGAACCTGTTGTTTCTAAGATCAGGATACGTATCCCCTCATGGGCCTCAAAAAAAATGGCGATTTTGATAAATGGAAAGGAAACAGTAAACGGCAGCCCTGGTACATATGTCACTTTAAACAGGAGATGGAAGGATGGGGACGTAATATCTTTTACGCTTCCTATGGATTTCAGGATGACAAAATATGTGGGAAAAGAGAAGGCATACCTGGGGCATTATGCGTTGGAGTATGGACCTGTTTTAATGGCATTTGTCAAGATTGGAGAGAATAAAAACAGCTCCATGCAAGTAAGTCCCGAAAAGCTTATAAGAAGTTTGAAAACTGTTCCTGGTAAACCTCTTCATTATTTTATTGCAGGAACAAAGAATTTTGAAGTTATGCCCTATTTTGAGGTTCAGGATGAACCGTTTACATGCTATCCTTAATCGAAGTAGAAGACCATTCTTCCACGGTCAGTATACCGGCTCGCTTGCTGAATATCTTCGAGACCAGCAGCTGGTGCACTTCTTCATCCGGGTCACTGCAGCAGTCAGAGAGAACGGTTAAGCGGAAATCCTTATCTGCCGCCTCAATAAGAGTGGCTAAAACCGCACCCCCGGTAGAGACACCCGTAAGTACCAGGTGCTGAATATTCTGCGACCTTAAGATCACTTCCAGGTCGCTGCCGGTAAAGGCGCTGATGCGGCGTTTGATCACGATAATATCTCCTTCCTGCTGCGCGATCTCCGGACGGATTTTCATATAGTCCTCCATATCGATCGCATCAAATCCTCTTTTTCTTGCGCTCAGGCTTTTATTATTGGGGCTGACTTCGGGGGCACCTTTCCGGAAACCGATAACGACATAGATCACAGGTATGTGCTGTGCCCGTGCACCGGCTATTGCCGTAGATACCTTAGCCAGCACAGGAACAGCACCCGGGTACCCGCCCAGTATGCCCTGCTGCATATCCATAACCAGCAGTGCTGTGTTTGTTGAGTTGTCTTCCATTTGTTCATTAATAGTGGTTCTACTAATCTTTCCGACTAAATTTTGTCCTTATGAGTAAAGTTCCAGGCGTTAAAAATACTAACGCTGGTAAAACCAACAAAGCAGATGAGAACAGATAAATTGTCATCAGCAGAAACACTGCCGATCCTGAAAAGCAGGGAACCTATTACTAAATTAAGCAGACCCCATAATATGTTCACCAGCGGAGAGGAAAGGCTTTTGCCCGGCTGTTTGGAAAAGGGTGTAGGAAAAGGATCACCCGCGGTGCCCTTAATGTAATGCGGAACAAAGTTAGCAAGGAACATGCCCGCCCAGAAACCGCTGAAATAATGATACCATTGCATAATAATTAGTTTAAATGATTAAATAATTGCATGATTTTATTCTTTTAATTTCAACCGGCTACTCCTTAAAAATCCGGAAAAGGCAGCTGCGATAATAATTGCTGTTATCCCCTCGAAAAGGATGGTATCGGGTGCTCCTATTTTTTGAGACAGGGCACCGATTATTACACTCCCCAGCGGCAGCATCCCGAAATAAGCAATCGCCACATAGCTCATGACCCGTCCTCTCATCGATTTTTCTGAATAGAGCTGGATCAGCGTCATACTGATCGTGGTCTGGGACATCATACCGAAACCGGATAAAGTGGCCAATACCATCGCCAGAGGGAAATTGGTCAAATGTGAAAAAAGCAGCAGGCTGATCCCGAAAATGATTGTGTTCACCAGCAGAACAAATTTAAGGTCGGCATCTTTCTTTAAGGAGGCCAGGAAGATCGATCCGGCTAAAGCACCCGCACCGATAAAACTGTTGATATAACCAAAAGTGGCGGCATTGCCTTTGAAGATCACTTTTGCAAACACGGGTATCAGTGTATTGTAGGGCAGTACCAGCAAACTGGTAAAGCTCAGCATCAGCAGTATCATACTGATCGATGGTGTCTTTTTCAGATAATTGAAGCCCTCTGTCAAGTCAGAACTGATCTTCTTTTCGGCCAGCGGCCGTACATGGGCCGGCAGCCTGATCAGCAGCAGGGAAATGATAACCGCTACAAAACTGATCGCATTGGACAAAAAACACATGCCAGCACCAAATTTAACCAAAACAAGACCTGAAATAGCTGGTCCGATCAGACGAGCCAGGTTAGCCATTGAGGACTGCAGCGCCAGTGCATTAGGCAAATCAGCCTTGTCCGTGACCATGTCATGGATCAGAGGCTGCCTGGCCGGTCCATCAAAGGCATTAATCAGACCCAGGACACCGCTCAATACCAATATTTCCCAAACTGTATAATGATTACTAAAAACCAATATTGACAACAGTGCGGCTTGTATCATAGATGCAACCTGGGTGATTATCAATACCCTGAAACGGCTATACCGGTCTGCGACAACACCTCCCAGCAGGGAGAAAAGAAAAGTAGGGAACTGCGATACGAATATTGTAAGCCCCAGCATAAAGGCCGAATGGGTCATGGTATAGACTACCCAGCTTACACCGGTACGCTGCATCCAGTTGCCGATCTGCGATAGGGATTGCCCGCTGAAAAACAAGCTGTAGTTCCGGTTACGGAACGCCCTGAAGGTACTGGTTATTTTTTTAGCATTTATCATCGTAAGCTTATCGGCAAAATATGCCTAATGTCGAAACTGAAGTAATTTTTTTTATTGGTTTAATCCAAGAATCATAGAACGGACAAGGATATGGACCGATGATTCCAAATTGCTGAAATCGTTTCGGATAACCATTTCGCGTTTGATGCCGTGCAGGCTGCTCAGCAGCACAAAGACTAGATCCTCCTGGTCTTTGTGACTTAGTTTGGTCAATTCCCCGTGCCGGGTGCCTTCTGTGATGATCCTGCTGAGCAAGGCGCCTTCCTTCTGCCTGATCTGCTGATGGACAGCAAGCTTGGTTTTCAGATAGCCAGAGAGTTCCCCGGCATCCATTCCTTCATCGAGGGCATTAAAGAATCTTCGTTTTTCAAGTATGGTGTGCAGTTGGGTCTGAAAGAAGGCCTCAATTTTTTCTTCGGTGGATTGCGCCCGGCTGACTGCCGCAGTAATTGCAGCCATCAGTTCGGTGATCTCGGCAGCGATCACCGCATCTAAGATTTCTTCCTTGGTCTTATAATAATAATAAAGAGAGCTTCTGGCCTTGCCGATTGCTTTGGCTATGTCGTCGATGGTCACCTTGCGAAAACCGTGAACCTGAAATAATTGTTTCGCTGCCTGCAGGAGTTGGTCCTGGATTTCCTTATCTTTAATAGTGGCGGACATATTTGATTATTGTATACGCCACAAAAGTATATATATTTAAGCAATTAAGCAAATTATGTCTAAATGCTTAAAAAGATATTTGTGTTTGACAGAGTCTCAGATCCCGACCTTTCCGGATTCTTTACTGACACAGACTGCATACATTTTTTCCCATCCACATCAGCTGTGGTAAGCCAGATCTGATCACCCAGTACTATGGGAGTTGACCATCCCTTTCCATGAATCTCAGTTTTCCATTTAACGTTTTTTGATTTACCCCAGGTTGTTGCAATATTTCCCGGAGCAGAGGAGACTGATGCATCAGTATCAGTGTATGTATTCCGTGTATTACCTTTAAATTATAATCCTGATTGAAATAATATGTATAAAACAGAATGTCTGATTGAATGTTTCATACTCGTGATCTGATTTTATTTGTTAACTATTCATTTATTATAAGACTATTATCAAATTGATCCATAGTTGTGCCAAAGCATAGAATAGTTTGATCTGGCAATATAAATTGGAATTTTAATCTCCACATGGGTGGTCGAGTAGATAATCTGTTTAACCCTAATGTGAGAAGGATATAACTTATTCTAAAAATAATGTAAAGGTTTATGAAATAGAAAAAAATAACTTTGTTCAGGGGCCTATGAATGACTTTCACGATGCATAATGGAAGATCAATGGGTTCTGAACATACGTAAGAAAAGATCAATGATATTACCTGGATATAAATTATATCACCTATAGTAAACTTGTTAAACTATGTAAAATGAAAATGTTTTTTATTCTTTTAATCAGTCTATTTTTGTATGGGTGCACAAAAGAATCTGTTGATCCAACTAATGCAAAAGATCTAAAAATATCTATTGATTACGCGTTTCCTGTAATTTCTGGTGATATGACACCAAAAGGCAGCTCAACGAGTTATCTGAATTTTTATAACAAGTATATAGTGGGGAAAATATTAACTCCAAAGACTTATAATATAAATTTTGTGAATCTTGAGAATAATTATCAGTGGGGAATTTCTGGATTATGGGGAGCACATGATTTAATTTCTGTACCTCCAGGCAAATACAGGATTTTTGGTGATTCGAGAGCGGTAGAGGATTGTAGTGATGTTTGTTCGTTTACATTTAGTGATACAATTATAATATCATCTGTCACTGTTACTTTAACATTAAAAGCCAGATATGCTTGCTCTTTGCTTTTACTTGATACTACAAATATCGGACGGACACAGTTTTCATCTACGCATCCAAATCCCCTTGTAATCACAAAAGGAATGATGAAAACTGAAGATTTGTATCACTCATTTATAAGTGATCAGGTTAATAGTAGTGGTGTATATTCAAATTACAGTATAGACCTGTGGATTGCTAGCAGACCTACCCTGGGAGCGGATTTTGGTACAGGAATGTCAATATCAATAACTGGTCAGAAATGGCAACTTGGTAAGTATTACTACATTGAAAATACAGGTAATGGTTATATTGTTCCTCCAATGACAGGAAATTAATACTTTTTAAGGATAAACATTTCGGATTATAACCACTATGAAAATAGGGAAGATTTGCAAAACAGATTGAGTGCAGAGGAGTTTCGATTCTATGTGGAACTAATGCATAACTTCTGTAAGAAGAAAGCAAAAGTATAAACGAAAATTCAACAATATTAAAAAGAATCCGACTAATTATAAAAGATAGAGATATAAGTGAAACTTGGCTATTTTGCAGCTTACAATTGGTCAATCTCCAAGTGCTGAAAAAGGTTATATATTCATAAATGTTACCCCCCCCTCATAAATGTTAATAACATTTAAAAGGGAGGTTATAAAAGTTAATAACATTTATATTTAACAGAAACAAGATATCAGAAAATAGTAAGATCAATCCCTTCCACCTTCCTAAGCTATGTCAACATAAGCGCATCTTATCTAATCTTCTCTTCGTTCAGCCGATAAGGCTACTAATATTAAATAGCCGCTCAAGAACCCACCACACACCTACATACAGATCCTAGGTAAGGTTTCGCGCCGGCACTCAACCCAGGGTCGATCATCAGGAGAATTTGTTGAGGCAGAAATTCTTTAGTAAAAAATTGAGGTTAGTAAATATTATTGTGTAAGTATAACCGACCTGTTAAACTATTTATTATAAATTAAGTATCTAATATTTTCAGGTCTTGAATCTTAAACTAGATGTGTTAGTGTTCTTTCAACCATGAATATTTGAGAGTGGATCAAAGGCATCACGATGCTGAATTTGCTGTACTAAAGGTTTAATGAAAAAAATAATGTTTTAGAGTAACTAAAGATTTTATGCATCCGCGTTGATACTTTGGTTAACTGGGTTTTAGTAATCAGATAAGGGTAATAAATAAATTGTTAAAAAATCTTGACATTGGCTTAAACAAGGTTTAATTTTGTATGAGAGATATAATATAGTGACTGATAACTAGACTCTTAGAAGGTTCATTATTGTAATAATTCCCTATCGTTGACAATTCTTTAGAAACTCTTCGAATCTCTATATATTCTTTCTTGAAATTCAAACATGCAGTAAAATTATGAAAAAGAAGATTGGATGCTTTTTAGTAATTCTTTTCTGTTGTGTTGTGTGCAAGGCGCAACAGGTAGTTTCTTCAGGAGGATCTACTGTGAAACCAGATGTTTCTGTCAATTGGATACTTGGTGGGAGCTTATCAGATATTCCCACTATTGACCAAAGTATCTTAGATAAGTTAAAAAGGGAACAATTGATTGAATCTGAGATTTCACTTAAAGTTTATCCTATACCAGCAACTGATTTCATTAATATTGAAATCACACCGGTCGACACAGGTCGACTCATCCTTGAATTATACAGCAATTCAGGAATAAAAGTTCTTAGCAAACCTACCGTTTATCAACCTATCCTTAAGGTTAATGTCAGTGATTTACCTTCTGGATTATATTTATTAGAAGTACTTTCTCCAAGTAAAACACAACTATTTGGAGTTCAAAAGATTATTAAAAAATAAAACTAATACAATATGAAAAAGATTTTTACCCTATTAATTGGAATCTTGTTTTCAATATCGGTTCTTAATTCTCAAGTAGCACCACCACAGGCATTCAGCCTCAAAGCCACTATTAAAGGTAACAATGGGCAGCCTGTTGCCAACCGAGCAGTTAGATTGCGTATTTCCATATTAAAAAACAATACCAGTGGTATGGCTGTTTATTCGGAATATTTTACCCCAACGACAGATTCAAACTCTCAAGTTGATTTGCAAATAGGTCAAGGTAAAGTGTTATCTGGAATTTTTTCATCAATCGATTGGTCATCTGATAAATACTTCCTTAAAATTGAAGTAGACATTAGAGGAGGTACAAACTACCAGTTGCTATCCACTACTCAATTATTATCCGTTCCATATGCTATTTATGCTGGTAACGCTGGGAATGTTTTAAGTGTCAAGTATAGCAATCTTACCGGAGCCCCTGTTTTAGCTACAGTAGCTACCACAGGACAGTACAAAGATCTATTGGGCAAACCAACTTTTGCTACAGTTGCTACAAGTGGCAGTTATAATGATTTAATCAACAAACCCACACTCTTTGATGGCACCTGGGGTTCGTTATCCGGCAAACCAATTTTTGCCACAATTGCTACAAGTGGAAGCTGGAATGATTTAACCAATACTCCAAAAACATTAGCCGGATATGGCATTACCGACGCCATGAGCACTACTCTCCCAGCAAATAGTATTACTTCAACTGAAATTATTGACTGGAACAATGCTTTTAGCTGGGGTAACCCTGCAGGACAGTACCTGCGCATATCTTATGTCCCAGATTGGAACGAAATTACTAATAAACCAACTTTTGCATTTGTTGCAACAAGTGGCAGTTACAATGATTTGACCAACAAACCAACAACTGATGGTTCAGAAACCATAGTGACAGCAGGAACAAATGTGACTGTTACAGGGATAGGAACGACAGCCAGTCCCTATGTAATCAATTCAACTGGTGGCGGAAGTGCTGATGCGGTTACGATTGCAGGCGATCAGACTATAGGTGGTAATAAAACATTCACAAACGATTTACTAATTAATGGGCTAACCGTTGGTAAAGGTAAAGGTACAGGTTCTTCCAACACAGTTATCGGTTTTCAAGCACTTAATTCCAACACAACAGGATATGATAATACTGCAATTGGTGTGAATGCGCTTTTAGGTAACACAATTGGATTTAATAATACAGCAAATGGTGTGAATGCACTTAATTCTAACACAACAGGATATGATAATACTGCTAATGGCTTTGGGGCTCTTAATTCCAACACTATTGGAGCATTTAATACAGCAACTGGTGTTGCTGCGCTTAATTCCAACACAACAGGATATAGTAATATAGCAAATGGGGGTGGTGCATTAGAGCACAACACAACTGGATATAATAATACAGCAAATGGTTTTGAGGCGCTTTATTCCAATACAACTGGAAGCCAAAATACAGGAAATGGTAGTGCTGCACTTATTTCCAACACAACTGGAGCGGATAATACGGCAAATGGCTCAAGGGCGCTTAATTCCAACACAACCGGATCTGATAATACAGCAATTGGCTCTGGGGCGCTTCAAAATAACACTACAGGACAGTGGAATACCGCGAATGGTTATCAAGCGCTTTATTCCAACACAACTGGAAATGATAATACGGCAGATGGTACTGATGCGCTTTATTCCAACACAACGGGATATTATAATACAGCAATTGGTTATGGGGCGCTATATTCAAATTCAATTGGAACGTATAATACAGCAAATGGTTTTGGGGCGCTTACTGTCAATTCAATAGGCTCGAATAATACAGCAAATGGCTCTCAGGCGCTTAATTCCAACACAACCGGATCTGATAATACAGCAAATGGCTCTGGGGCGCTTCAAAATAACACTACTGGACAGTGGAATTCCGCTAATGGTTATCAGGCGCTCAATTCCAATACAACTGGAAACCAAAATACAGCAAATGGCAGTGGTGCACTTAAATTAAATACAACTGGAGATTTTAATACAGCAAACGGATCTGGGGCGCTTTCTTCAAACACAACTGGAGGTTTTAATACAGCAAATGGTATTGGTGCGCTTGGTTCCAATACAACTGGGATTAATAATACGGCAATTGGTCAACAAACACTCACTCATAACACTATTGGAAATACTAATATAGCAATTGGTAGTATTGCGCTTTATAACAACATAAATGGAAGTAATAATTTGGCAGTTGGTTATGAAGCGCTTTATTCCAACACAATTGGAACTTCTAATGTGGCATTAGGTGGGTATGCGCTTAATAAAAATACAGATGGCGTTAATAATCTTGCCTTAGGGAATGCTGCACTTTATGCTAACCAAACAGGTAGTGATAATATGGCAGTTGGAACTAATGCTCTAGCTTCTAATACAATAGGTGGTCTTAATACAGCCGTAGGTACTTGGGCGCTTCAAAATAACACAACAGGAGATAATAATACCGCATTCGGAAATAATGCACTTCACAATAACACAACAGGTTCGAGGCTTACGGCGATTGGAGATCAAGCTGATGTTAGTGTAGATGGTTTAATCGATGCCGCTGCTATAGGCGCCGGTGCAAAAGTAGAATCCAGCTTCAAAATGGTAATGGGTGACCCATTAATTAAAACCATAGGAGGTTTTGTACTTTTTTCACAGATTTCGGATAGACGGTTAAAAGAAAATATTGTGTATAAAAACGATCTAGGGTTACAATTCATAAACAAGTTAAAAACCGTATCGTTTAATTTTAAAGCTGACACATTTAAACGCCGCCATGATGGCCTTATTGCTCAGGATGTAGAACAAGCACTAAAAGACCTTGGTTTACAATTCAGTGGTCTTACTATTGACGATGACAAGGATAAAACAGAGAATCTGGCATATGAAGCTTTTGTAATTCCACTTATTAATGCAATTCAGGAGCAGCAAAAACAGATTGAAGCACAACAGAAACAGATAGATGAATTAAAAAAGTTAGTAGGGACATTACCGCAGAAATAATAAACAATGTGGTTGCTCTTTTTATTACAAGTAAAATAATCTTAATACTTTAATCATTTAAAAGAGCAAATTCAGCGATATCAGCCCTCGGAAATCAGCTCCGGGGGCTGATTAATTGCATGGTACAAAAAGGTCTTTGGGATATTCTCTTTGCTTTGAATAAATAATATCTAATTCATTTGGGTTAATTCTTGGATGAATTTTTTTTAAAGATCCTCAGAATGTAAATTAACTCGATAAGAGGCTTCTCAACCTAATCTTATCATATTTCGATAGTTAGTACCAAAAAACGACTATGGGGGGTATATTGACTGGTAAAAGGGGACCCAAAAAGAATTCTTTAATGATTGTAAGTTATTCCTGCTCGGGTATAAACTAAAACATATCCGACATGAAAAACACTATTCAATTATCTATGTTTAATGTGGCTGAAGTTCAACTTATTTATAAAAGTAAAGTTCCAGCCTCACAAAGAAGAAAGATCACAAGTTCAAGAGATGCAAATGATTTACTCAAAGAGAACTGGAATCATGACACTTTAGAGCACAGTGAGGAATTCAAGGTTCTATTATTGAACCTTTCTAATGCTGTCCTAGGCATCATTGCTGTATCAAAGGGTGGAATATCCGGCACTATTACAGATGTCAGGATAATACTCCAGGCAGCCCTCAAATCAAATGCTTCAG
>Ga0182010_10001639_pt1 | contig 11700 bp, 8 predicted proteins | sample 611E1MmetaG_FD_120488 | JGI IMG/M metagenome (GOLD analysis project Ga0182010, IMG submission 120488) | Permafrost microbial communities from Stordalen Mire, Sweden - 611E1M metaG | ecosystem: Environmental > Terrestrial > Soil > Wetlands > Permafrost | place: Sweden: Stordalen | collected...
AGAAGCTACAGGATGTATGACAGGAGAGAACAACACCAGCAAAGCACAAATGATAACTTGAATGAGAAAGGCGAATAGTGTAAATTTTAACTGACTACCTCAAAGTGGCCGCTTTTGAATTGCCCGCGGGTGGCCGGTTTTAAGTGCCCCGTGACACGCGTAGCTATACCTATGTAGCTTTTCCATCCTAAGACCACTGTGACATGCCTGCGGTGACGCTTTGGCCGTAGACCCTAATAAGATTAGGGTCTACTTCTACCCAGTCGGCGCAAGGCACCGTCACCTGAGACCGGTATGGACATTACCAACCGCATTGAAGCCATCTGCTTGGAGTTCCCCGGAAGGTATTGCAGCCGATGCAGGAGAATGACCTGCTCTGTCGAGTAAGAAGGAAGTGGGTAAAGACAACCGATAGTAAACATACATTCCCAAGAGTCCCCAATTCCCCAATCTCATCAAGGATATGGTGGTGAACCGGATGAACCAAGTGTGCCTATATGTAGATTCTCCAAGAGTAGTTGAATATTGGGTTCAACGGCTTACTTCTAAAGGCGTCTCCGGTTTGTTGGATGGAAACCATCCTGGACGTCCAACCCGTTTGTCTGTCAACAATCTGGCTGATTTGCACAAAAACATCAGTCGTAATCCCCGAGAACTGGGATATGGCCAAAACCTGTGGGATGGATTGTTGCTGTCTGCCCATCTTAGTCAAAAATACGCCATTTCACTTGGGATCCGGCAATATCAGAGGCTATTCCACCAACTCGGTTTCAGCCTCCAACGACCTCGCCGTAAAGCCAGTGAAGCTAATGGCCCCCGGCAGGAAGCCTTAAAAAAACTACTACCAGTTAATGCAAGACACTACCATTCAACTGTAGTGCGAGGACGAAGTCCATTTTCAACGCCACAGAAGTTTAATGCGAATGTGGGCTCCCAAAGGGCAACAACCTCGCGTAATCTCGCCTTCAGTCCGTCACAAAGTTGGCTTTTTCTGAGCACTCAATTTGAAAACCGATCAACTCGTGACTCAAGATATCACTATAGAGACTACAATATAGGCTTTAGAGAGCTTGCTAATGCCCAAGGATCATGGCAAAATGTTCAGTTTATAAATTGCCCCATTTCGTTGATTGCCAAATCAATTGATCTGGAGAGAAAAATTGTATATTTCAATCAGCACACCTGTGTTCGTGAATTGCGAACTGTAGTTTATTGAGGAAACCACAACACTAAAACCACCACTATCCTTCAAAGCCTCGGCATACATTAACACGGCTTCCTTAGTAGAAGCAGAGCCTGTTATAATTGCGCCGGTGTCATCATTATATGCCACTGCGTTCACTGTGATAGTTTGCGGCGCTAGCGCGACAATCTGGTGTATATCGCCATCAGTGAGATTACGAGCCTTTGCAAGAGTGCTGAGCTTGGTAGTAAGAACATTCGCGGCATCTTCAATCGGCTGTATCTGCGCCTGTATCGATTTATTCTGTGCCGTAAGTTGTATAACATTCTTGTTATTAGAGGTAATTTGGTTCTGTATGGAAGCCAATTGAGATTGGAGTGATGGGGTCATGTTCTTCGTGTTCCGCACCGCGTTCCATATTAAGATGATACCCACAATACCCACCACAGTAACGACCGAAATCACGATCCGATATAGATTAATAGGCTTCGGTAAGGCTGATGCTGGTAGTGCATTAAGATTTACCAGAGAGTAATTGCCTGGTTGTTTTTCGAGCGCCAAAGGCTTCGTCCCAAGGCCAATATTAACAACAAATTCATTTGCAGGGAAATACTCGGAAAATTGAAGAGCGCTGGGTAATGCACTAACCTTAAAATCCTGAATACCAGCGAATGATTTCCAAGTATCGGCTTCATCTACGAGGTCGCCGGACACAAACACCGGCACATCGGAATTAAGTGGATCCTGCGGATGACTGGAGTTATAAAACGCAATAGTTCTGGAAAATTCTTCGATGACGGTTGGTATATTTTCAGATTTTCCCTTTTCTTCACTTTGGAGAGGCAAACTCCGTATGACTTGAGGCACCCTTTCCGCCATAATAACAATATTAAGACTATCCGCCCTAACATCAACGATGATAGCCTTGGGTTCGTTAACAGAAAGACAAATCGACAAAGGTGCCAAATCAAGTACATTTGGCGTAATGCCTGCATTACGTAATGTTCTTAGTAGAATATCAACAGCTTTTTGGGGGAAAGCTGCAATAAAAACACGTGTTTCATTAGAACTACCAGGAATACTCTGGTAAACAAGGTATAATTCATTCAAGGAAACGGGTAAAACTCTACCCGCTTCACGACGAACAGCTTCGGCGATAAGTGACTCCGGCAGTTTCGGCAAGGAAAGCACTCGATATAATGAATCTCGTCCGCTTAGACCGACAATGATCTTTCCCTTTCCGCTGAACAATTCGACTACCGATTCGATGATTATGTTGAACCCCGTAGGCTTCGTTTTTACGCGTTGGATGGCAATTAAAAGCTCTTTAACTTTTTTGGCAACTTGAATTTCATCAACGATAACACCACCACGGACTAAACCCTGCTCCAGCGGCACACTGGCCCATCTTTCGACCATTTTACCACGAGTAATCAATGCCTTGATATCGGAATCTTCAAAATATAGTGATATAACTCGTTCTGCCATTGGTTTATGCCCCCTTTAATGTCCAAACTTGAATCGTAATCGTTGCCAACGGTTTCGTTATACCTGCCTGTTCAATCAGTACCTGAACTTGTGCAGGTTTCATGGCTTTAAGGCGGGTCTGTACTAGCGCAGCTATTTCATCATCGGCCAAACCCTGCGTTTCGTCTTCCGTTAATCCGGCTTGAACTTCACCGTTTATGGTGTTTTTAAGAGCAGCTATGTCTGCATCCGTCATCGGTGCCGGGGATGTGATGTTAATTGATGGAATCATGGAAGTATTGAAGTCAGGGCTATTGGCGACTTCGCTCGTGAAAGCCAACATACTACTAATCGTAGCGGAGACATAATCCGTAGAATCTTTTGTTGATGCAAAGATTTTTTCGGGAGCTATGCCTTCCACGTTTACGGTAAACGTGGTAAGCTGATAAGTATTGTTGTTCTCTGTTGTGTCCGAAGGCGGCATCGCAGTTAGACTGGCGATCTGTAAATTATTACTGGCGGCAATTGAGAATAACTTCCCGTCATAATCAATGCTTTCGGCAGAAGAAAGAAAATTTATTTGGGCAAGCGCACTTTGAGCACTAGCAAGACTATTTTCAAGATCGGTTGCATCTTTCTCCTGTGCCGATAGTGCTGCCTTACCTTGACTTAGAGTTATCTGATCGCTGGAAATACTCCCTTCGAGCTCGTTATTTTTCTTAACCGCTCTGGAGTTAGTTGAATTCAGGAAGGCAGCCACACCCACCAATATAATAATTGTTGCAAGTAAGATAAGTGGTAAAACCGTTTTTGACTTCATATGATCATTCCTCATCCCTTAAAATATGTAATTACCAAATTCGAAAAACCGATGTTACTTATCATCCCCCAATCTGGCCATAAATTCCGTACATGGTAGAAATCATAGCAATTACAATAAAGCCAACCACCACAGCCATTCCAATCGTCAGTGCAGGTTGTAACAATCCCACCGCTGCCTCCGTCTTATCATCTGCATCAGTTTCATAACTCTCGGCAACTGTGGAGAGAGTGTTACCTAGATTACCGGTTTTCTCACCTACAGCCACCATTTGCACCATCAAAGGCAAGAAAATTTTTCTTTTAGCCATCGGTTCGGCTAAACCTTCCCCAGCTAGCATGTCCTTTTTGACTTCGGTCAGGGCTTGACTCATAACCTTGTTTCCACTGCTCTGGATACACATCGTGATAATATCCGGCAGAGGTAAACCGACCTTAATTAACATTGCGATGGTCCGGCTGCAGCGTGACAGCTCGTTGAGTTGCACAATCGATCCTATTACAGGCAATCTCAACATCAATCCATCCCAATTGATTTTTCCCGTTGGTGTTCTGACATAAATACTAATACCAATAATCAATGCTATCAATGCAAGCAAAACGGTCAATCCATATTTCGATGCTCCGCTGGCAATATCCAACATCAATCTTGACATAGTGGGTAATTTAGCCCCTAAACTGGAATAAAGATTCGTAAACGTAGGCATTACAAAAACGACAAGTATGGCGACGACAATAATTGCCACTACAAGCACAATGATCGGATATGTCATAGCACTTTTTACCTTTTTCGCAGCTAGTTCAGTTCTTTCCATGTAATCCGCCATTCGTCGTAAAACCTGATCCAAATTACCACTTTGTTCACCAGCGGCAATAGTGCGGCAATACATTGTTGAAAAGATTTTAGGAAACTTCGTTAATGCCCCAGAAAATGAGTTGCCACCACGTAGGTCAGAAATAATTTCTTCTAGCGTTTTTTTGAAAATTTTATTTGATGCCTGCGATCTGTATAAATCTATTGAGGTTACAATATCAATACCCGATTCAAGGAGTATAGCCAATTGGCGGGAAAAAAGGATTATTTCTTTTAGTTTGACCGGTGATGTTAATGAGATATTCAGATATGTTGAGTACTTGGCTAATGAGTTCAATGCCTTGACCTGGATTACCTGGTAACCAAGCGCATTCAATTGACCGACGGCTTTTTCCTCGTCTGGCGCAGCCACTTTACCCTTGACCAATTTCTTTTCACTTGTATATGCTAAATATTGAAAATCCATTTTCTAACCTCTTTATAGCTAATCCGGAGCATAAGCGCTGCGTAATATCTCCGCAGGTGTCGTGATCCCTATCTGGACTTTTAGCATCCCATCCTTCAATAATGAAACCATCCCTTCGTTTATTGCCAGGGTTCGGATTTCATTACTGTTGGCCCCCTTTAAAACCCTTGTCCGGATTGAATCACTCATCCGCATAATTTCAAAAATACCGGTCCGGCCAAGATAACCGGTATAAGCGCAGGATTCGCAACCAACACCATACTTGAATTCCACCCTTTTCTCACCCGTGGCTTTCTCATAAGCCACCTGTTCGGTAATTGGTGCTTCCATCATCCGCCCACAATCCGGGCAAATCAGTCTTACCATACGTTGGGCCACAACCCCGATAACCGAGGATGCGATCAGAAATGGCTCGACCTTAAGGTCGATCAGCCGGGCAATCGTAGTGGCGGAATCATTGGCATGGACAGATGAAAGTAACAAGTGCCCTGTTAACGCGGCTTGAGTCGCAATATTCGCCGTCTCTCCATCACGAATTTCTCCAACCAGAATGATATTGGGGTCAAGCCGCAAAATTGATCGCAAACCAGCGGCAAAAGTAATGCCAGCCTGGGGATTAACCTGAATCTGATTAATATTTTTAAAACGGTATTCTGCCGGATCTTCGATTGTAATGACATTCCGTCCCATTAAATCAAGACTGTTAATACAGGCGTAAAGTGTGGTGGTTTTACCAGAACCAGTCGGACCACTACTTAGGATCATACCATATGGGGCGGCAAGCATCGACTCGTAGACTTTCAAACTGTCGGGTAGCAAGCCAATTTCAGCCAAACCGTGACTGGCTCTCGATTTATCAAGCAGACGTAATACAGCCATCTCTCCGGTGACGGTAGGAACGGTAGCCACACGAATATCAATAGTGCGTCCTTTAGCATCAAACGAGAATTGACCATCCTGGGGACGTAAGTGGTCAGCTATATTCATGTCGCTTAAAATCTTGATGCGTGATATGAGCGCCCGATTAATATTTAAGGGGAGGGACATCATTTCGTGCAGAATGCCATCGATGCGGTAGCGTACTCTCAGCCTATTTTCTTCCGGTTCCAAGTGGATGTCGGACGTACGGGTCTTTACGGCTTCTTCAATAATCATGGATAAAGCCTGCGCCAAAGGCGCATCAAAGGCTGCGTCCATCGCCAGCCGTTCATCAGTAATTTCATCACCTACGGTGACATTCAAAATTTGTTTTTCAATTTCTCCATAACCTTTGTAATGGAGGTCAATAGCTTCTCGCACTTCATCTACTTTGCCAGCAATGGGCTTGACCCGCATCTTAGTATTGGCAGATATTGCTTCCAACGCAAACACATCAGTCGGATCTGCCATAATCACCGTTAAAGTGTTATTCGCAATTGATAATGGGATGACATTAAGTCTGCGCGCCATTACTTCGGGAATTAACTTGAGTGCAGCTATGTCTGGAATTACCTTGGTCGGTTTGACAGGCACCGGCATTTTATCAGTTTCTGACTTGGAAGTTTTCTCGGGTGGTAGCGGTGGGTTCTTGGCCGCTGTTTCTACGGGAATTGGTTTTGGCTCTAATTGAATAACCTGGATCGCGTATTTTTGGGCAAACTGCCTGGCTTCCTTACTTAGGGGCACTGACACGCCGATCGCTTTATCGCTAAAACCCACATCATAAGATTTAACTTCAAAGAGTGAAACCTGTTCCAGTGTCAGTTCCTTCTCCCCTTTCAGAAAATCGATCACTAAACGGTGTCCGGTGACCGTGTCGTCATCGTAAGCAATGATGTCAAAATTATACTCTGTCCCTGATTTACCTTTAACCTTAACATATTGTTCAACCCGATAGTTAAGATTTTCCAGGGCTTTAGCCAATTGCCCTTTATTTTGGAACGTTAGTAATTCGGAGAATTTAATCGGTCGGGCTGGTTCTTCTGTGATTAGGGTTTGCGCTTCTTCTGCGCTGATGATTTTCATGTGCTGATGCTGGGCTAGTCGTTGCGTTTCCTGACTCAAAGGAGAGCCGACAGCAAGGACACAACCAGCAAGTCCCACATCATAAGCCCGGTTAGCACAATTGTGCAAAAAATTAATCCTGGTTTTTTCATCACCTTCCGGGACAACCGCAACCCCGATGGAATGGTTGGCGAAACTGGCATCCCGCCGCGCTAACATATCAAATGTATGTTCAGCGCCTGATTTCCCCAGGACTTTGGCGCCTTCAGTAGTTTTATAACCGCGCTTTTCCAGATATTGTTTGATCAATTCTTTTAGCGCCGGTGCGGAATTAGTTGTTTTAGTGACCATTTCGATTTTGTCGACCTTTCTTTCAGCAGCTATCTGCTGTGTGCATTTTGCGTAATTGCTGTCTGGAATTAATTAATTTTGTTTTATCGTACGTACTTGTTTTCTGTCCAGAATCAAAACCTATTTAAATATATTTAAATATCTCCCCTAAATTATTAACATGATACTTCAAACAAGCACTAATATCAAGACCAAACCAGTTCATTTTTTATATTTGATTAATCCTGCTATGCCAATACTTTTTCATATCAATGTGAACTAACAAATTTCAGACGACCATTCGGGCATACCTCTACTTTAGAGCGTTAAAGGACGAGTGTAAATAGGTAGGTAGTATCATACTTCGATAGTCATTTAGATGGATAAGCGGTGAGAGGGACTCCAATAGGAAAATCAACATTCAAGGATCGTGTTAATGCGACTATTTTTGCAGACCTTACAATTTTATATCATCTCAGATGGATTCCACTTTCGCTTGCTGATATCAAAACCCAAATGAGAAGTCAAAAATAGTAATATCGTAAACGTATATTATTTTCTGTATTATTATGATTCAAGATAGACTGGACTATGAATTAGCCTTGCTAGTCGTGCCCTTTTTTGCTTCCTTATCTTTGATATTGGGATTTTTACCAAGTACAATCTGAATTCGTTCCCGTTTTTCCCCAGTTTCGCTATCAGGTTCGGCGAATTCAGATAATTCGTTAACTTGCTCGATCTGAGGTAATGTCCGTAATAATTCCGCTAAGGGCGAAGGTTCATTCAGGAAAATCCTGATTAAGGGGTTAGGTGTTTCCGGAAGAAGATCAGTGGTTTTTACCTCCGGCAAGCTCTCGAGGCGTGAGATTAAATCCATGATCTTCTCAATATCCAAAGGCGGGAGTATCTCTACTTCCAGCCAGGGAATATGGTTGAGCAGTACGCCCTTTTCACTCGGACTAAGCATTGGCGCCGGCGTTTCTGATGGCTTCTCGTTTACCGCCGGTGACACTTCATGATTAAATCTAGCTGATGGTTCAAATTTAGATCCGATAGAGAGTACTTGCTGTTTTATACTATCGATATTGGCGATAAGCTCACCCTGTAATTTCTGAGCCAGAGTAGCAGCCTCAACCTTGATGGTATTAAGATGTTCTTCGCGAATAAGTTTGGCCTGGCGCTGGGCTTCTGTTTTAATCGCTAATGCTTCTTTGTCGGCAACAACTTTTGCCTCTGCCTTTTTTGCTTCAATTATCTGTTTGCTTTCTTGTTCCGCCTGAAATCGGATTTTATCTCCCTCTGCCTTGGCTTGTTCTGTCGATTTTTTCATCATCAATTGGGAGAGGTTATTTGCTTCAATGACTGTTTTTTCGGCCAGTTCCGTCAAAGCAGCCAGGTGTTCCTGCCGTTTGATCAGAGCATCACGTTGGGTAATCAGCTCCTGCACATAAGAACGCACTTCCTCTTCAGCAAGCCCGAATTTAGTTTTTCTAAACTCACGTTCCCCTACTTTTAAGGCATCATCATTCGAGGCGCTTTCATTGGATCCTTTATCAGTGTTATTGCGATTGTTATCGTGTCTTTGCATAGAACACCGCCTATATTTACTTCCATTACTGCTCTGTAAACCTACTTTATAACGGGACAATTAGATCGTAAATAGGTAAGTGGTAATAGTTGCGGATAGTCATTTAGTTTAGAATTTGTAGTACTACCATTTTAATTTGCTTCTTTTTACACGCTTTTCTTTCTTCTCCTTGCAACGATGGTACTATTTAATTACATGGGTTTAGTACTTTCGTGGAGTATAAATAAGACCAGTGCGCCTACGCTATAGGTGGAATACTATTGCTGCAATCAGGAGCGCACAAATGGAATTGGATTAATTACTGAAATTAGTTTTAGAAAAGAAAGCGTCAGACCTGCATCTCGACGTCGGGAGCTCCTCTGTCATCCGAGTCAATGGAATATTACTTCCACAGGAAGATATACCACCCTTCACGCGCCAAGACCTCCTGTCCGTACTTGAACGTGTCACGACCACGGAGCAAAGAGAAGAATTTCAGAGACAAAGGAACTTGACTTTGCTTTCAGTTTTTTTGGTTTAGCCCGCTTCAGGGTGAACATCCTGCGTCAAAGAGGCACCCCCAGTCTTGCTTTTCGCGTCGTCCCTATTAAAACTGCAACCTTCGACGAACTCGAGTTGCCGCAAATCTGTAAGAAGCTTATCCTTAAAAAAGCCGGTTTACTTTTGGTTACCGGATCCGGTGGCGCCGGCAAATCTACTGCTCAAGCGGCCGTGCTGGATTACCTCAATGAAAACGCTCGGCGGCATGTGATCACAATCTAAGACCCCATCGAATTCATCCATCCAAATAAAAAATGCGCCATCGTGCAACATGACCTTGGCGATGATACCAATTCTTTTGATACTGCTCTCGTTCACGCGATACGACATGACCCTGACGTGATCGTTCTGGAGAAATGCGCGATCTCTCCACAATTTCTACCGCCTTGCGCGCTGCCGAAACAGGCCACCTGGTGATCGGCACACTACATACTACCGATGCCGTCCGCACTATCAACCGTGTCATTGATATATTCCCTGCCTCTCAACAACATCAAATCAGCCAACAACTGGCCGAAACATTAGAAGCAGGACTATCCCAAACCCTTTTGAATCGTATCTCCGGTGGACGTATTGGGGCCTTCGAAATCCTCCTGGCTAACGACGCTGTAAGAAATGTTATCCGGGAAGATAAGAACCAGGAACTATACAGCCAGATGCAACTCGGAGCCCAACAAGGAATGCGCACCCTGGATGATTCACTGGCCGAGTTAGTCGAAAAATATGTGATTACTTTGGCAGAAGTTCTACCGCGGTGTGTCCATCCTGAGCAGTTGAGAAAAATGTTTGAGACACCCAGCGGCAAAGACAGATTACTGAGTGGTGCAAGAAAGTATTAAATCACACATCCCGGTAGGTAATAATTATTCCGATCAGGAATTAACCCACTGACAATACCGGCTATAGTATGTTTACGATTTTCCAGAGTGATGCCCGTGGGTTTCATGCCAATAATATGTCCGCGTCGCGGTTTTACCAAGCAAATCGGCAGGTAAGGCTTCTCATGGTTCTGTGTTTGAATTGGCATCTTTGCGGACTTGTTACTGATATTGTAAATGTTTTTCACAATAATCAGATACTATTGCGTCACGCCGAAAACTGGAGAAATTTGAAATATTAATGTAAAATGAAAGTACTGTGAACTAAAAGATCCAGGGTGGATGGTGAAATGAGTAATATTAATCCTATCTTAGAAGCACGAGGGTTGGGAGGCGCGCATCTTTTATTATTTGAAGATCACATTAGAGTTATAAACTCAAACGCAAGAAATTCTGTTCAGAATATTCCTTTATCCCAAATCGAAAGCATGCGTCTTAAGAAAGTGGGTATCCTTTATCAATACCTCCAGTTTTCATTCGTTAACACCCGAGAAAATAAGGGCATCTTAGTCCACTTCCGAGACGAAGCGGCCATTAAATTCAGACCAAAGAGGCGACCTGCCTTTGAGGCCATTAAAACTGCCATCGAAAATCACAAAACCCCGGCTATTTTAACCGGTGATATTGAATAATATCTGCCTAGCGATTCTTTCCCTCAATGTAAAAAATCGCTGCAGATTGTTGCCCCAATAAAAAGATGCAGGGGAAATAAAAGTTGCCCTATCATGACACACCGTGGTGGGGAAGGAGGGACTCGAACCCTCACGCCTTTCGGCACAAGATCCTAAGTCTTGCCTGTCTGCCAATTCCAGCACTCCCCCGTGAGTAAAACTATTAAATATTGTATCATTTTGTGTACCATTTTGCTTTATACTTTGCCGCATCTTGCTTAACGCTTTTGCACTGGCAGACGTTTCCCACGCCTAACCAGTTACAGATAGCTAGTGTAGTGGCTCAATAACAACTCTACAGGGCGACCTTCTTAATAATTTCATCTGTCCGTTTGGTCCAGATAAAAGGTTTGGGATTCTCGTTATTGCAACGAATGTATTCTTCTATGGCATCTATCAATTCCGGAACACTTCTAAATATACCCCGGCGGATCCTCTTACGCGTGATTTCCCCGAACCATCGTTCTATTAAATTAAGCCAGGATGAACTCGTGGGTGTAAAGTGCAATTTGAAACGAGGATGTTTTTCCAACCATAGTTTCACATTAGGATGGCCATGAGTCCCGTAGTTGTCCAGAATCATATGAATGTCCAACTTTCCTGGTATTTCTCGATCAATCGTGCGCAAAAACTTTAGGAATTCAATATGTCTGTGTCCTGGATAACAGGAACCTAAAACCTTTCCTTCCAGCACGTTCATAGCCGCAAAAAGGCAGGTAGTCCCATTACGTTTATAATCATGCGTCATTGTTCCACAGCGCCCTTTCTTCATCGGCAATCCGGGTTGTGTCCTGTCCAAAGCTTGCACCTGAGTCTTCTCATCGACACATAACACTACAGCTTTGTCCGGAGGATTTAAATAGACACCCACCACATCAGTCAGTTTCTCCTCAAACCTTTTGTCTCTGGACAGTTTGAATGTCTTTACACGGTGAGGTTGCAAACCATGAGCATCCCATAT
>Ga0182010_10001640_pt1 | contig 11698 bp, 16 predicted proteins | sample 611E1MmetaG_FD_120488 | JGI IMG/M metagenome (GOLD analysis project Ga0182010, IMG submission 120488) | Permafrost microbial communities from Stordalen Mire, Sweden - 611E1M metaG | ecosystem: Environmental > Terrestrial > Soil > Wetlands > Permafrost | place: Sweden: Stordalen | collected...
AAGGGAAAAGAGACAGATAGGGCAAATGCGGAGCAGTTGAATCTGTCACCAAACAGGGGACTCAAATTTCAACGATATGAACATATTTTCAATAAGTTGCCGAGTTCAACTGCGTTTTTTAGGATGAAGCCGATCATCGCCGGGTTTGTTAGCGCCTACTGATAATATAGAAGCCAGGGCGTTCAGCAATATCGATGATTACAGGACGTACAGTCCATCGCTGCCGGAACTTTAACAACCTCTATAAAATGTCGAAGTCGCCTCGGCAACCATATCGTGGCTGCTGAGTTAATACTAATGGAGTCTCTATTTTACCAGACCAAAGATCATATGTCATGTTGAAAGGGTCGTAATAGTCTGTGAGATGTTTGACTATGAAGATCCGTAGTATCGAGTTCCCTCGATAGTTGAAACGAATGCATAGTCAATTAGCGCGCTCCCAGCCACCACCCAGCGCACGATAGAGACTCACCAGATCGATGCCGACCGTCGTGCTGCTTTCAGCCAGAGAGAGCTGATTTTGCTGCAGCGTCCGCTCGGCATCGAGAACTTCGATGAAGCTAGCTACGCCGCCATCGTAACGTTGACGCGCCAACAACCATGCGTCACGGTTCTGCGCCACTGTTGCGTCGAGCCAGGCATGCTGATCTTGGTGGGCGCCATACGCAGCGCGAGCATTCTCGACCTCATGCAGCGCATTGAGCACGGTGGCAGCGTAAGCCACAGCTGCTTCCTTTGCCCGCACGTCTTGAAGATGGATCATCTTCCAGCGACCCAAGTCGAATACGGGCAGTTCCAGGGTGGGTCCAAGCGAGCTGAACCGACTCGCCCACCGTGTGAGCTGTCCGATCGTTTCAGATTGAAAACCACCGCTTCCCGTGAGCGTAAGTCGAGGAAACAACCCAGCTACCGCGACGCCGATCCCAGCGGTTGCCGCATGCAGGCTTGCTTCGGCCTTGCGGATGTCCGGACGGCGCCGCGCGAGCTCCCCGGGCAATCCGATGGGCACCGTGGTCGGCAGCGGTGGAATCGGCGCCGCCGTGTCCAACTCAGCGCGCAAGCCTTCCGGCGCACGCCCCAGTAGACGGCTGAGCTGATTGATGGTTTGCGTGATTATAAAATCTAATGCAGGCAGTTGGGCGCGCGTTGCGGTTAGCTGTGCGTCTGCCTCGACCACGTCGACATCACTGGTAAGGCCCGCAGCGCGTCGTTTCCGCGCCAGTTCTAACAACTCACTTGTGGTCGCTATGCTTTGCTCTGTAGTGGCTTTGCGTAACTGTGCACCGCGAAGTTCAATGTAACTTTGCGCCACATCGCCCAGCAGCGCAACTAGCACGGCATGTTGATCCTCGACCGATACTTCGATATTGGCATCTGCGACCTCGACCGACCGACGTATGCGTCCGAATAGATCCAATTCCCATGAGGCATCAACGCCGAGCTGGTATTGGTTGTACGGGTTCGGTATGCCAATGCCCGGGGTTGTGAATAATGAGCCAGTCGCTGTGGTCTCGCTGAGGCGGGTGCTGGCGTAAGAGGCGTTGGTCGAAAGGCTCGGCCAGAGCGCGGCTGCTGTGACACCACGCTGCGCACGCGCCTCCTCTATTCGCAGCACCGCCGCGCGCAAGTCCAGGTTCGCGGATATCGAGCGCTCGACGAGCGAGGATAGTGTCGGATCATTGAAATCGGCCCACCAGCGGCGCAGATCCGCTGTGTCTTCAGTGGTCGTGCTTTTGCACAGGCTGTCAATCGGGCGGGACGTGTCCGAAGGGCTTGACCAATGGGCTGGCGTCTGCGGTATCGGTCGTACGAAATTCGGCCCGACGGCGCAGCCGGCTAGCACCATAACTAGCGCTACCGCTAACAACGCTGGCATCACCATGGCGCTCCGCACACTGTAAGAAGTACGTCGCCACAATAAACAACAGTAACAATTAAGCTGAGGGCGGTAATGTTCACGAGTTTGCATAGTCGTCATTGCATCCTATGGCTGAACATCCAAGCGGCCGCCGCAAGCGTCAGTGCTGCTATCAGTGCGAGCGGCCACAAATCAGACCGGAGCAGATACAGGCTGGCACCCTCTAGATATACCCTCCGCGTGATGTCGATCGCGTAGCGCAGCGGATTGATTGCCGTGAAATATTGGACCGCGGGCGGCATATTGCGTAACGGTGTGGTCATGCCGGAGAGCAGCGAGAATGGGATGATAAACAGCATCGAATAGAGCAAAGCCTGCTGCATCGTAGCCGCAACTGACGATACCAACAGGCCGATGCCAATTGCTGCCAGTAGGAACAGCATCAAACCTACGTAGAGAGTCAGATACGAACCGGCGAATGGAATGCGAAACCAGAGCTGCGCGACCAATAGTACGCCGGTGGCCTGAATCGTCCCGACTGCCATCGCCGGCAACGCCTTGCCAGCCATGATCTCGTATGGACGGAACGGCGTGACGAGCAGTTGATCGAATGTACCCTGTTCACGCTCCCGTGCAACCGACATAGCGGCCAGCATCATCGTCTGAATCAGCGTGAGAGTGCCGATCAACCCTGGAATCATATTCCAGCGCGTTTCCAAATTGGGATTATACCAAGCTCGGCTTATAATACCGAGTGGCGCCGCGGCGAGTCCGTGAGTACTGCGCCAGTCGGTGTTAAACTGCTCGACGATACTGTTTACATAGCCCATTGCTGTACCAGCAGTGTTTGAGTTGCGTCCGTCGGCGATAACCTGCACGTCGGCACTCGTTCCAGAAAGCAGGTGCCGCTCGAAATCCGGCTCGATTTGTACAACCAGCAGCGCGCGCCGGTCGTCGATATAAGTTGCCAGATCACCGACACGGTGCAGATCGGCGATGCGCTCAAAGATGCCCGAGCCATCGAGCCCAGCCAGCAGCTGGTGTGAGGCCGCACTACGATCCTGATCCAACACCGCATAGGGGACATGATTGAGATCGTAGGTGGCTGCATAACCGAAGATCAGTGCCTGCATAAGCGGTGGCACTAGCAGGCTCATTCGGGTACGCGGATCCTTCAATACCGACAGTAGTTCCTTGCGTGTCAGCGCAAGAATGCGAAGAATGGAGTCGAGCATTGACACCTCAGTTCAACCTTTTGCGCATCACGGCGCGGCTGCTAATTGCCAGCAAGATCGCCATAGCGGCTAGCACCAGCGTATTGGGCACGATCACCGACCAGACATTTCCGGCGAGGAACACTGACTGCAGCAATGCTACGTAGTAACGTGCCGGCAGCACATATGTGATCAAACGCACCGCCGCGGGCATACTGCGCAGGTCGAACATAAAGCCAGACAACATGAAAGCCGGCATGAACGTAGCAAGCATCGTCAGTTGGCTAGCAACCAGTTGATTCTTGACCCATGAGGAGATCAGAAGTCCGATGCCTAGCGCGACCAGCATGTACAGCATCGAGGCACCGAGCAGCACCAACAAACTGCCGCGCAGCGGCACGTGAAACAGAAATTTAGCTGCGAGCACGCAAACAACCAGACCGACCATGCCGAGCAGAAAGTATGGCAGAGTCTTGCCGATCAGAATCTCGTCGCTGCGTACTGGAGTAACCAGCAATGCCTCGAGCGTGCCGCGCTCCCATTCGCGAGCCATGACCATCGCTGTCAGCAGCGCCCCGATTAGTGTCATGACGAGCACGATGAGGCCTGGCACCAGGAAATAGGCGCTCTCATTGGCTTCATTGAACCACATCCGCGTCTGCAGCATCACCGGAGCGCTTTCAACGCTTCGGCCCTGTGCCGTGCGTCTCGCCGCCCACACGCCGACCGCACCCTGGACGTAGCCTTGGATGATGCGGGCCCGATTCGCGTCGCCGCCTTCGACGATTAATTGCAGATCGGCGTGCCCTGCATTAAGTTGCCGGACAAAATCAGACGGAATACGCACAATGCCATCGACCTTCTGTTCAAGCAGTAGTTGCTGCGCGACGACCATAGATCGTGAGATCTGCGGCTGAAAATACCGTGAGAGCTGTAAGGAGGCGAGCAGCTCGATCGCCTCATCTGATGTCTCATCAATGACGACAGCCAACGGCACATTCTTCACATCAAGAGATAATCCATAACCAAACAGCAGGATCAATATCAGGGGCAACACCACGCCCATAGCGATGCTGGACGGATCACGCAGCACCTGATACGTCTCTTTGCGCACTAGTGCGCGGACCCGCCGCAGCTTTGCTGGCCACGAGTTAGTGTCCACTAAGGTTTCTACCGTCATGCCGCCTCCTTTGGTGCAGATGCGACAAGTTGCGCCTGCTCGACACGCGCGTCCTGGACAATAGCGATAAACGCGTCCTCCATGCTTGGCTCAAGCGTAGTCGGAGTGCTAGCGCGTTGACGAATATCTCCCGGCGAGCCTTTCGCCAGCACCTTGCCCGCATCCATGATCGCGACCCGATCGCAGTACTCCGCCTCCTGCATGAAGTGTGTCGTCACGATCACGGTCACACCCTGTTCGGCCAGTGCCGTGATTTGTCGCCAGAAGACCCGCCGCGCCAACGGATCGGCGCCGCTGGTCGGCTCATCGAGGAACAGGATCTCCGGCTCGTGCAGCAGTGCCGCAGCCATCGCCAGTCGCTGCTTGAAACCTCCCGGTAACTGCGCGCTCATCATGTGTGCATTAGTCTCTAGCTCGAACTGCTTCATGGCCCAGGCGATGCGTGCACGCCGGCGCTCGCCCCGCAAACCATAGGCACTGGCGAAAAACTCCAGATTCTCGGCCACGGTAAGTGGTCCATATAGGGAGAATTTCTGCGCTACGTACCCCAGGCGTGAGCGCGCCGACGCGGGCGCACGGAGCACGTCTGTTCCAGCTATATTCAACTGGCCGCCACTGGCGGTCAGTAGACCGCACAACATGCGAAACGTCGTAGTTTTGCCAGCACCATTGGGACCCAAAAGCCCAAAGATTTCGCCGCGGAGTACTTCGAAATCGATGTGATCTACCGCTACGAAGTCGCCGAAACGCTTTACCAGATCTCGGACCTTTACGATAACCGGCTGACCCTCGCCAATCACCGGCCGATCGACCGTAATAGCCTTCACCTGCTCGTGATCGGCACTGCGTCTCAGGAGCATCATGAATCCATCTTCGAAACTCGCGGGCACCGGCGTGACCGTCAATTCTCGAAGCAATTCATCGGTAGCTGAGACGTCCTGCCCTTCCGTCACACGCACGAATCTGACTCGGCCTCCGTCCGGCACCGCATCAATGATGTCCGGCCGATCGAGCAGCTGCCCCTGCAGTGTGCGAGCGCCAAGTGGTTGCGAAGGCTGAACGATGAAACTCAAGCCCTCTGCATTGTGCGTCACATCAGACGGAGTCCCCTGCGAGAGCACCTTGCCATGATGGAGCATAACGACGCGGCTGCAACGCTCCGCTTCGTCCAGATAGGCTGTGCTGAGCAGCACAGTCATACCCTCATCGGTGACCAGATGGCGCACGATTTCCCACAACTCGCGTCGTGACAAAGGATCTACTCCTACCGTGGGCTCATCCAGAAGCAGCAACTCCGGTGAGTGAATCAATGTGCAGGCTAGGCCCAGTTTCTGCTTCATGCCTCCGGACAGTTGACCGGCCAGACGCTGTTTGAATGGCGCGAGTGCTGTCATCGTCATCAACTGCGGGTAGCGCTGTGCGCGCTCATCGGCGGAGACGCCATGTAAGTCAGCGTACAGATCTAGATTCTCTGCAACGGTCAGATCCTCGTACAAACCAAATCGTTGCGGCATGTAGCTGATGCGGTCCTGCACACGTTGCGGGTCAATATTAACATCGACACCCAGTACCCTCAGTGTTCCGCTATCGGCGCGCAGCAACCCCGCAGCAAGACGAATCAGCGTCGTCTTGCCGGCGCCGTCCGGTCCGATCAGAGCTGTGAGTTCGCCGGAGCGCACTTCGAGAGATACCCCATCGAGCGCCTGAACCAACGGCTCCTTTTTGCTACGAAAAGCCTGGCTAAGATTCTCTGCAATCAGGGCTGGTGAAACTAGCACTGTTCGCGGAGCAGCAATCACGATCCGCCCTTGCCGATGGCAAGGGGCAAGTGTACCGTTGTGGGCATACCAAGACGCAGCTCATTCGCCGGATCCTGTACGAAGACGCGGACCTGATAGACAAGGCTTGAACGAAGCTCGCTAGTCTCGACGGACTTCGGAGTAAATTCAGCAACTGGTGAGATGAACCCGACCCATCCCTGAAAGCTTCGGGCAGGGAATGCATCGGCGGTAATGGTTGCCTTTAGACCTTCATGCAGAGCGCCCAGATCAGTCTCCGACACATATGCGCGCACCCATTTTGGATCTGTAATCGCCAGCGTAAAGGCGGCTTTCTGCGGCGAGGCCATTTCGCCCGGCTCAACAATCCTGGAACGCACTACTGCGTCCAGTGGCGCCAACAATTGCACATCCTTCCACTGTTGGTGCAATAGCTCGAGTTGGGCTTCTTCGGCCCGAAGTTGCGCTTCAGCCTGCTCGATGTCCTCTTTGCGTGGTCCAGCCAGTTCAAGTTCAAGCGCCTTCTGGCTCACTACGAGTTTCGCTTCCGCCGCATCGACTGCGTTTTTCGCCGAGTCCAAATCCTGTCGGCTCAGGGCGCGGCCCGCGGAGTTATCGGAAAGGGCACGTAGCCGCTCATATTGCGCGCGCGCATTGACCGCATCTGCCCTGGCCGCATCGACGTTAGCTCGCGCCTGCGCGATCTCCTCGATACGATTACCGTGATGCAATCGGTTCACAACCTGCTGCTGTGCCGCGAGCTCGGCGGCGGCCTTCTCCACCTGTGGTGCCAGACGGGTGGTGTCAAGGCGTGCGAGCACTTGTCCGCGTGTAACATGGTCGCCCTCCTGGACCAATACGGCCGCGATACGCTCGTTGCCATTGAAGGGTAGATCGATTTGGCGTAGGTCGATATTGCCATAGAGTGTAAGTTCCTTGCGAGGCTGGTGGTGAGCCGACGACCACCACCATAGTGCTGCTCCCAGACCTACAACTCCGGCAAACGCAAGAGCAAATAGAGTAGTTCTTTTCATTCTAAACCATCCCTGACATAATGACAGCCGAGCACATCAGCCAAGCCGAATCGAATTTTTGATTCGTTGCTCGTCGTTTATCTTTGCTAACGCTAGGTCTAGCTTTGACGCCGTTAGTCTTGGTTGTGTCGACGGTAGCGTACTTACGAACTCTTGCAGCTGTTCACCGAGGCGTTGAAGTGAAGAAACAAGTGCCACTACTTCCCGCTGCGAAAACGTATCCTTCAACCGAATGTGGCTGCGATCCGAATGTGGTTGCGCCAATTTCGACAGCAATGAGGTGCAACGCTTGACCAGAAAGCCGACCCTCAACGATGGATCAAAATCTCGTCTCGAGTAGTGATTTGTGAGAGTGTTTTTCATATCAACAATAGTCATTCCCATGCGTAATGAGAACATGCTTTAGTGTGCACTATAACACTATAACATTATGTAGCAGAATGCGGCCAGGACTGTTGACACCGGAACAGGAGTTTCTAAGATGTTGATAACATTGATATGTCGAGCAAGACTAAGAGGTTGGGATGATACCGTAAAAAGCATAGCGTTTCTGGAATATCAGGAGTCTCCTGATATTTCAGAAACGCTGCATCTTTCGCAGCATCAACCCCACACGAAGGCGGCTCCTCGGTCTTTCGAAATAGGTTGTCTTGCTGGTGAGGCTTGCCGGTAAGTATACGGCCGATCTCTTCCCATCCGATCCGTTCTTCTTTGTCTAATCAAGGCAACTTACCTATGCTTGCTACAATCCTCTGACGAGGACCACTTGCAGTGCGGACCGATTCCACAAGTGACCAGTATCCGTACTCTTCTCCGTCAACTTTCTTGGCATAACGCTGATGGTACATGACTGTTATTATGAGTTATTTGTTTGTCAGCTTCAAGAGGCTTTTCTTCACTACATTTGATTTTCAGAATATGACTATCCCCAATCCTGAATTGACGCGCGTTCGCGCATCGATCAGCCGTATTTTTGATGAAATTTGCCACGTAGCTGCGGAGAATGGGTTAACAAGCCAACTGGTTCTTTTAGAGACTTGTACTGGCTATACGTAACGTCAATTTTCTGTCGATGAGCTATAGTGCAACTGGAAATCATTCTGCCTAGTGAAAAGTAAAATTCAAGACTCTTCGGGGTGACCCTCTTACTCTGATGACCGTCGATATCAGTTTTGGAGCGATTTTCGATATCGCCTACAGCCACGCCTCAACTGTCAAGGTGGAAGGGATTGCCATTAGTATTTTTCGTGTGGTTGTCAGCTATGCGAGAAAAGGATGCCACTATCCCCGGAGCTATTTTAACACCAAGTCTCACCGGACGCCAGTTTATTGGCGATCCGGTGTAGCCGTTTGTTGGCTGATCCTCGAAGATTCACCTGTTCAATTTTTCTCGCAGTTTGCTGTATGCCAGCTTGTATTCCTCGGGAGTCAATTTGATATGGGATTGCTGTCGGACTGAGTGTGTGAGATTTCAATATCCGGAGTTGACCTCATCGATGGGAACGCCGGAAGTCACCGGAAGGTTTATCACATACTGAACACGCAGTTTCCATCGACAACTTCCATCCTCCATAGGTGTAATTGCTGTCGTTCTCCGGGTCGGCCGTGGCTTCTGCCAGGGCGAATATACTCCTGCTGCCTCCTGGTGCATAGAGAAATAGATGGTCGCCCATTCGAATTCCGGGCATTCTATGCCTTTCGAAAACCAATGTACTCCGCATTGAAGTTGCCGTAGAAGGGATGCTCAGTTATGGGTTTGTCGGACGAGCCGATAAGTTTCAACCAATTGTTCATGGTTCTCTCTCCTTTACTGCCAACAATGAGTTAACCCGCTCAGGCCGGTGGCATGACTGGTTAGTCTTTCTCACGTTTTCGCTGCTTTTCAGCATTAAGCGGGCGTTGTCCCTTTTGCGATCTTCCTTTTTCTCCAACGGCATTTCGCCCGGATGCGTCGGCGTACCATATTTACGGATGCGCACCATCTTCTTCTCCTTCACTTTTCAAGTGTTAGATTATCTGTAGTGACCCCGTTATACAATTTAAATAGGAAGTCTGCAAGAAAGTTCAAATTTTTCTCAGAATTAATTTTTATAACGTATTCTGACGTAGCCTCATGGACTGGTAATTTTGTTGCGAGATAGATCATGTCAAAGTTTCGATTACTATATTCCAAATAACTTTTATCAATATGCAACTGAATTCTAGTTTGACTTCTATCATAAAAATGTAAAAATCTTCTGCCTTGCATAAAATAACTTGTATATCTCTTCCCAATTTTAGCCGAGATGCCATTTGATATTGGTTTTAGCACTTTTTCTATAATCTGTTCAACTAATAGTGGGAACTCCGAAGTGTCAATCAGATCAATTTCCGCGGGGACTTTTATTTCATTAAACTGATTTAACAAATTCTCTTCCTGAAAGAGATGCTCGAAAGTAGTATCACTTTTTTCACTCAGAAACGATTTAAGAGTAGCAAAATTAATTTCCATCCAAGCAAAACCGTAATGATCAAGAGCTTTTCTCAAGTTTGGGGGCACTCTTGTTCCAATAAGCATAATTCTAATATCTAGATCTTTATCAGAGAGGACACCACCCTCGTATGCCATAATTTGCCGATATGTTTATCTAAGATTGGTCCGGATTTTAACTCGACAATTAATTTTCTCTTATTTACGTCTTCAAATAACAAGTCCATCCTGCGACCATAAACGGTCACCTGCCGCCCGACTAGATGCAAGTCACTTTCAATTAATTCCGGATATTTTGCGAGTATATTCTCGACGTCTATTCCTTTCATTTATTAAAATCCAACCAGTTATTAGACTGTTTATTAGTCCGGTATTAGTCCGGTATTAGTCACTTGCACAACTATAGCAGAATGTTTGACTAAACGCTAAAGCTTCCGGGAAAGCGTGGACATTTCCCGCCGATCCGACGCATCGCGCCGCTATGCCTATAGTTTGGCCAGTTCCTCTACTCGCACTTTAGCACGTGCAACAGCTTCTGAACTGAATTTGTCAGGATGACGAACAATGACAGATTCAAATGTCAGATCGTGCAGGCCCAGCTCCGCCAACACCTTGTATCCTGTTGCTTCAATGTCTCTATTTACAGCCCTTTCGGCTGCAACCACAATCCCATGCCTCTTAATCATCTGCCAAGTACGCGATGCAGGAGTTCTGCGCTTATTCTTTTCTGATAATACTTCCTCGTATGCATAAACAGCTTTCAACAATTCTAATTCAACATCGGTCCTTATATCATGTGCAGCAGCCCGAAGTTCTATAGCACGTCGACGAGCTCCCCGCGCGAGGTCTGGATTTCTGTCTCGACAATTTATGGCTAGTTGCATACATTCCGCTGGCGTTTTTATTTTCTGAAGTATGTCGTCCATGTTATCTCACAGTTCCTATTGCACTGGTCTAATGAGTCTGTAGAAAAAGTCTGTTATTCAAAGCTTCTTCCTTGTTAGTGTTCAGCTTCAGTTTCAAGTTATTATATCCGATCTTTCTTGCCACTTTGGCTTGCTATAATATCCTTCTTTCGATGCCATTAAGTCAATATAAGTGGTCATTATCTCCCTTTTTTATGCATACCCAGTTCCGTAACCATTGAATGCAGCTTCCCTGTCTAAAGAAAATACAAAATCAATGTTTCTATCGGCTATCACCAAATATCTGACAAGTGGTAAAATCGTGACTTTCAGGTAAAGCAAGTCAGCTGCCCCCACATGTCTGCCTCAAAGATTACGACATGTTATACGTAACGTCAATTTTCTGTCGATTATCTATAGTACAATCGGAAATCAATATGCTTGGTGAAATTAAAAAAACGCGCCTGCAGGGGGAAGTCTCGAACCGACCCAAATGATTTACGGTGATACCCATCGCCTTCTGACAGCTTTTTTTACTCATCGAGCTCGGAATCTGAGCCAAACATGAATCGGCTTGCCTGCAAGTTCTTTTTCTTAAATTCTTTGACTTGATAGGAAAGTATTCTTTTATAGGAAAGCGTTTTCTTTCCTCTGCCTTTTAACGCATCCGGAAGTGTGGGGTTAGACACTTGAAGTAATTGCTCCGCTTGGCGGGATGTTATTGATACTTTCTTTTCTTCAAACCCTCTTGACATAAAATGGAATATCCAGTCCGTGATATGAACATATTTTTCGAGTGTAACAATGGGACCACCGTGCCCGAGCAGACGGGCAAGAACAGCCAGCGCGTGTGTAATAGGAGACATGTCGGCGAAGCAGTCGAGTGGGAAGAGTCTCTTAAATCTCGCCAATGATTCCTCCTGAAACAATTCGTACTTCAAAAAGGGGATGTCGTCAGCTTTATACTCAGGATAAAAGATAAAAAACCACCTTAAAAGGAACCAATTGGGGAAGGCGTGCCTGAGGATATGGGCAGTCACCTTCGGCACTCCTACTGATTCGAAGAGGCGTTTGATCTCATTAGTTAGAGTCTGTTTATAAATTGGCTATTTTTACAGCGCGAACTTCGAGCTGCGTGTCTCTATTCGTTTTATTACCGGTTTCTCGACAACTGAATCGTCGAGTACGCCTTTTAGGGCCAGCATCAATGGATTTTTGGCGCACCTCTCCCAGCATACTCTTACATGCCGTGTCCTGCA
>Ga0182010_10001641_pt1 | contig 11691 bp, 8 predicted proteins | sample 611E1MmetaG_FD_120488 | JGI IMG/M metagenome (GOLD analysis project Ga0182010, IMG submission 120488) | Permafrost microbial communities from Stordalen Mire, Sweden - 611E1M metaG | ecosystem: Environmental > Terrestrial > Soil > Wetlands > Permafrost | place: Sweden: Stordalen | collected...
ATATATCGACTGATTCAGCACGGCGTTCAATTGCCATTGCGGAATGCCCTCGTGCAGGAATTTCATATCGAGGTCGGCCACCCGGTGGCCTTTATAAAACAAATTCAAGTGTTTATCGCCGGTAAATTCGCCGATGACCGCCATCGGTACATCTTCGCTCTCGCACAGTTTCAGCACTTCTTCGATGTTTTCCGGCGGCACCGCGATCACCATGCGCTCCTGGGCTTCCGATATCCAGATCTCGGCGTAATTGAGGCCGGAGTATTTCAGCGGCACCTTGTCCAGGTCCACACGTGCCCCGGTCTCTTCACCCATCTCGCCAACCGCCGACGATAAACCACCCGCGCCGCAATCGGTGATGTGATTATACAGACCCCTGTCACGGGCCTGCAGCAGGATATCGATGACCTTCTTTTCCACAATCGGGTTGCCGATCTGTACCGAGGTATATGATACCGCCCCGGATTCGTCGGTGAGCTGTTCGGAGGCAAAGGTTGCGCCGTGAATACCATCGCGGCCGGTTTTTCCGCCGATCAGTACGATCAGATCACCCGGATTGTGTTTGCCTTTTTGCGTCTTATCCACCGGCATCAGACCCATCGTGCCACAATACACCAGCGGATTAGCCAGGTAACGTTCGTCAAAAAGGATGGCGCCGTTCACCGTGGGAATGCCGAGTCTGTTGCCGTAATCCGCCACACCGGCGCGCACTCCCTTGAAAATACGGCGCGGATGTAAAACGCCCTTCGGCAATTTGTCATAAGGGAAATCAGGCGGCGCAAAACAGAACACATCGGTATTCAGTATCGGTTTCGCACCCAGTCCGGTTCCCAGCGGGTCGCGGATGACGCCGCCGATGCCGGTTGCCGCGCCGCCGTAAGGCTCCACCGCGGACGGATGGTTGTGTGTTTCCACCTTGAAACACAGCGCCCAGGTGCCGTCGAAGTCGATCACGCCGGAGTTATCGACAAAAACCGATAAACACCACGGCTTGTTCAGTTCTTTGGTTACGCGGGCGATCGTGCTTTTCAGGATATTATTGACGATTTTGCCGTCGTAAGATATTTTCGCTTTAAAGGTTTTGTGTACGCAGTGCTCCGACCAGGTCTGCGTTAAAGTTTCCAGCTCGATGTCGGTCGGATTTCTGCCCAATTTTTTATAATAATCCCGGACGGCGTTCCGTTCGATGTCCGAGAATGTGTAATTCTGCTTGATCTCTGCCATCGCCGCTTTTTCGTTCTTCATCAGGTCGATCTGCTTCAGTACGAAATGATATTGCGGATTGGCGGTGAAAACATTCTCGCCGGGTTCGATGACATTGTGGATGATGGGGTTCACCAGCAGTTTTCCGGCGATGTTTTGCAGCTGTCTGGCAGTTAATTTACCCTCGAGGACATACAATTTCGCAGTTTTGACGGCTTTTACGCCTTTGATCCTCAGGTCGCGCAGACCGATCATCACCGTTTCTTCCACAGGGTCCACGACACCAGCTTTGTACGCTACTTCGATGACATGCGCATTGGCTTTTTTAGTCCTGGGCTGGAGAGAATCAAAGCTGTAATCCTGCGTTACCGGGTCGGCCAACAGTTCACGGCAGATCATATCCAGCTGTTTTGTAGTTAGTTTGGCATCCAGATAGTAAATATCTGTTACTTTCGCCGCGGTAACCGATTTTATATCGAGGTCGGCGATGTCTTCCACCAGACCCAGACCGCGGGCATCCGGAACGTGATTTTTGAGACTGATTTCAATTCTATGCATATCTGTTCTGCTAACGGACAACTCCATCTTACCAGAAACCGCCAATAAAAAGCCACAAATTGAAAGGTTTGCGTAATGTTCGTCAAGTTCTAAATCAAGTACAGTGGTTTAAGGCCCATGCCTTTCCCACGGAAGGAACTAATGGGGATTTTTCGGGATTGTATTTTTTAGTTTTCCCCACTCCCTCTATGCTAGAATATGATTCAATAATATAAATAGTAACGGTGAAAAAATGACAAGAAATTTTATCAATGCAGGTCTGGGAATCGTTGCCCGGAGCAGCAAGACAATCATCGCCTCGGTGGATGATGACGGTTTCCCCAATCTCAAAGCCATGCTGCAGCCGCGGGAACATGACGGACTGAAAGTCTTTTACTTTACTACTAATACGCACTCAATGCGCGTCCAGCAATATCTTAAAAATCCGAAAGCCTCCATCTATTTTTACGACACTCGCTTTTTCAAGGGTGTGATGCTGCGCGGTAAGATGGAAGTCCTGCAGGATCAGGACACCAAAGACCGTATCTGGCGCGATGGTGACAACATGTACTATTCCCTCGGCGTCACCGACCCGGACTATTGCGTCCTGAAATTCACCGCGCTTAACGGCCGCATGTACGAAAACTTTAAATCATGCGATTTTAAAGTGTAGACGTAATGAAAGCGTGAAAGAAACGCCACTTTCTCCGAACGAGGCTGTCCGAAAATGCTATTGGAAGAAATTTATATGGATTCCCGATCAGGTCGGGAATGACAAGTCGTGAATATTCCATTCCAGCAAAGCTGGAATGGAATATTTGTTTTTGTCATTGTAGGGCTTGACCCGACAATCCAGAAGATTTCGGAAAGCCCCAGCTTTATTACTTTTTTCCAAGGAGGGATATAGTGAGAATACTGTCTTTCAACTCAATTAACACCACAAAAAACTTTTAATCCAATTACAACCTTCTTTTATGTTAAAATATGATTCAAAAGCTGACTACCCTGACTATAAATACGAGAGAATAACCGTGACTGATTTAACCGATATCCAGAACGAAATCGCCGGGCTTAAAAAACAGCTCAATTACCATAATTACCGCTACCACGTGCTGGACAGCCCGGAAATCAGCGACGCCGAGTATGACGCCCTGATGCTGCAACTCCGCAAACTGGAAGCGGACTACCCGCAATTTCTCACGCCGGATTCTCCTTCGCAGCGCGTGGGTGCCGCCCCGGTGGAAGCGCTTGGAATCGTCGAGCACCCCATCCCGTTATTGTCATTGGGCAATGCATATGTCACCGAAGATCTATATGCCTGGCACGCCCGCACCCTGAAACTATTAGGCGTCACTCAGTTTGATATGGTCTGCGAGCACAAGATGGACGGCCTGGCCATCGCGCTGACTTACGTTGACGGTCAATTTGTCAGAGGCGCCACCCGCGGTGACGGCTTCCGCGGCGAGGATATCACCCAAAACCTCCGCACGATTCACAGTATCCCCCTTTCCGTACCTAAAGATGCGCCGCCCCGCTTCGAAGTCCGCGGCGAGGTTTATCTGCCGAAAGCCGGGTTCCAGAAGTTAAATAAAGAACGTGAAAACGAAGGCTTGCCGCTCTTCGCTAACCCCCGCAACGCCGCCGCCGGTTCGGTGCGCCAGCTTGACCCCCGCATTACCGCTAAGCGTAATCTGGACATCTATATCTATATGCTCGGTTACGCCGAAGGCCGACCGATGCCCACGACGCACTGGGAAACTCTGGAATATTTTAAGACGCTGGGATTCAGAATTAACCCCGCCAATAAACGGGTCAAACAAATTGAAGAAGCCGAAGCCTATTATCAATCGTGGACGGAAAAAAGAGACAGTCTGCCCTACGAGGCCGACGGTGTGGTCGTAAAAGCGGATGTAATGGAATACCACACCCGTTTAGGCGATGTCGGACGTGAGCCGCGCTGGGCAATCGCCTACAAGTTTCCGGCTATCCAGGGTACCACACAATTGAAAGAGATCGGCATCAGCGTAGGCAGGACCGGTTCGCTAAATCCGGTCGCTCTCCTGGAACCGATAGCTATTGGGGGTGTAACAATTGAGCGTGCTGCTTTACATAATGAAGACGACATGCGCCGCAAGGACATTCGCGAAGGTGATTGGGTTTATATTCAGCGCGCCGGCGATGTGATCCCGGATGTCGTCGGCCCGATTCTCAGTAAACGCACCGGCAATGAAAAAGTCTTCTCCCTGCTGGACAAGATCTACAACAAGGAAAAAGGCCGTCCGGCCTGCCCCGTTTGCGGTGGTCAGGTGGTCAGACCAGAGGGTGAAGTGATGTATTACTGCAGCAACGCCGCCTGTCCGGCGCAGGTGCAGGGACGCATCGAATTTTTTGTTTCCCGCGGCGCCATGGATATCCGCGGCATCGGGGAAAAGTTTATCGAATTACTACTCAAAGAAGGCATGGTAAAAGACGCCGCCGACCTTTACAGCCTGAAAGATAAGCGCGATCAGATCGTCCAACTCGAGAAGAAGGGCGAAAAAAGCGCCGATAATATCATTAAGTCCATTGAAAAGAGCAAATCCGCCAATCTGCCGCGCGTCCTTAACGCGCTGGGTATCCGTCATGTCGGCGAAGAGACTGCGAATCTGTTGGCCGGGAACTTTACTGACCTCGAGGATCTGGGCAATGCCAGCCGGGAAAAGCTGATGACCGTGCCCAGCATCGGGCCGAAAATCGCCGACAGTATCATTGCCTTTTTCCGTGAGGAGGAGAACCGGAAAATACTGGAGAAGCTGCGTACGGCTGGTGTCTGGCCGCGACAGGAACTGGCGCAAACGGGTCTGCCGCTATCCGGTCAGGAATTCGTCATTACCGGTACGCTGAAATCTTTCTCCCGTGATGCAGCGCAAACACGTATCAAAGAGTTGGGCGGTACCGTAAAAGATAATGTCACGAAAAATACCAGGTATTTAGTTATCGGGGAAGACCCAGGGGAAAATAAACTGGTACGCGCCCGCGCATTGGGCACCGAACAAATTAACGAGGAGAAATTACTTGCCATTCTGGGACAGAAAAACTGAAGTCAGATTGATTGCCGGGCTGGGGAATCCAGGCACGAAATACGGCGGTAACCGCCATAATATCGGGTTTATGTGCGTCGACCATTTTGCCCACGAGAACAGCCTGACCTTTACGCGCAGCAGCAGCCAGGCCAAAATTGTCGAAGGTAGAATAGCAGGGCACGACGTCGTATTAGCCAAACCGCAGACTTTCATGAATAACAGCGGCGTCAGCGTAGGCGGGCTGGTCAGAAAATTCAAGGTCAAGTTCGAAAACCTGATCATTGTCCACGACGATCTGGATCTGCCGCTAGGCAGGATCCGTATTCGCCTGGGCGGCAGTTCCGGCGGGCACAACGGCATTAATTCCATCGTGCAGCACATCGGCAACCAGGAATTTATCCGGGTGCGTGTCGGCATCGGACGGCCGAACGGCCAGGAAAACGGTAAAAACGGCGAAGACGATGTAATTAACCATGTGCTGGGTGATTTTAGTTCCGAAGAAAAAGCGATCATGCAGGAAGTCATCCCCTGTGTCAGTCAGGCGTTGCAGTGCTTGTTGACCGGCGGTTTAACCGAAGCCATGAATAAATATAACAGCACCGATTTCCGGAAGAAATGAACAAAGTCGCGGAATTTGTTTATCAGGTGGCAATAAAACAGGGCCGGCGCAGACTGCTCTGGTCGATTGCCGGTGCGGTGTTCTGGTACGGCGCGGTGTTAATCATGATTCTGTTAGCGCCGCTTATCGATAGAGCCCTCGGCATCAAAATGACAATTCCCCCGGCCGTCAGATTACCGGTCGGTATTATTTTACTGGTCGTTGGCGTCCCAATGGTGATATGGACGATCACCCGGTTTTTGCGCACAAAAGGCTCTCCGATTCCATTCAATCCGCCGCCAGTGCTGGTCGCCAACGGACTCTACCGCATCGTCAGGAATCCAATGCACCTCGGCTGGACGATTGTGCTGATCGGATTAGCTGTACTTATGCAGTCATTTACTTTGCTGGCCATATTCACCCCGCTCTTTTTACTCGTGCATATTATGTATTTGAAATTCATCGAGGAAAAAGAACTGGAAAAAAAGTTCGGACAGGCGTATATTGTCTACAAGCAACGAGTACCGATGTTTATCCCGAGGTTAGTCAGGAAAGTGAATTGACATGTCTTGCTAAGCTGCCTGGGAAGCAGGTTTTAGAGAAGGCTCTTTTTTGTACACCCTCATCCTGTACATTTGCTTCGATATAAGTCTACCGAACCAAATGTACCTTCGGCCTTCTTCCGTCAAGGGAGAAGGGACTAAGCATAAGGTGGTAAAGATGAATAAAAGCAAAATGATAGTCAGTTACCAACCGATCGAGTGGAAAGGGGACATGGTAAAACTGCTCGACCAAACCCTTTTACCGGCGGAAGAAGTTTACCTGGAAATCACCGAATACCACGAAATAATGACCGCAATTAAGGAACTGAAAATCCGCGGCGCGCCCGCAATCGGGGTGGCAGGCGCATATGGTATGGTGCTGGGTGCTATGCAAATATTAGCGAAAAGTAAAGCGACTTTCCTATCTGAGCTGCATGATGTTGCAATTGCAATTAGCGGCACCAGACCCACCGCACGTAATTTATTCTGGGCAATCGAACGGATGGAACTGGCAGCTGTCAAGGGTAAAAATGTCGAAGAGATAAAAACAATATTATTGAAAGAAGCGAAGAAAATCCACAACGAAGAAGCCGACGCCACCATTGAACTAAGCAAGAACGGTCAGGAGTTGATTAAAGACGGCTACACGATTTTGACCCATTGCAATACCGGCCCGCTGGCCACTACCGGTTACGGGACCGCGCTAGGCATTATCATATATGCGCACATGCAGGGCAAGAAAGTCCAGGTCTATGCAGACGAAACGCGGCCGTTACTGCAGGGTGCGCGCCTGACCACATGGGAACTACGCAAAATCGGTATTCCGGTCACACTGATCACCGATTCGATGGCCGGATACTTCATGAAAAAGGGGAAGATAGACTGCGTAATTGTCGGCGCGGACAGGATTGCGGCCAATGGCGATACCGCCAACAAGATCGGCACTTATTCGGTGGCGGTGCTGGCCAAAGAAAACCGCGTGCCGTTCTATGTCGCCGCCCCCACCAGTACCTTCGACTTGTCGCTGAGTACCGGCGCCCGCATCCCGATCGAACAACGCAACCAGGCTGAAGTTACCCATATTAAAGGGATTGCCATTGCCCCTCGCTACGTGAATGCGGCCAATCCAGCGTTTGACGTCACCCCGAATAAATATATCACAGCCATTATCACCGAAAAAGGTATAATTAGGAAGCCAATCACAAACCGCAAGATCAGCGATAAACAATTGAAACTAATGTAAATCAAGGAGTCTCAATGCGAAACACACTTAAAGTAAAAATTGCCGTCATCGGCGGAACCGGATTGGAAGATATCGAAGGATTGACGGATATTCAGCATATTAATATCGATACACCCTTTGGGAAACCGTCGGACACGATCACGATCGGCAAACTGGACCGCATCGGCATCGCCTTTTTGCCGCGGCACGGCAGGGGACATTTCATTTCTCCCACGGAGTTACCAACCCGCGCCAATATCTACGCATTGAAATCGATCGGCGTAGAGCAAATCATTGCCGTGTGCAGCTGCGGCAGTTTTAAACAGGAATTAGCGCCGGGAAATCTGGTGATTCCCGACCAGGTCATCGACCGCACGCGCAACCGCATTAATACCTTCTTCACGGAAGGCATTGTTGCGCACATCGGTTTCGCGGAGCCATTCTGTAAAGAATTGAGCCGGATCCTCTATCAATCGGCCGGAGAAGCAAAAGCGACCGTGCATTCCAAAGGCACCTATGTTTGCATGGAAGGACCGGCTTTTTCCACCCGCGCGGAGTCCAAGCTTTACCGCAGCTGGGGCGCGGATATTATCGGCATGACAGCACTGCCGGAAGCAAAACTGGCGAGAGAGGCGGAAATGTGCTATGCGGTGATCGCTTGCGTGACGGATTACGACAGCTGGTGGGACCCGGGTAAGCCGGTGGATGTGGCTACCGTCATCAAGACCCTGAACGAGAACATCGCGTTATCAAAGCATATTATCAAGCTGGCAGTTAAGAAGATACCGGCGCAGGCCGAATGCAATTGCGGCTGTGCTTTAAACGGCGCGATCGTGACCGCTCCAGAAAAAATACCGGCCGAGACGAAGAAGAAATTGGGGTTAATAATCGGAAAATATATAAAGTAATAATCAAGTATCAACTGACAAGATTCAAGATTGAATTGAATATTGATTGTTGCAATGTGAATGGTATATAATCGTGTCCCGGCCTGTTTAGTAAACAAGTGCCGGAAAAATCCCTGTCTATCTCGCTTTTACGAAAGGGAGGGGTTCCAGGGTGACGGATATTTATACTTCAGGCGACTACAATTTAGGAATAAGATATCGTGACAAATACTAAATTCGGGTGTTTACCCACTATCATCGGCAGTGTGCCGCACAAAGACCCGGTTCGCGCCTGCGAACTGGTTAGTCATTATTTGCGCGATATTCCTGCCTGGCCGCAACTGCCGAAACGCACCTTTTTAGAGAACATGTATGCCCAATACAGCGAGAGCTTTCCCGGCATTGTTATCAAAGGCGAAAAGATTTACGTCGACCGTAAACAGGACCTGACCAAACAACTGGAGATTTTTTATACCGACTATCTGGCCAATGACTTCTCCAAGTACGCGCTCAGTCCGGAATACGCGGCAGGGTTCCATAATTTTATCAAATTGGATAAACTAAACCCACGCGCCGTCAAAGGACATGTGACCGGACCGGTGAGCTGGGGTCTAACCGTAACGGATGAAACCGGGAAGGGCATTATTTACGATGAAACCCTGGGGGATGTAGTGCCCAAGTTCTTGCGCCTCAAAGCCAGCTGGCAAGAACAGGTCTTGAGCAAACTCAACCGGAACACAATTATATTTGTAGATGAGCCGTACATGACCGCTTTCGGTTCGATCGCCATGCAATTATCGCGGGAGCAGATAATCAATGCGCTGGAAGAGACCTTTGCCGGTATCAAGGGCATTAAAGGCGTGCATTGCTGCGGCAATACCGATTGGTCGATCCTGCTGCAAACAAGCGCCCATATTATCCATTTCGACGCCTATAAATACGCCGATTCGCTGGCCATCTATCCCGCTGAGGTCAAGAAATTCCTGGACCGGGGCGGCTGTGTCGGCTGGGGAGTTGTGCCCACTGACGCCGAATCGGTGAACAAAGAATCCGTAGCCAGTCTGAAAGACCGCCTGGAATCGGCGATGGAGCCGTTTACGCATAAAGGCATCCCGTTTAAAACGTTGATCGAACAGGGGTTGCTGCTGCCGGCCTGCGGCCTGGGTCCGATCGGCAGTGAAGCGGCAGCAGAACGTGCTTTGCAGCTGCTGGCGGATTTGTCTGCATATGTCAGGGGAAAATACCTCTAAAGGTAAATTCCAAATACCATACAATAACAAAGCGCAAAATTCAAATGTTTCAAACTTACTGAGAGTTTTTTAAGCACGAGACTTGGAATTTTAATGAAATTGGAGTAAATTAATAGATATGAACAAAGGCAAGAAAATGGCTCTGCGCCAACACCGTCACAAACAAACCCTGGCGGAAGACCGGCGCAAAGCTGAAAAGAAAACCACCTCCAAGAAATAAGACCCTTTGATTTTTATTCAGGGCAATATCGTCAGGATGCCGGCAATCGTCAGACCTTGGCTTTGCATTATCCAGAATATATTCGAAGCGCTAACGGACAATTGCGCGCGAGTTTTTATTTTAAGAGAAGTACCGGTTTCCCGGATTTATGAGCCGTTAGCTTTATCGCTAATTTGATCAGCAACTGTTGAGCCTGTCGTTAAATTCTTCCATGCTAAACCTGTACTCTTGCGTGCCAACTTGCTCTACGCAGAAAGATGCGCACACACTGCCCATCATGGCGCAATCTTTGATACTTTTTCCATGCACCAGACCATAGATCAAACCACCCCGATATGCGTCGCCGGCCCCTGTGGGATCAACTGCCTTTTTAGGTTTTACCACAGGGATTTTTAACTCTTCATCCTGAGTAGAGACCAGGGAGCCGCATTCACCTTGAGTGACAATTATAATCTTGGCCAGCTTTAGCAATGCTGCTTTATTTAGTCCTGTTTTGCTTGTTATGAGCTCCAGTTCATAGTCATTCGCAATCAGTATCCGACATCCCTCAATTGCCTGAGTTAAGTCTGCGGCTTCCAGCATGGGTAGTGATTGCCCAGGGTCGAAAATATAGTCAATACCCCTGGCTTTACAAAAGAGCGGATAAGTTCGCATATCACTGAGATTACCCGGAGAAACAGTAACAATAGTTTCTTTAGGATTTAATTTTTCGAAATCCAGAGCGGCTGAATATTTCATTGCTCCGGGGTGAAACCCGGTTATCTGGTTATCAGCTTTATCTGTTGTAATGTAGGCACTGGCAGTAAGATCGTTATCAATTATTTTAATATTATCAGTCGCAATCCCATTCTTCGCGAACCATTCGAAGTATCTGCGGTAGTCATGTCCGATGGCGCCGGAGATTAAAGGATGTTCCCCTAGTAAACAAAGCGCGTAGGCAATATTGCCTGCCGTTCCGCCGAACTTCTCCTTGACACTATCCACTTGAAAAGCGACATTTAACATGTGTAACTTTTCCGGGAGGATATGATCGTAAAAGTATCCGGGGAAATCCATGATCCTGTCGTATGCTAACGATCCGGAGACAATGATATTTTTCTTCATAAATCCTCAAAATAGTCATACTTAATTTCAGAGCCACAATGCAATGTCTAAATATTATACCTCTTATCAGGTTGTGCCCACAAAACCCGAATTATGAACGAAATATGTTACAATATTTAAAAATCTTCCACTTGTCATCGATACCACGGTCAAGAAAGCAGCCGACCTGTACATAAACCCTGCTAGAATAGACAATAATGTAAATTGACCAACATCCGGCTCAAGATAATGCGCAAGTGGAAGAAGTGACCCGTGATCCGGCAGGCGCAAATTCTGCTTCATATCCATCATAAATCATGACTCGTTTGAGGTACTAGTTAATTGAATAAACCGTTTCTGAAATACACCACAGAAGACCTGGGGGACAATTTTTTATTGATCACCACCGGACTGCCCGCCACCTGGAAAACGGAGTGCGCCCAGGAAGTGGTTAAAATCAAAAAAACCCCGATGCTGCGGTCGGACATTATCCGCCTGGAAGTCCTGAAGAGTGAGGACATCTTCGACGAAAAAGTCGGCGTGAACATGAATAAGCGCACGGCTGTTTACGATGAAGTATTCCGCCGCGCGGACGAAACACTAAAAACCCACCGCAGCGTTATCCTCGATGCTACTTTTACTACCCAGGCATTGAGAAAACGTGCCGCAGAAATCGCCGATAAACACAACAAAACACTGGTCATTCTGCAAACCAATTGCCCGCAGGAAGTATCGATTGTGCGCATTCAAAAACGCACCAAAGAAAAATACGAGTCCAACGCGATCACCGCACAGGCTTATTTGAACAATAAAGAAATATTTGAAAACGTCGACCTGGAAGATATCAAAAAGACATTTCCCAAACTTAATATCCTGCATCTTGTCATCGATACTACCATCGGAGAATTAGAAAACTTGTATGTCAAGGCGGTTCATAAGAGGTCGTGATGAAGATTGACCTGCACATTCATACCAGCACAGGTTCAGACGGGGCGCTGCCCGTAGAAGAGGTGATCAGAGAAGCCTCCAGACGCAATATCGGTTTTATGTCCATCACCGACCACGACTCGGTTGTTGCTCAGGAAAA
>Ga0182010_10001642_pt1 | contig 11689 bp, 11 predicted proteins | sample 611E1MmetaG_FD_120488 | JGI IMG/M metagenome (GOLD analysis project Ga0182010, IMG submission 120488) | Permafrost microbial communities from Stordalen Mire, Sweden - 611E1M metaG | ecosystem: Environmental > Terrestrial > Soil > Wetlands > Permafrost | place: Sweden: Stordalen | collected...
CAGGCGGCCGTGCCGATCCCCACGTACGTGCCACCTTCAAGGCTAATGGTCGAAGTCAGCCCGTACACGCCGTCCGGGAGAGTGAGAGCCGTCCAGTTGTGCCCATCGCTCGATGAGACCAGGGGGGCGACCGGCGCACCATTCAGCGGTTCACCCCTGTGGGCCACCAGACCGATGGCTCCGCCGGGCTCGGGCGCAGACACTCCCGACGGCAGTTCAAGCGGCGTCCATGTCTCGCCACCGGTCGATGAGAGGAGACGCGCCACCGTCCGCTGGCCGTCGTAAACCTGCGCCACCATGACAAACCCGTCGCCTAACGTCTGGACCTGGGCCCGTTGGAGTCCCGGCAGATCGACCGCGATCGCCGACCAGTGGAGACCGTCGCTCGAGCGCCACGTGCCCGGATCGACGGTTCCGGCGGCAACCCAGCCGGCAGCACCATGGGCAACCGACCAGCCGGCGAACGCAGTGGCAGCATCTACGTCGAGAACGGCTGGGTCGGCAGGGAGCGTCCAGCTGACCGCGTCCTTCGAGGTGCACGCCACGGGGAGTCCCTTGGCGACGCATTCGCCGAGGAAGCCGCCGCCGATGCGGGCTACCAAGCCGGGCGCTGGGTCGGCAACACGTCGCCATCCCCAGCCACCAGTCTCGAAGTCGAACGCCGCCGAGGCCGAAGCAGTCGGCGAGGTGTCAGCCTGGCTGTGCCGCGCTGCAATCAGGGCCGCGCCGCCGCCGATGGCAAGGACGATTGCCGCCGTTATCGCGACAGTCGTTCGGCGTCGCGAAATGCGCCTCGTGGACCCCCTATTGCCCTCCAGCGGATCCCGCTCCACCGGCTCCTCCCCCATCGGCGCCATGTCACAGGTGAGTGGCCCTCCAAGGCCACCTCCATCACGTCATACGTGATCGCCTGCGTCGCGGTTCACCAGTCGCGCTCGCGAGGGCGACCTACGGGTAGTTCGGGGCCGAGCGCGCCAGCTCGATGTCGTGCGGGTGGCTCTCGATCTGGCCCGAGTGGGTCACCTGGACAAAGCGCGCCTTGATCCGCAGGTCCGCTATCGACTCGGCGCCGCAGTAGGTCATGCCCGCCTTGGTGCCGCCGATCAGCTGGTAGAGGATGCCCGCCAGCGGCCCGGCGACGGAGACGCGCGCCTCGACGCCTTCGGGGACGAGCTTGTGGCGGTCGACCTGCGGGTAGCGGTCGCTGCCGGCCGACATGGCCCCCAGCGAACCCATGCCGCGGTATTCCTTGACTACGCGGCCGCCGACTCGCTCCGCCTCTCCTGGGCTCTCCTCCGCGACCGCCAGCAGCCGACCGAGCATGACCGAGTCGGCTCCGGCAGCCAGGGCCTTGACGATGTCGCCGGAGTAGCGGATGCCGCCGTCGCCGATTATCGGGACGCCGTGCTCGGCCGCGACGGCCGCACACATCATGATCGCGGTGAGTTGCGGCACTCCGACCCCGGCCACGATCCGCGTGGTGCATATGGAGCCCGGTCCAATGCCGACCTTCACTCCGTCGGCGCCCGCGGCGATGAGCGCGGCCGTCCCCTCGGGAGTGGCCACGTTCCCCGCCACGAGGTCGATCGCGTCGCCGTACGAGGCGCGGTATCGACGCAGCGCGTCCAGGACGTTGCGAGTATGGCCGTGGGCCGTGTCCACGCACAGCGCGTCCACGCCGGCCCGGACCAGGGCTTCCGCACGTGCCACCGAATCCGCACCGACGCCCACAGCCGCGGCTACACGCAGTCGCCCCTGCGAGTCCACGTTGGCGAGTGTCGCGTCGCCCGGCACCTGAGCCGCCTTGACGGCGGCGACCTGCTCGGCCTGGCGCTCGGGCGCCTGGTTTCGATGGATCACGCCGATCCCGCCCTCGAGCGCGATGGCAATCGCCATCCCATCCTCGGTGACGGTATCCATCGCCGCGCTGACGACCGGCATGTTCAGCGTGATGTGCCGCGAGAAACGGCTTGCCACGCTGGCATCCCCTGGGAGGATTTCAGAGTATTGAGGGATCAGCAGGACGTCGTCGAACGTGAGCCCCATCAGGGGTCGGCTCAACAGCGCGCCTGCGACCTCCGAGTCCGCCGCATCGGCCTTTGCGATCGTCAATTCCGGTCCTCCATCCTCGCGCTGCCCTCGCTCCATCGACCTGGCCGGCCGATCCGCGCCTGGAGGCCGGCGCTCTGATTGCCGGACATTCTACGGACCGCAGGCCCGGCCCGCCCGGGCATCTGTCGAAACCGCGACGTCGCGAGACGAGGTGGGGGCTCTTCCGAATCCCCGCCGCATCCGCTTTGTGATCCGCCGGGACATGGCTGCCGTCAGCCTGGCCGGTTCCCCGACTACGAGACCCAGAAGCCGAACGTGAAGAGCATCACCAGCATCCCCATCAGGAGCGTGCTCGCCAGGACCCAGGCGCGGTCGAACACGTCGCGCCGACCGAACCACGCCAGCATGAGGAAGATCGCCGGAACCGCCAGGACATAGCGATCCATGCCTTGCGCGTAGGAGCTGCCGGCGCTCAGCACGATTACTCCCAGGCCGAAGAGCGCGACACCTGGCATGCGTGGCAGGAGCCAGATGCAGGCCACGATGCCCAACGCCAAGGAGAGGAATTCGAGCGTGATGTAGACGGTCGTGGCGGAGGGAAGCGGGCCGCCGCCGTAGACGGCGTAGGCGCCCGCTGCGCTCTTGTCGACGCCCGTGATCAGGCTGTCCCAGGCCGTATGCCACAAGTCGATGGACTTCGGAATGTCAAACGAGCGGGAGAAGAACTCGCGTTCCACGGTCTGCCAGTTCTGTCCGAGCGGCGAGACAAACCAGGCCGCAAAGGCCGCCACCGGGGCAAGAGCTGCCGCGATGGGCACGCCGATCCGCCAGCCCCTGGGTCGGGTCTGTCCGTCGCGGAAGATCTGGACGGCCGCCCAGGCCAGGGGAAGGAAGAGGAGGAAGCCGGCCTGGCGGGTTAGCGCAGCCAGAATGGCGAAGGCCGCCGCAGCCACGATCTTCTTCTCGACCGCCAGTGCGCACGCCATGAAGGCCAGGCCGATAAAGAGGCCTTCGGTATATACCTGGGCCAGGTAGAAGCCCGTCGGAAACACGAGCAGGTAGAGCGCCGCGCGCAGCCCGTGGCGTCCACCCCAGGCACCGGTGGCCGCTTCGACGTCGTCCCCTTCGGCCGGTGCCGGCTTCCTGCGGTACTCGAGGAAGGCCATCAGACGGGCCAACGCGAGCATCGCCAGGAGCCCCCCGATTGCCGAGACGATGATCCCGGCGAGCGTGGCGCGACCGACCTCAGTCAGATCGGACGTGAGGGGCAGCACACTCTCGACCGCCATCACCGGTCGCATGGATATCGGGTAGGCGGGCATGAACGCGTAGTTCAGTGGGGTCCAGCCATCCATCCCGGCGGTGCAGGCAGGGACGCCGAGGCTGACGGTGCGGCCGTCCAGCGAGACGTATGCCTGGGCGTTCGGGTCGTCGTAACCGGCAACTGCGATCGAGATGTAGTACTCGGAGTCGAACGCCACGTGCTCGTTCATGTTGGGATCGGCGAGCAGAGGCCTGCAGCCCGGGCCGGTCGCCGCGGGAATCGCCTGGCCGGTCTCGTTCGGGGTCCAGGCCAGAGTGTCGTCCGGCCGCGCCGGCTGGAGGCGAGCCTCCACGGCGATCTGGAACGCGCACACGATCACCAACCAGGCGGCCCACACGACCACTATCCGGACCACGTCGGCCGGAGGGCGGAACGGAAGTCGCACGCGGAACGGCACCTGAGGGACGGCCGGCCATCGGCGGTGCGGAGATCCCGACTCGTCGGGAGCGAGCGACTGTGGTGAGCTCAACGGTGACTCCTCTCCTGGCTGCGACGGAATATGAGCCTGCACCGCTAGGCGGTGATCTGGATTGTGGCGAAGAAGGCCTGGGTGCGGCCGGCGTCTGCCTTGCCGGCGTCGGTCATCACATCGAAGGCGTACATGTCATCACCCGCGACACAGAACTCGGCTACCCAGGTGGTCTTGGAAGTCGCAAACATTATGAGACGGCCGGGATGCCCGGCCAGCGTCATGTCGGATTGGCTCTTGAGCACGGCACCGGGCACGGTTGCGATCTCCTGGTTCATGGCGCCGTCGAGGACGGACTTGGTCGGCGCCTTGGAGAACGTCCCCGCCTTGAACTTGACGTGGATGGCCTGGAACCCGGCGTTGGAACTGTCCGTGTGAGTCCAGATCGTCACAGGGGCGTTGCCCGCCGGGGTCGAGGCCGTGGCGGTCGCCGTCTTCGCTGCGCCCGGCATCAGGACGGAGAAGCCCTCCCCAGCGGGGGCCAGCGTGACCCAGCCCGAGGTATCGACAGCAGGCGCGCTTGCGGGCGGCGAGCCATCGGCCAGCGGGTTCGCCAAAGGTGCGCTGGAGTCGAGCGAGCCAACTGACGGCTGCTCGCTCGCGGTGGGCAGCGGAGGCGAGTAGACCGCGGCGTGGCGCGGGATCGAGGAGGAGCAGGCGGCCAGCGTGACGGCGATAAACAAGACCGCCGCCAGGCGACGCACGTGGCCTTTCCCACTGGCTGAAGTTGTGGTCGGGCGGGCGCAGCCGGCGCGGCGGCTGGATCCCGACTCGTCGGGAGCAGTTGACAGCGATGCCCTCACCGGTGACTCCTCTCTTGCCCGTGACGGGGATTTGCGACCGTGCAGCTACACGGTGATTTGGAACGAGGCGAAGAAGGCCTGGGTCCTGGCGGCATCAGCTTTGCCAGTGTCTCCACCCACTCCGATCCCGTAGACGTCATCACCCGCAACGAAGAACTCGGCCGTGAACGAACCTGTCGAACTCGCAGCCGTGAAGAAGCGCCCGGAATGGCCGTCGAGCGTTGCGTCGGATTGGCTCGTGAGTGTGGCGCCGGGCATTGCCGCGATCTCGCCATTCATCAAGGTATCCAGCGAGACACCAGAGAGGGCGCCTGCCTGGAACTTGAGTAGAAGGACCTTGAATGTCACGCTCGAACCGTCCGTATAAGCCCATTCGGTCTGGTTGGCGTTGACGACCAGGGAGCTGCCGACGCCGACCTGTTCGGTCGCCGTGCCCGGCATCAGGACGGAGAAACCCGCGCCCCCGGGGGCCAGCCTGGTCCACGTCGACGTATCTGCGGCGGACGAGTTAGCTCCCGGCATCGCGCCTGATGGCGCCACCACTCTGGGCCAGACAACGACGCCGAGCAGGGCGGCGCAGACCGCAAGAACTGCGGCGACTTGGACGATCGAGAAGAAGGGCCGGCGAGCCGGGGCTCTCTCGAAGACATCCGCGTCCATGGGCAGCGGTCGGTCGGAGGCGAGATCGCCCACCTCCCGGTAGTAGTCGCGCAACGCGCCGTCAAGGTCGCCTTGCGCAATCCACGGCTGCTCCTTCATCGGAACGCCTCCTCACGGCGCCGGTCGGCGTCCAGAATGGCTCTCAGGTGTTCATGTGCGGCGTGGAGTCGTGACTTCACGGTTCCCTCGCGTACGCCCGTGACGGCGGCCATCTGGGACACGGTCATGTCCCGTCCGTAGCGGAGCCCGAGGAGCAGTTGTTCTTCTGGGCACAGGCGCCGGATAGCCCGCCCGAGCTCGTCCCGCTGCGATAGCATCTCCCGACCATCGTCGCCAACCGGCTCCATCTCGACGAGCGTGAGTGTCCGGGCTGCATGCCGCAATTGGCGTTTGCACACGTTGACCAGAATTCGACTGAACCACGCTTCGGCGGCCCCGAGGTCCCTGAGGCTTCGGCGACGATCCCAGGCAAGCAGGGCAGCCTCCTGCACGGCATCCTCTGCTGCCGAAGGATCCCGAAGGATGTAGGTCGCCAGACGCCTGGCCGCCGGGAAGCCCGCCAGCAACGCGTCCTTGACGGCGTCGTCGGCAGTGCCAACGCGAGTTCGAATTGCCACGTCCAGCATTGTCTCTCTCCGAGCCCAGCGAATTGCTGCTCACGTGACTGATCCTGCGGATCTCCGTTTCGTTCGAAAATCGCGAATGGGGAAACCCGGGCCTCGATAAGCGCCGGCGAAGAGGCGCCTGGCATCCTCCGCGTGTGCTCCCCTCCTCCGTCACCGAACGCCTCGAGCGGCTCGCGCCCGACCAGCGAGCGGCCGCCACCGCGCCACCAGGGCCGGTGCTGTGCATCGCACCGGCGGGAAGTGGCAAGACCACCACCCTGGTCGCCCGGATCGCGTGGCTGGTGGCCACAGGCGCGGACCCGGCGGGGATCACCGCCGTCACGTTCAACAAACGGGCCGCCGACGAGATGGCTTCGCGCGTAGACGCCGCACTCGAGCCGCTCGGGCTGGCGCCGGGCAGCGTCCGTGTCAAGACGTTCCATGCCCTGGGCCGCGAGATCCTCGCGGAGGGCGGAATGGCCGTGGAGCCGCTGCTCGATCGCGAGGCGGTCCTCCGCGACCTGTGGCCGGATATCGACCGAACTGCCATCCGCCGGCTCGACGACGCCTTCAGCCGTCTGAAGCTCGACATCGGCGTCACTGCGGCCGACGTGGGCACCGACCCGGAGCCGGGCCCGATCGCCCGGGCATTCCTGGCATACGAGCAGGCTGTGGACGATGCCGGCGGTCTCGACTTCGACGACCTGGTCGCTCGATCGCTCCGGCTGCTGGAGGCTCGCCGTTCCCTGCTCATCCACTGGCGGGAGCGCTGCGAGCATCTCCTGGTAGACGAGACCCAGGATGTCGATCGGAGCCAATTGCGCCTGGCGTTGTTGCTGGCGGCGCCGGCAAACCGAATCTTCCTGGTCGGCGACGACGACCAGACGATCTACGGGTGGAGGCTGGCCGACGTCAGGCGCGTCCTGAAGCTGGCAGGCGAGTTGCCCGGCCTGCGCCGGATGGATCTGACCGTGAACTACCGCTGCCCTCCGGCCGTGGTCGCAAGGGCGGTCCGCCTGGTTGCCTGCAACAGCGAGCGCTTCGCGAAGACCATCACGGCAGCTCCGAAAGCCTCGGGGCAGCTGATACTCGCGCCGGACGGCTCGGATGAGACGACGCGGATCCGGCGGGTCATCGAAAGCTGGCCCGACGACGGCGGAACCCGGGCGATTCTGGCGCGGACCAACGCCGAACTTCTGCCCGCGGCGGCCGTCGCGGTGCAAATGGGATTACCCTTTCGCGCCGCCCGCATTCGGCTCCTGACGGAAGATCATCGGGTCGACTCAATCGTGCGTGCGGCAAGCGAGTCGGGGGACTCGCCGGTGCTGCCGAGGCTGGTCGAGCTTGCCAGGCGCGGCCTCATTCTGCCCGACCCGGAGCCACGCCGCGATGCCTCGTCCGCGACCGATCCAGACCGTCGTGACGCGGATGAGCCGCTCCCTGTTGAAACGGACGACCTGATCGCGGCGGTTGTCAGCTGGGCTGCGCCGTACGCCACTCTGACCGAGCTTGGCACGGCCATTCAGCGGCACCGCGAGCGCGTTGCCGAGTTGCGCCGCGAAGACGCCGGGCTGACGCTGGCCACCGCCCACGCCACCAAAGGCCTCGAATTCGATCACGTGGCCGTCATCGGGCTCGAGGCCGGCCGCTTCCCTTCGGCGCGGTCGCTGCGGGAAGCCGCCGAGCCCGAGCGCGCCCTGCAAGAAGAACGCCGGCTGGCGTACGTAGCCTGGACCCGTGCCCGCCGTTCCCTCACCCTGGTTTACCACCCCGCCACGCCGTCGCCATTCCTGCTCGAGGCATTCAGCTCCGACGAATTGGGCATCGGAGAGGACCGGTCCTAGCGGCCTACCGCGAGGTCTGGGCCACCAGGCTGTGAACGACTCGATCGTGCAGAGCCCGGTGGTCGGACTTGTTGTATGCGTCGTACATCAGGAAAGCGGACCAGCCGGCAGCGCCAAACAAGAGCGTCGACCAGAGCACGACCGGCACAACCGTTACCAGTGCGAACGGGCCCTGGAGGATGCACCATCGCACGAACGCATCGCCCCAGCCGAGAGCGCTCCCCGTTTGAACGTTTCCGATCTGCAGTCCCAGCACGCGTTGGCCGATCGTTCCTCGGAAGAGCCTCCAGCACGCGACGAAGTAGATGAGCTGGCCGACTCCGGCAATCACCCCCGCGAGGATCGCCTGCTTCTCGTCGACGGCGTTCGTACCCACGATCTGGTGCGTTCCATACCCAAACACGCCCAGCCACACGCTGTAGAAGGAGTAGACGATGCCGCAATCGATGGCGTACGCCCCCAACCGACGTGGGATAGTGGGCACGCGAAGCCCCACCGGAAGCTCGGTCCCGTCCGCCAGTCGACGCAATTCGGGATCCGGCGACCGACCGAAAGTCCGGATCGGATCAGGCTGCCGGCCAAGGCCGGACGCCGCGCCGAAATCGGGTTCCCGGTTGTGCTGCCCGGGCCCGATCTCCGTGGGAGAATCCACCGGAACGCCCGGAGGCGACCAGGCGCCGGGAGTCGGGCCTTCTGGAGACGGTCCGGAGCCCGGCGACCCCGACCACTGGCTTTGCGGCGGCGCTACGAAGGAAGACCCAGGTCCGGAACCCGGGTCCGGCGCGTATGGCGCTCCCGCCACGCGAGGCCCGCCGTACGCAGACTGCGCCCAATACGAGGCCACGGACGCCCTGCCTACCACAAGCGAACCTGCGACCCGATCGTGCAGGCCCCTTTTCGCTGGGTTCGTCGTCGTGATGACAAGCAACGCAAGTCTCCAACCGAACGACAGGAGGAAAGCCAGATCGCCCGCCAGACTGACCGTCGCGTACGTGCCGTCGGTCGGCTGTGAGCCGCTGGCCGCAGCTGCGCTGTACACCGTGGGAGGAATGTCACCCATCATCCGCACAAAAAGGACGATGAAGACCGCCAGTGCGACTTGGGGCACGCTCTCGAGAACCAACCATCGAAGGGTGGACCGCCAGATGGGGAGGTTGCGCCCGGTCGCCGCATCGGCGACCCGCAGGGACAGGATCCGCTGCCCGGGCGTACCTCGAGCCACGGTCCAGGACACGGCCTCGTAAGCCCACTGGATCGCGACCCAGAGGGCTCCGAACACGACGAGCAGGGTGCTATTGACCGTCAGCAGCGGAACCGTGACGAGATTCGCGGACCGCCCCGCGGCCATCTGGTCGCCGGCAGCCGGGCTTATGTCGATTGCTCCGACGAGCACGGCGATCGCGGCCAGCGTTACGGCCAGGAAGAAGAAGAACACCCTGTCCAGAATCCAGGCGCCGACACGTGAACCCGTGGCCGCGATCTGGAGACCTGGTGGCAATGGGATGCCCGTCGATCTGGTTTGACCCGGGACCACCCAGCCACTCAAACGGAAGCCTCCATCGAACGATCCAACCCCAAGAGGATACGCGGCCCAGGCGGCAACGGCAGCTTCGGACAGCGCGGGGGCTTCGATCGCGCCGAAACGTCACGACGCCGGAGAGGAGAGGCACGGCGTCGTGACGCAATCCATTCCAAGTCCGCGAACCCTATACCCGGGCCGGGTGCCGGCCGGATGGTCCGGGCGATCCTGCCGGCGGTACACGGCGCTATGGCTTCGGGTGCGCGGCAAAGAAGTCCCAGATGATCTGTGAGACCGGAGCGACCTCCGGTGGAGGCCAGCCATGACCGACACCTTCGACCTTGTAGAGATCCACCGACACACCGGGGACGCAACCGCCATAGGTGATGTGCGTCATGATCCGGTCCTTCTGTCCTTGATCTGCGGCGCCGCAATTGTCGAGCTTCGCCCATGCGGCCAGGCTCCCTTTCACCGACGGGAACTGGATGCCTGTACCGCCTCCCTCGAACGGAACGACCTGATCGTTCATGCCATGTACATCGATCAGGGAGACCGGCTGTTGCGGCTGACACGGAGCGTACGTGAGAGTGCCGCCCACCGGGGCCACGGCCGCAAACGTATCTGACATCGTGCAGGCAAGTCGATACGAAAGCAGCGCCCCGTTCGAGAATCCGGTCGCGTAGGTCCGTCTTGCGTCGACACCGGCGATCGTCTGCACATCTGCGATGATCGAGCGCACAAAGGCCGGCTCATCGACGTCGTTCAGGAGGGCGTCTCCGCAGCAGCCGCTCGCGTTCCATGAGAGCAAATCCCTGGAACCGCTGCCGTCCGGATAGACCGCGATAAAGCCGTTGTCGTCGGCAATGCCGTCGAGACCCGTGTAGATCTGGGCATAGCTGCCGTTCTCCTGGAAGCCATGGAATACGAAGACGAGCGGCGCAGGCTTCTGGATGCTCAGGCCTGCGGGAACGTGGAGACGATACGTCCGTGTCATATCGCCGACCGTCAGCGTCCGTTTGGTGTCAACGGCGAGGATGGAAACCGAGGCGGCGGTTGCGCTGGGGACCGGGCTCGCCTGGCCGTCGGCTGTCGCGGTCGGCGTCGCGCCAGCCCGGCCACAGGCCGCCGAACCTGCCAGCAGGAAGACGGCCATCAGGGCTAGGCCGTTGCTCTTCGGGATTCTCATTCGCGTCCTCTATCTCGAAAGTCGGGGTCGGTCCGCGCCGTGGGGGGCCGGCGCGGACCGTTGGTCAGAAGACCCAGAAGCCAAACGTGAACAACATCGCCAGCATCCCCATCAGAAGCGTGCTGGCCATAACCCAGGCGCGATCAAAGATCACTCGCCGACCGAACCAGGCCAGCGTCAGGAAGGTCGCCGGAACCGCCAGCACGTAGCGATCCATGCCCTGAGCGGCCGAGCTTCCGGCGCGGTGGTAGGAGGTTGTGTCGCGGCATCGGCCGCGGCGACGGCTGGTAACTTCGGTTCGCTCACCCGACTCCTCTCGTCGACAGGACGGTTCGTGGTCAAACCCCTGCAACCGATCCAGACGACGGTGAGCGACATTCTGTTCGAAGCTAGTGGGACGCTACCTCTCGAGTTCCTCGCGGGCCAGAGCCTTCAGAAGGCGGTCGAGGTGGTCGAGGAATGGCTCCGTGACTTCGGGCGGCAGAGACTCCCGGATGGAGTCCTTGGGTCCATATGCCGCTCGGGCTCGCCGGGCAATCCCCCTCAACTCGGCTATGCGGGCGTCACGCAGCTGGTCCGGGACCTCGGCCAGGAACTTAACCCAGCGGGAGATGCCTCGTTCACGCGCCGCGCTGAGCATAAGCTCGGCGTCGCGAGCTGCCGATAGAGCCGCCTCATCGATTGCCGGCCGCTCGTGACGAGCGGGGCCGGGGTCGCGGGTCATCGTGTCATCGGGAGATCGCGTGGCGCGCTCACGCCAGGTAGCGCTGCTCCGGTGCCGCCTCGCGCGCCTGCACGACCTGCAGCGGTATCCGCTTTCGCTCCGCGCCGTCCACGAGAATCCGGACCGAATACTCCCCGGCCACGGCAAGGGTCAAGTTCCACAGGTCGACCGCGATCGTGAGGACGACGTCACTGGGATCGGGTGGACCGTGTGCCACCACTTTGCCCGAGCTGGTGCTCACTTCCGACCCGTCGGGCGCCGTCACCACGAAACCGAGATCGTGCTCGCGGTTTCGCTCCAGCGTGGTGAGCCGGATTCCAACGACCAGCGAGAGATGTGGATGGTGGAACGGCAGCGCCGGACCGCTGACACGCGTCACTCCTCCGCCGAGGACATGGAACTTCTGGCCGGGCTGGACCTCGGCAGCGTCCGCTAGAAAGGCGTATTCGATCTCTGGCATCTGCCCATCCTAGACGACCGGGCTTCGACCGGCCTGACTTCGA
>Ga0182010_10001649_pt1 | contig 11676 bp, 13 predicted proteins | sample 611E1MmetaG_FD_120488 | JGI IMG/M metagenome (GOLD analysis project Ga0182010, IMG submission 120488) | Permafrost microbial communities from Stordalen Mire, Sweden - 611E1M metaG | ecosystem: Environmental > Terrestrial > Soil > Wetlands > Permafrost | place: Sweden: Stordalen | collected...
GAGGACGGCTGTTTCGCAGATCCGGCTGCGCTCTCTCGCCGCCGGCCCGCAAAGAGAACCATCGTGGCCTTGCCGCACACCTCGTCACCGCTCGCGATTTTTCAGTAGTTCTGCCACGGGCTGTTAGGGTCATTCTCTGGCAAGCCGAAAATGTGGCGGAACGCTTGCACGTCGGAAAACCAGATATCGCTGCGGCCTACGATGGCGATGGAGGCGCCGCTGCCATCAATGCCGGAACTGAGCAGAGGGCGTACGTTGTAAATGGTCTGAAAGTCACCCGGCGCTACAAAGTAATAAACATTCCCACTGTTGGGATCGTAGATGGTCAGATCTGGATTGATCCGCTTCAGTTTCCCGCCCACGTCTCTCTTCATCTGTGTAACCTTCGAATGCATCGGCTTCTTAAGGAAGTTATGCAAGGAAAGCACGCCACTTACCACCGGCGTTAGCGCCTGCGGCAGAGAGATGTCTTTCGCATTCGCGATGTGACTTTCTCCGTCGCGCGAATAGCTGTGCATCGAAGTCTGAAAAGTGTTTTCTACCTGCAGGGCCGTTCCCGAGAACTCGATCCACTGTTTCCCGCGGGCCACTCTCGCAACGCTCAGGCCGTGCTGCTGCAACCATCCTGTAATTTTCTGAACGTCTTCATCAGATAAGCCGAATTGCTGCGCGAATTGCTCCGGCGCAAGCCACTTGTGGTAATTCGGCGAAGTCTTGTCCTGTTGACTATCCAGCAGACTATTGAGGGCCGACTGTTGGTTGCTGCTTGGCTTTAACACCAGCAGCATTCTTTCCAGGAGTCGGTTGCGATCGACGGCGCCGAGGTCTTTCGCGGTCTTCGTTGCGGGATGCGTGCTTCCGCCAATCGTCGTCCGCGAGGCATTGTCAATCTTCTGCGTGATCCGCGATGGCGCTAACTGAGCCGTCGACAACAAGCCGACAGCCAGGGAAAACACGACGAGGACACCAACCGAAACGCGTGGAGTAAGTTGTTTTTTCACGGGATGGACCCCTTTTTAGGTTTTGGCTGTGGGACAGCATACTGCTCCTGCACACCCGGTTGATGGATAAGAGCTACACGGCTTGCCCCGCACATGCCGCTGGTTGCGCAGGGTCTGACTAGTCGATCGGACGCGGAATCGTTAAATAGCGCAACTGAGGGAGGCAACGGATTGGGAGTGCAAAAGACTTCATATGAAATGCGTACCACCCTTTACTACGGCCGGAATTCTCGCCTGTCGCTCGCACGGTGTCAAGTCAAACTTTCTTGTCGCAACCGTTGATAACAGCGTCAGCACTCGCTGAGCATGTCTCTACGGTCGGCCCGTCAATGCGATCTCACCGCATCAGGACAGAAGGCGTAAGTCAGTGCGCGGGCGCGGCGTCGGGAAGCGATCCCGAACTCTTCTCCGGCCATGGAGGCAGGAGCTTCACCAGCACCCACAAAATGACCAAGGGCAGAACCATCAACACAATGGCCACGAGCAAGCCTTCGCGCGTGATCAGGCCCATCTTGTAAGTCGTGTATCCCAGGAAACTCTTGGAAAACAACTGACCCCCGATCACGACGTTCCAGCGCATGGCAAAAATACCGATCAGGGTAAGGCATCCGGCCAGGACGTAAATACGTTTGCGGGCCATTTCGCTGAGCTTCAAGACCTGAGTCAAGGCGAGAAGCAAAATGGGGGCAACTGTGCCCAGCATGATCTGGACCACGATATGCGACATGTATAGCTTGGTATGGACCATGAAATCGAGGCTGCGGAAGCTTTCATCGGACTCGTAGATGCGGTGAATCAGGTCGAGCATTTCCAGGCTGAAATCGATGATGAAGGTGTAGAAGAGGTAGCTGGCCACCGTGTCAACGCAGTGCATATCGATGGCCTCTTTGCGGGACCACGTCACCAGCATGTAAATCAGCATCACCAGCGCGATGCCCGACACCATGGCGGAGAAGATAAACACCACCGGCATGAGCGGGGACGACCACCACGGGTTCGCCTTGACCGAGCCGAAGATGAAGCCGACGTATCCGTGAAGCAAGAAAGCGGAAGGGATGCCGATGAGAGTAACCAGCCAGCCCACTCGCTCATCGATCGCCAGCGCGTGCTCATCGATATTGCTTGAGCCCAGGGTCATCACGCGATAGATCAGGCGCTTCCAGCCGGTGGTCGATTGCGAGAGCACCACAATGTCGCGCCGGTAGTCGAGCCAGATTTCGAGCAAAAGGACAGCCATCAAATACCACAGATACACAAACCCGAACATGGCCATCGCGGACGTCCGGTGCGGCGTCAGGTACATCTCGTACGAGCGTTCCGGATGTCCAAGGTGCAGTTGCAGCGGCAGCGGCGCCACCAGCAGGAAAGCCAGGGCCGTCAGCAACGCCAGCCGGTACGTGGGTTTTACCGCCTGCACTTGAAAAACACGCTCCAGCGAAGCCAGAATAAAGGCCCCGGCCACCAACCCCGTCAGAAACGGATAGAGCACGATCAGCACGCTCCACTGGAGCTCCACTTCGTTCGGATACATGAAGCCTTCAACGCCAGGCATAACGATCGCAGTCTCCTTATTGCACAGAACCTTATCGCACGGAACCATCTAGGTCGTTGTAAAGCACCTTGGAATGGGTCGCCATGTAGGGTTTCAGGATCTGAACATTGTGGGTCTTCAGGAATTCATGAATCGGATCGTTGGGGTTTTTCAAATCCGCCAACTGGCGCGCACCGGTCGGGCATGCTTCGCAACAAGCGGTGGTCAGGCCTTTCGTGATCCGGTGATAGCAGAGAGTGCATTTCTCGGCGGTCAGGGTCTTCGGATGGATGAAGCGGCAACCGTAGGGGCAGGCCTGAACGCAGTAACGGCAGCCGAGGCAATACGTCTTGTCCACTAGAACGACGCCATCTGGGCTTATAAAGGTCGCACCCACCGGACAAACCTGAGTGCACGGTGAATCCGCGCAGTGGTTGCACAGCTTGGGTACAAAAAAGTTCTTTCCTCCCGCTTCCTTGGCCGGCGGAAATCCCTTCTTGCCGCCATCGGGCGAGTCCACGTGGGGATTTTCAATGTCGTAGTCCGTCACATGGTAGCGTTCCACCCAGGTGCGGAAGTATCCGTCGGGCACCTCGTTCTCGGTCTGGCACGCCCGCACACAGTTTCCGCACCCGATGCAGTTGGGGAGGTCGATCAGCATGCCCCACCAGTGCTCGGACATGGTGTAGTTTGGAGAAGCTTCGGGCGTTCCAGCAAGAACGTGTTTCCATGCGATCGCCGCTGCCGGCAACAGAACCAACATGTGGCGCCGGGTAATGTTCATTTCTTTCCTCCGGTCGTCTCTTCGGCAGTGATGGCAGGGCTGTGCGGCTGGTGGCAGGTATCGCAAGGCAACCCGGAGGAGTGGTCGGCGGAAACGACTTGCGGGAATGTTTTCGGTTTGGCGATGTTGGCCTCGTGACAACGGACGCACAGTACAGCCGTGTCAAGTTTGGCAGGCTGTATCGAGCCGGGGTCGTCGGCATGTTTGGCCAGTGGGCCATGGCACGCCTCGCAGTTGACGTGCACATGCTTGCCGCTCTTCTTCTTTTCCAGGACGTCCGCATGGCAGTCTTCGCAGGCCTGATGGCCGGCGAAGTTCACGGGGCGAGCGGCGATCTCGGCCATGGCGTTTCCGCGATAGTGTCCGTACTGTCCAAAACTTTTCGGCACCAGAAACGTGCGCACTCCCACAAATGCCATGCCACCAGCGACGAAAACAGCGGCCAGCCGAAATAGATGCCCAGCATCTTTGAAGGCATTCATAAACTGTGCTCCATTAGATACAGCAGTTCGTTGCCAGACCGCCGTGCGCTCGGTCACGCGACCGCCGTAGTTAGATCACAGGCATGAGTGACCTTACGCAGCAGCCTAGACCATAGTTGGGGAGCGATCATCGTGCGTTGTGGAAAGCCGTTTGGGTTGCGCCCGACACCCGCAGCGTTCATACTCCGACCATGACCCTCAAAAATGTGGCGCTGCTAGCTCTGGTCGGGACGATTTTGATGACGGTTCTTTTGGTGTGGAATTTCGTCTCGAACATTCTTAATGTTCTCCGCGGCGTGGAGGCTCCAGTGGTGCTGTTCCCGTCGTTCATCTATGCGTTTGGATGCTTCACCGTAATGGTGTTCTTCTTCGTGTTCCATGGAGAGCAGCGGTAGGCGTGATTGTGGCGGGGACGGCTCTGGGTGTGTTGACCGACTTGGTGGAGGTTCAGTTTGTGGGTGTCGGGGGGAGAAGAATCTGCCCTGCCTGATCTGATCGGACCTGCTATAACCGCCTCCAGCAGATATTTCGTGCCGGAAGGAGCACGCCTTGCTTGCGAAGCAGCTTGTGCGAATAGCGTCAGTAGTTTTCTTATCGATCAGCATTCCTTCGTTTGCGAGCGACGCTGAACTGGTCTTGGCAAAGACTAGAGAGGGAATCGTAAGCGCTGGCAAACCGCAGTCCTACGAACTCGTACTCACCGCAGAGGATTATGCCCAAATCAAGTTTGATCCTCGTGGGAAAGAACTCACGCTTATAACCTACGATCCATCCGGCAACAAACTTCGCGGGGCCAAGCTCGGGCCGGGCGAGGACAAGTTCGACTTCATCGTGGATCGCGACGGCAAGTACCGGCTTGAAGTTGCGGCCACTGATAACGCGATTGCCGGGTCCTACGCAATCACACTCGAGAAGATCGTCAGCTTGCAGGCACGGCTGGCGCCCCTAAGACCGCTATATGCGAGTCCTCGGATCAATGCCTTAAAAGCGGCGGTCGAGGCCGGAGAGCCGGGAAGCGCTGACTCCTTTTGGAAGGAAGTCGAGAAACAAGGCGCGCCCATCATCGAGCAACTGCCCGGCGATGACAAGAACCTGCTGGTGACGTTCCTCTGGAAAGGGACGCCGGATACGCACAACGTATTCGTGGCTCGGCTGCCTTATGCTGGTGGCGCACCCGACGACTATTTCATGGATCGTCTTGGAGACACCGACGTTTGGTACAAGACGGTCGCGACTGACAGGAAAACGCGATTTGAATACTCCCTTGCTCCCAACGTCCCCCGAATCCGGCCGGTGTCACAGGGAATGGACAATGATGCCATCGCCATGATCGCGGCCGCTGCGAGGCCGGATCCGCTGAACCCGAAACGCTGGGGGGTTGATGCGCAGAACATCGATTCCCCTCGGCATGAAAGATCCATGGTCGAAATGCCGGATGCGTCACCGCAGCCGTGGCTCGCAGAAGAGCCGGGCATTCCTGCCGGCCAGGTGGAAAAGCGCCGATTCAAAAGCGTGCTGCTCAAGAACGAACGTGAGATTGCGGTTTATCTTCCTCCCGGATACTCGCGCGATGTCAAACCCTACCCGCTTCTCCTTCTCTTCGACGAGATTGATTATCTGGGAGACCCGAATCAGATTGTTCTCGTGCCCACACCAACCATCCTTAACAACCTGATTTCGGCAAAAAGCATTCCACCGATGGTCGCGCTTCTCGTGGGGAATGTTCCAGGGAAGCGCGATCGCGAGCTTCCCTGCAATCCGGCTTTCTCCGATTTTCTCAGTTCGGAACTTCTCCCTTGGGCCCATGGTTTGTACAATTTCACCGCCGATCCGCGCCAGATCGTGGTAGGAGGTTCCAGCGCAGGAGGCTTAGCCGCTGCCTGTGCCGGCCTTTGGCACCCCGAAACGTTCGGAAACATACTCTCGCAATCGGGAGCGTTCCACTGGTTGCCACCGGAAAGTGACCAAACCCCGAATTCGGGTACAAATGCAGAGCCGAACTGGGTTGCGAGGCAGTTCATCGCCAGCCCCAAGCTCCCGCTTCGCTTCTATCTGGACGCAGGCAGCGAGGAGTTCGACGTTTCCGGGGACGGCAGGTCCATATTGGTTACCAGCCGGACGCTGCGCGATGTATTGCTGGCCAAGGGCTACGAGGTCCACTTCCACGAATTCGCGGGGGGCCACGACTATCTGAGCTGGCGGGAACTGCTCGCCGACGGTCTGATCACGCTAATGGGCATTTCCCCATCGCGCTCCGGGCAGGGGCCCGCACCGGAGCCCTGACCCCATGCACAGGTCGATCACCGTGCCAAAATGTCTGGGCGGGTCTTCGGCAGCTAGGCCACGTCAATCACGATCACGGTGATATCGTCTTGCCGGGTAACCAAGGCAGGTTGCTAGTCACGCATCTGAGCGAGCAGTTCCTCCGACAGCTCCGCGGGTGAGTGGTCCTGCTTCTCACGCTGAATGGCGCCCCTTGAATTCGTCGATCTTCTCGTTGGTTTTCTCCTTGGCATTTTGCACTGACTGACTGATCTTGCTACGCCGCTCGCGCGCCTTGTCGGTGGCGGCGTTCTTGTGTGACTGTTGCACCTCTCGGGCAGCGTTCTTAGCGTTGCCCCAAGTCTCCTTCGCCGCACCTTTGGCTTGATCCACCACTCCCCGATTGGCTAGTTTTTCGTTGCCGAGAGCTTCTCCAACACTTTGCTTAACCTTTCCTACAGCCTGCTCAACCTTGCCGGACACTTGATCCTTATTCACTGGTATTCTCCTTATAGCCGCCGCGATTACAGCCTTCGTTTGTGCGTGAAAGTATGGAAACCATCTTAGTGAGCAATGGGCACAGGAACTTGAGGTAGCGGACAGACTTCAGCTTTGGCGACGCTGGTTGACAGAAAATGACAGGTGATAACGAGGCCGAAAACTGTCCCAAAGTAGACAGTTTTGCGGTCATTCCCTGAAATTATCCCCTGCCCTCGTTCCCTGCTCTAGGTCCGGCTCCGTCACCTGGGCACTTATCCCGCTACTCTATGTCGACTTGGAAGGTTAGAGAAGGGTCATCGTATGAAACCGCATACCACAGCCCATCCGCTCCCATAATGAAGTACACGTCCTGCTGGTAAAACCACGCCGGATATGCTCCTGCATAGAACCAATAGCCGCCGTAAGAGTACTCTCGGCGTCCGTTGTATTCGCGCCCGCCATTTGCCTCAAAGCGGGAATGATGGTTACGGCCAAAATGACTTTCGTTGTATTCGTGTCCGTACCTATCTTTCTGACCATTTCGCGCGTACTGGGCTTGTGATTGTTGCGCATGGCCAGCGGCCTGCTGTTGTTGGTGCTGCTGGTTCTGCTGAGTCCTGGTTTGCTGTTGCTGTTGTTTCTTTTCTTGCTGTTGCTGGCCCTTGGATTGTTGCTGTGCCTGTTTCTGCTGGTTCTGCTCTTGGTGCTTCGCCTGTTGCTCTTGCTTCTGTGGCTTAGCTTGCTGTTGCTGCTTCTCCGGTTTCGCCTGCTGCTGCTTTGCAGATTTTGTTTGCTGTTCCTGTTTCTGTGGTTTGGCTTGTTCCTGCTTTGCAGCAGGCTTAGCCTGTTCCTCATGCTGTGCTGGCTTAGCGCTCTCTTCGTGGCGCTCTTCCTGCGCGAAGGCAGGAACAGTGATCCCGAAAAGAAGTAACAACATTCCAGTGATTAACGGCTTCATGTGGGTTTCCTCCAAAAGCTAACGCTCGTTGGTACAGCCCTTTTGCCACTTCTGCAAACTGGTCGGCAGGAAACGATTCGAACGTTTACATTCAATCGAATGCGCTGCCGTTTCGGCGGCGACTATCCTGATGTTCTTCTGAGGTAGTAGGCAGCGGGCACCTTCGTTCATTGAAAGCTCGACCTAGCCGAACAATACCCGGTGCGAAACAGATCAGTCTGTCCAATATTGACCAATCCTGAAACCGAAATGACGGGTGCTGGTGCGCCTTGTGCCATTTCAGCGACATGCGGATGGGGGAGTCTCTACGCGGACGGCAGCAGCGAAGGGCAGCCGCGGCCCGATGCCGAGCAGGAGAAACGGATCAGGCAACTGGAGCGGGCGCTGGGACGCGGCTGACATGGCCGTTTTGCGATCCGTTCAGGGCCAGACCTGTAGGTCAGTTCCGCCGCGAAATTCACTGCGTTGGTGACGAATCGTCAGATTCTCATGATGGCGGAGCGCTCTCGCGATTGCGGCGGTGGTGGTTGTTCCGGAGTCGAGAATCACCACTTGCGCTTCTTTCACCATATGCGCCACCGCGGTTGCAATCTGAATCTTCTCCTTGCGATGTAGCTTTTCCTTTTGCCCGCAGAGTGGGATCTTCGAGTGCTCCCTCGCGCGATGGCAGGGCGCCTCCATGTGCACGATGAATCTCTCCTATGGAGTGAAGAATCTCGAGATCTCTGCGAATGGTCACTAGCCACGTGCGAAAGCGCTTCGCGGAACCAGTGATTCGAGGGGAGGAATCGAGAAGGACTTGGTCAAGGAATGTTCAGGCGGTTGGGTTCCCTCCTGAATGGCTTTTGCGAGAATCTCCATCGCCGGTCCCGTAAGTGGTGGAATGTAAATCGTCGCTGTGAGCCGTTTTTCGCGTGCCCAGGCTTGGCCCGTCGCCGGCTGACCATCACATCCGGTAAATGGTAAGCTCAGCCATCGCGAACGCTCTGCTTCGTTGGGGATTTCCTGAAAAGCTTTGCGAGCGCCCATCGCCATCGAATCATCCTGCGCGCTGACCAGGTTGATTGACGCGCTTTGTGAAGTGGTCAGTTTCAGCCAGGACCGCACCGCCGACCCGGCACTTTCCGCTGTCCACCGTGCCTTCAGCGTCCTCACTTGAATGTTCGACGGTTTCGTCTCCATCATCCCGGACGTACGTTCTTGGGCCGAGGAACTCTGCGAAGGTCCTTCAATGTACAGAACAGAACCGCCTTCGGGCAGCAAGGCTGCGAATTGTCTTCCTTGAATGCGTCCAATCTCGAAGTGATCGGAACTGACAGCAAAGATGGGTGCGGTTGCCGCCATGCGGAGATCCGACAAGTAATCCGGCCTCCGGTTCAGGACCGCCCAGCCGATTCCGGCGGCGCTGGCGGCCCGGGCCACCTGAGGCAGGGCTGTGGCCCCAACCGGTTCCACCACAATCGCATCGGGTCGGGACTCAACCCGGCTTTGGATTGCCTTTAGAAGTTGCGTGCTCTGATTCACCGCGTCGTTATCGGCAAACACGATCTCAGCGTCGCTCCCCAGCTTGCGCGCGGTATCTTCCGCGGATTGGGCTTGGGCCGCTTGGAAATCGTTCTCGCGGGTGTGAAGAGATACCAGGAATCGGAGCCTTTTCATCATTTCGCGAGTGTACCCCCGAACCACATTCTAGCAATACGCCTCGTTTGGTGAAACGTTTGGCTGGGCGAGCTAAAGCAGAGTACGCAAAGCTTCCAGTAGAAGGAAACAGTTCTTCCTCGTTGCTTACTGTTCAGCGATAGGTGTTGAAAACACGATGAGCCGCAGCAGATGAATGGAGTCCCAAAGGTCCGATGAGTTCACCAATTGCTGATAGGCTCTGGGGCGCGATTTCGCGAGCCCATTGGGAAACGCAGGGGCAAAAAAATGGCTCCTCAGGTAGGACTCGAACCTACAACCCTCCGGTTAACAGCCGGGGAGCATATGCTGGAGTACACGTACTCTCAATGACTTAGACGGAGCACTTCGGCGTCTTTGGAGTGCTTTCGGCGATAAACGGTTCCAAGAACGGTTCCAAGTTTGGTCGCGGAGAGCCGTTTGTGTGGCGCGATGATTCAGGCCGGGGCATACCGTTTGATTGAGATGCCCCGTGCGTGCTCTCGCGTTTTCGTCACGTCATAGGCGAGCTGCATCCGGAGAAGGTGATCCATGTCCGGGCCGAACGCCTTTTCGATGCGCAGGGCCATCTCCGGCGTCAGCGCGGCCTTGCCGTGCAGCAGGTCGGAGAGCGTGGCGCGGCGCACTTGCAAAATTCCCGCTGCCTTCGACACGCTGAGGCCTAGGGCTTCGATGACTTCGGTTTTAATCAGGTCGCCCGGATGGGGCGGTTTCTTCATCGGCATTTCGGCCTCCTAGTGGTAGTCGATCAGATCAATATCGCTAGCTGTGTTGTTCGGTTCGTCGTAGCGGAATATCAACCGCCAGTTTCCCGTGACCGTCAAGCTCCACCATCCTTTCCGGTCGCCTTTGAGAGGATGCAGCTTCCAGCCGGGAAACCGTCCGAGCTGCTCCAGCGCCTCGGCGGTTTCGAGGGCAAACAGAAGCTTGCGCAACTTGTCGGCCATCGCGGACGGCACGCCCTTGGCACTCCCGTCCTCATGGAGCTGCCTTAGCCCTTTGTGGCGAAAATGGGCGATCATAAAGTGTTCCTCCTAATTGTTCCGCGGCGAGCATCCAGCCCTCAAGCTGAATGCAGTTGGCGATCCCTGCGGTCAGGATACAGCCACTATGGGCACTGCCTGCGGTTTCGCACCACGCGCGTGATGTGGAAGAGAGAAACACTTGTTCTAGTATGTACGGTCATACAGTACATGTCAAGCGGTTTATGGACGGGGAAACCCGCACAGAACCTCCGCAATTGACTTCGGGTAGCGGGCCTGCAAGTACAAGGGGGATAATTGCGCGAACGCGCAGAAATGTTTCTGCTCTGTATTCGCCACGGGAACCAGCTTTGATCGCTCGCCATGGATTGCATCGGTGCCTCCGTGATTACCTGGTCCTTAGGGGCGACATTTGATTTCAATGCGAAGGTCGGGCGGCCCATTGGAATCCGGTGCCTCCAGGATTTCAACGGCGTGCATGGGTTCGGGCTTCATCCACTCCACGCTCCATGTACTGGGATGAATTGCCTCGTTCGTACTCGGAATGTCGCGAACGCTCCCATCCTGGCGACGGTAATGACTATGTGGAGTCTTGCCCCCAGTGTCCCAGCTGAGAAGGAGACTCGGCCAACGGTGGTGATGCATCGGCACCGTTGTACCGGGCGAAACCGTAACTTCGAGCACACGTACAACCGTGAGAACCACCTTCAGAGGGACACGAGCACTTCGTCGGGACTCCTGAAACGTCACTTTGGAGGTGCTCTCGCCTCATCGTCCCGTGCCGCGGTAAGGAATCGCCTGTTGTCCTTTCAGCGTCGCCCGAATCCGCGTCCGCTGCTCAGCGCTCAACGCCGTGAACTGAAAACCGTACTCTGTTCCCAATGCACGAACAACTTTCGCCGGGATCACTTGTTTGTCGGAGTCCGGCGGGGGGATTTCGAGCATTACCGACTCGCCCAGTGTCAGAGCCTCAGCCACGAAGGCCCGCAGACCGCTTTCGCTGAGATTGCGCACCCAGCCCTGTAGGGTAAGCGTCTGGCTGTCCCGTTGGAGACGTATCCGAATCCTCGTCTCGAACGTATGCCGGGGTGATATCCGATTCCCCGAACCCGTTTCGTCGTTTGAAAAAGAAGTTGTCATCAAATCGAGATTCAGTTTGACACACCGCCGCACAAAACTTGAACGCAAAAGAAGATCAAAAGTCCCCAAAGCTACATCCCAACCCGGCGAATGCTCTGATCTGCGAACCGTGATAGCTGTGAAGGGACCTTCGCTTTGATATCGGGTTTGTGCCAAACTTCCGGTATGGCAAAGAAACGCACCAAAGCCGACAGATTAGATCGACAGACTGAACAACTGGAGCAAAAGGTAGATCGTCATCCATCCGCCAGTCCGAATATTGCGCGGATGCAAGCGACCTCTTTCTTGGGGCCGGGCACCAGAATAGTTCGATCCGTGTGAATTGCCTTTCGCTCGCCGTCTTTCAAAACAAGCCTTCTCCGTCCGTCTGGAGACACC
>Ga0182010_10001650_pt1 | contig 11666 bp, 10 predicted proteins | sample 611E1MmetaG_FD_120488 | JGI IMG/M metagenome (GOLD analysis project Ga0182010, IMG submission 120488) | Permafrost microbial communities from Stordalen Mire, Sweden - 611E1M metaG | ecosystem: Environmental > Terrestrial > Soil > Wetlands > Permafrost | place: Sweden: Stordalen | collected...
CGTCGCAGGCTCGTACGCCGAGCGGCAAGCCGAGAACACGTGATGGGGATCCGCGTTCGTCGAGAACGGCCCCAACTCGCGGCGCCTTACCTGGAAGAGTCAGATCCAGGGTACCCGCGGCGGTCGGCATCGCGGCGATCTCCTCGATGGTCGTGCCGCCGTTTGGCAGTGGCTCGTAGTGATCAACGATGGCGCCGTCGAGGGTATCCGCATAGTCGGGCAATAGCGTGGCACCCACGCCGTAGGCCGTGGCGAGCTCTCGCAGGTGCCGTAGATCTGCCGGCGACACGATAGGCGGCAGAATATTCACGTGCTTTCGGTGCGGCCCTCGCTTGGTGGCCAACTGGTCGACCAGCGCGCGCACCATCGAGTGAAAGCCCTCGGCGTGGCCGTCCTTGAAGCTGGGCGTAGATGCCGAGACGTACAGCAGACTGGACGGCTTCTTCTCGCGGTACGCACTGATCAGGCGTGGCACATCTTCGCCAATGGTCTCCGCAACACAAGTCGTGGCCACCGTGATGAGTCGCGGGTGATATTGCTGGCCAATGTTGTCGAGCGCACGGTGCAAGTTAGCCTCGCCGCCAAAAACCGTCTGCGATTCGCCGAAACTGGAAGAAGCCACGTCCATGGGTTCGCGAAAGTGGCTGATTAGATAGCGACGGATATAGGTCGCGCAGCCTTGCGCGCCGTGGAGCAGTGATACCGCGTCGCGCACGCCCGCCGTAACGAGCGCTGCGCCCAAGGGTGCGCACACGGTGCACGGATTGACGGTTCCGAACGTACTTGGGATCGCCGACTCTTCGGTAAGACAGCTCATGCGCTCTCCACGTTCTTGTCCAATGATTGTTCAGATGGTGTGCGATTCCTGCGCGGCATCAGCGCCCAGATGGGACTGGTAGCGGTGGCGTGAATCTCACGGGCAAACGCCACGGCTCCTTCGAATCCAGCTAACGGAATCTTTCGTTCGTGATTGTGGTCGCAGAAACCGAGGCCCAATTTGTAGGCGATGGGTCGCTCTTTCACTCCGCCGATGAAGACGTCAATGTCCTGACTGACCACGAAATTGGCTAGCTCGAGCGCATTCGCGTCGTCGATGATAATCGTGTTCTCGTCACAGACGGCCTGCAGTTCTTCATACTCTTCCACGCTGCCTGTTTGCGTCCCAGCCAACGCCACCGTCACGCCTAGTTGCCGAAGAGCGCGCACCAGCGAGAACGCCTTGAACGCACCGCCCACGTAAAGGCCGGCGCGCTTGCCTTGCAGATCCTTCCTGAATTCCTTGAGAATGGGCAACACTTTGGCAATTTCTTCACGCACGATCTCCTGCGTTCGCTTCTTGATTCCGTCATCCGCCAACTTCTCAGCCACCGTGTAGAGCGCCTGGGCGGTGTCCTCGATGCCGAAGAACGACACCCGTACGAACGGAATGCCGTACTTCTCTTCCATCGCCTTCGCCAGCGACGTGATCGACCCCGCGCACTGCACGACGTTCAAGCGCGCGCCATGGGCGCGCCGGATCTCATCCACGCGACCGTCGCCAGTCAAGACCGAGACGACCTCGACCCCCATACGCCGGAAGTACTCCTTGATGATCCAGCTTTCGCCGGCCACGTTGAAGTCGCCCATCAGATTAATGGACGCTGGACCGACCGCGCTCACGTCGCCGGCGCCGATGAGCTCGAGGAGAGCGCGGGTGGCAGCGTTGTAGCCATCGCGCTTGGTGCCGCGAAAGCCTTCGGCCATGACGGGAATGACAGGAATGCCCAGGTCGACCTCCACCCGTCGGCAGATGGCGGGGACGTCGTCACCGATGACGCCAACCACGCAGGTTGCGTAGACGAAGGCGGCCTTCGGTGCGTGCTTGGCAATCATACTACGCAAGGAAGCTTCCAACTTGGCTTCGCCGCCGAACACGACGTCCTTCTCGCGTAAGTCAGTCGAGCAGCTGATTCGATGCAGCTGGGGTCCTGACGACAGCGCGCCTCGGATGTCCCACGTATACGCGGCGCAGCCCACAGGACCGTGGACCAGGTGAAGCGCATCCGCGATTGGATAGAGCACCACCCGCGAGCCGCAGAATGTACATGCGCGCTGACTGACGGCGCCCGCCGCGCTGGCCTTGTTGCACCCTAGCGCTACCGGCGCGGCCTTTCCCTTCCGCACCACCTGGTCAATACGCTCATCCAGTACTTTAAAGGCCATGGTGTTTGCTTCCTCCTCTAGCCGGAATTGCAGCGGACCGGCCTGCGCAGAGTCACCAATTCCGGTGGCTTTTGCAGTGCCAGTGTTTCGGGAACGTCGCCTTTGACATACTCGTCGTGAATGCGCCGAAGCGCCGCAGCGTAATGTGCGCGGCGGGCTTCTTCCGCAAGAAGGGGCGCAGTCTCTTCGAGCCGCGCCACCTCAAGACCGAACCGCTTCAAAATGCGAAACCGATGCACACGCAACGTAGATCGCTGGTACGCCTCGCCCAGAACCTCGAAGAGCTCTTCAGCACTTTCGATTTCGGCGATGGCATGCACTAGCATGACGTCTCACGCGATCAGGGGCTCGAAGCTGAACGCCTTCTTCGTGCAAGTCCGGCCGCAGGCCTCGCAGCCAATGCAACTCTCCGGATTCTTCACGCTCGCAAACATTTTGGCCGATTCTTCCTCGTCCACTTCCTTGGGGGCGAGCACGCCGTGCGCGCAGATTTTCATGCAGCGGCCGCAGCCGATGCATTTGTTTTCGTCCACGGCCTTCACGAACTTGGGCGTCCATTCCGCCCGGCCGCGCGTAAGTCCAGTGATGTATGCCATCTGCAATTCCTTTCTCTTCTTTCGTCTATTCCTCGGGTCTATTCCTCGGGTCTATTCTTCGGGACGTTCCACGAATTGTCTGGTCTGCTTGATGCCGGCACACTTGGCCAGCCAAGGCGGCAGAGGACCGCGCAGGACACCTTGCAGTTTTGCGATCATGTCCGCGATCGGCACTACCGATTGTGTCTTCATTGGGTGAATATGGCGGGCGACCAACTTTGCAGCGGCCGGCCCACCGATTTGGATGCTGCAGGCAATGGCGCAGCCTTGCAGGGCGTTTGCCTTGGCGATGATGTGGTCTTCACTATCCACATCTTCCTTGGCCAGATTGTCGAGTCGAGCAATACAGCTTGCGCTGTCGGATTCCACGTTCCACACATGGAACGTTCCCGCTCGGCCAAAGTGCTCGTCGATCTGCACACCATCGCTGCTGGCAAACGCAACCTTCATGACTGTCTCCCTAGCGCATGATTTCGAAGTGGCGGTCGTCGCACGTTTCATCTTTGATATCGATGAACTTATTGCAGATCTCCGTCAGCATGTTGATGACGCCCTGGTAACCGATGATCGGGCGGCGATGCAGGTTCACCCGGTCGAAGATGGGGAAACCGAAGCGGAACAGCGGTACCTTAGCGTCGCGAGCGACGAACTTGCCGTGCGTATCGCCGATGATGGCGTCCACTGGATCCGTCATGACAAGTGACCGAAAGTGCCACAGATCTCGGTTCATATAAACGCCACATCCTTTGCCAAAGGGCGAAGCATCGAGGAGAGAGTGGAGCTCTTTCTCCAAACGCTTCGATCCCTTCGAGCAAAGGATGTGGTGAGGAATGGCGCCCATTTCGAGCAGGAACGACGTGTAGCCAAGCAATTGGTCGCTGTCGCCGTAGATGGCGAACTTCTTGCCGTGCATGTATTGCTGCGCGTCGGTCATCGCGTCCACCGCGCGGCCGCGCTCGGCTTTCAGGGTCGCGGGAACTTCCTTGCCAAAGGCCTCCGCCAACCTCATCAGGAAGGCGTCCGTCTTGGCAATGCCCATCGGCGTGGGCATGGAAATGTGCTCACCCGAATACTGTTCCTTGATCCACGTGAATGTCTTCGTCGTTGCGAAGGGCGCAACTGAAAGGGTCACCTTGCCGTTGATCGAATCGCCAGCTTCCTTCAGATCCGTTCCGCCGGGATAGATGCGGTAGGTTCCGTCATTCGGTGAATCGAAGGTTTCGCTGATGTCGGCTAGAAACGTGTAGGGAATCCCGAAAGCCTCGAAGTACTTCTTGTACTCGCGATAGTTCCCGGTGTTGGCGTCGAATCCGGCGATGAAGTTCAGCTTGCCCGTACAACGTCCCTCGACGGCTTTGTTGTCGGTGAGCGTCTGCAGGATGGACACCAGCATCGAATCGTAGCCATGCACGTGGCTGCCGCTAAAGGACGGAGTGTTCGCATAGGGCAGAAGAAAGTCCTTCGGCACGTGTCCCTTCAGGCGTGCGTTCGCGATGAACGCGGTCAGATCGTCACCGATGACTTCCGGCATGCACGACGTGAAGACCGCGATCATCTTCGGCTTGTAGATCGTGTAGGCGTTCTCGAGACCTTCGTGCAGATTGTTCTGTCCGCCAAAGACCGCTCCATCCTCGGTCATGGCGTCCGAGACGCCCGGGGCCGGCTCACGGAAGTGCCGATTGAGCGTCGAACGGTAGTACGACGAACAGCCCTGCGATCCGTGCGTAAACGGCAGGGTCTCGGCGAAGCCGTGCGCCGCTAGATGGGCGCCGAGCGGCTGACAAGCGTGGACCGGATTGACGACCAACGCTTGCCGAGCGAAATTCTTGAGCTTGTAGTCCTCGGTGTTGATCCACGCCGAGACGCGCTTTTCTTCTTCAGGGCTGATACCAGTGACCGGCTTTACGGCTAGACCCAAATCGTTTGCCATGTTGTTTCTCCGTTCCTTCTAGAATGGCGCCTTGACGAGCTTCCAGGTGGGACTGTTGATTGCCAGGTCGATGTCGCGGGCAAACACCGGGAACCCGTTGTAAGCGTGGTACGGTCCCGAGTAGTCCCAACTGTGCATTTGGCGGAAGGGCAAGCCCATCTTCTGGAAGAGGTATTTTTCCTTGATGCCGCTGGCTACCAGGTCTGGCTTCAATTCCTGAACGAAGTGCTCCAGCTCCCACTCGCTTGCGTCGTCGTAGATGACGGTGGCGTCGGGCATTTCCGGCGTCGTCCGCTCGTAGTCGTCGGTGTGGGCGAATTCATAGCCCGAGCCAACGACCGTCATGCCCAAATCCTCGTAAGCGCCGACCGTATGGCGGGGGCGCAAGCCGCCGACGTACAGCATGACCTTCTTGCCTTCGAGGCGTGGGCGATAGGTCTCAATGACCTTCTGCATTTGCGGGTCATACTTGGCAATGGCTGCCTCGACCTTTTCCTTGATCACGGAATCGAAGCGCTCGGCCAGCTTGCGCAGACTCTCTTTGATCTTAGTCGGCCCGAAGAAGTTCAGTTCAAGCCACGGAATCTTGTACTTCTCCTCCATGACCCGGGCCATATAGTTCATCGAACGGTAACAGTGGATGACGTTCAGCTTGACCTGATGGGTGGCCGCGATCTTTTCCATCTCGCCGTCACCGGTCCACGTGGCCTTGACATTCAGGCCGCACTCCTCCAAGAGTGGCTTTACCGACCAAACGTCTCCGCCGATGTTGTAGTCACCGATAAGGGCAATATCGTACGGTCCCGCCGGCTCGACAAACTCGCGCGTTTCAATGATGTAGTCGCGAATCGTGTCGTTCGAGATGTGGTGACCGAGCGACTGCGAGACGCCACGAAAGCCTTCGCAGTTACACGGGATGACCGGCAAATCGAGCTCTGCCGACATCTTTTTGGCGACGGCGTTGATGTCGTCGCCAATCAGACCGACCGGGCACTCCGACAAGACTGAGATGCCTTTGGCCAGAGGGAACAGCTCTTTGGTTTCCTTGAGCAAAATGGCGAGTTTCTTGTCGCCACCGTAGACGATGTCCTTTTCTTGAAAGTCGGACGTCATTTGCATGGCGAAGTTCGACACACCATTAATGCCCGACATTAGATTGCGGCGCGTCCCCCAGGAATACCAGCCACAGCCGACTGGACCGTGAGAGACGTGAACCATGTCGCGAATGGGTCCCCAGACAACTCCCTTGGCACCGGCGTAGGCACACCCACGTGCACTCATGATACCGGGAACTGTCTTTCGATTCGACTTCACACAGGCGCTGCCCGATTCCGGCTCGTTGGGCGCCAAGTGTGGAGCGCGCTTGGTACGGGCCTTCTCGGGATAGGCTTCCAATGCTTTGTCGATCATCGCCTGGGTGGATTCCCGGGTAATGCCGTCGACTTTCTTGACAGGACTGGACATGGTTCTCCTTGTTGCTCTTTCTGGCGCCTAGACTGCTACGGTCGCTTCTTTTGCCTTGCCGACGTTCGGATCCTCGTCTTCGATGATGCCGAACTCCATGAGCAGCTCCTCCAGTTCTTCCATGGCGAGGGGCTTGGGAATCACGAAGTTCTTGTTGTCGACGATCTTTTGCGCCAGATCGCGATATTCCTTCGCTTGCTTGTGGTCCGGCGAATACTCGATGACCGTCATGCGCCGCAGCTCCGCGCGCTGCACTTCATTGTCCCGCGGGACGAAGTGAATCATCTGCGTGCCCAGGCGCTTGGCCAGCGCGTCGATAAGCTCGTATTCCTTGTCCGTATTGCGCGAGTTGCAGATGAGCCCGCCCAAGCGAACCTTGCCCGAGGTGGCGTACTTCAGAATGCCCTTGGAGATGTTGTTGGCGGCGTACATGGCCATCATCTCGCCCGAACAGACGATATAGATTTCTTGTGCCTTGTTCTCGCGGATGGGCATCGCGAATCCACCACACACAACGTCGCCCAAGACGTCGTAGAAGACGAAGTCGAGCTCGGGCGTGTAGGCTCCCTCGGCTTCGAGGAAGTTGATCGCGGTGATAACGCCGCGGCCGGCACAGCCGACGCCTGGCTCGGGACCGCCCGATTCGACGCACTTCACGCCGCCGTAGCCGAGCTTTAGGACTTCGGAGAGTTCGAGATCTTCGACCGTTCCACGCTCGCGGATGAGATCCATCACCGTCGTCTGCGCCTTGGAATGCAGCATGAGGCGTGTCGAGTCCGCCTTCGGGTCGCAGCCGACGATCATCACTTTCTTTCCAAGTGCGACCAGGCCGGCCACTGTGTTTTGAGTTGTGGTTGACTTACCGATTCCGCCTTTACCGTAAATTGCAATTTGCCTCATGGTTTCCTTCCTTTGATTAGGCAATCGGAGGTATTGCAACCGCGGTGCCAAGAAGGAAGTGGCGAGAAGTGGACGCTCTTTGCCCGAAGAGTTCGACAAAATTCGCGAATGTCGACTCCGTTCCGTCGAAGAATGTCGACTAAGGAGATGGCACAGAGAGGACAGAGACGGGGAGTCGGACCGGATGGTGCCGGAGGAAGAGACGGAAGGAACTTCCCGTTCCTCTCCGGGTCTCGGTGGCGAGAATCGGCGATCAGCGCGCGGCGCTACGTGCGCGGCGGCTCGGGGCAAGCTGGCCGAGATCGATGCCGAACTTGCGGATCTTGTAGCGCACCATCCGCTCGCCGACACCCAGCTCACGACCTGCGGCGCTGACGTTGCCCCCTGCCCGCTTCAGCGCATCCACAAGCATGTCGCGTTCGAGCTGCGCGACGTTCGAGCGAAGGGTTCCGTCACTGTTCGCCCGCAACGATGCTGGCATCTGTAAAGTGGGCGGCAGATCGCGGCCATGGATCACGCCTTCGCGCGAAAGCAGCACAGCATGCTCCATACAGTTCTCGAGCTCACGCACGTTGCCCGGCCAGTGATACGCCATCAGCATGTTGATGGCGCTGGTGGCGATACGACGAATCGGCTTATTCATCTTCGTCGCGAATTTCTCGCTGAAGTGGTTGGACAGGGCCAGCACGTCGTCTTTCCGCTCACGCAGAGGCGGCAGAAACACTGGAAAGACGTTGATCCGGTAGTAGAGATCCGCTCGAAACTGAGCGGTCTTCATCAACGCTTCCAGGTCGCGATTCGTCGCCGCCACCAAGCGCACGTTGACTTTGATGGTCTTATTGCTGCCCACGCGCTCGAATTCGCGCTCTTGAATGGTACGCAGGAGCTTGACCTGCACAGCCGGCGAAAAGTCGCCAATTTCGTCGAGAAACAGGGTTCCGCCGTTCGCTTCTTCGAAGCGCCCTGCCCGCGCGAACAAGGCCGAGGTGAATGCGCCTTTTTCGTGACCGAACAGCTCGCTTTCGAGTAGTCCCTCACTGAGTGCCGAGCAGTTCACTTTCACGAACGGTCCCCGCGAACGGGCGCTGAGATAGTGGATCGCCGCTGCTACCAGCTCTTTGCCCGTGCCGGACTCGCCGCGAATCAGAACCGTCGTGTCAGCCTCGGCAACTTGCCGAATGCGCGCGTACACGGGCCGCATCGACTCGGAATCGCCGACCATGTTCTTGGGCCGCGCGGCCGGCTGAATCTCGGACAGCAGCCGCTTGCGCTCGTCCTCCAGCGCAGCGGTCTCGGCGCGAATTTCCCGCCGGCGCTTGATGTCGTTCGCGATAAGGCCCGCGACAATGCTCAGAACGCGCTCGGCGTCTTGCAGAAAATCAATGTCACGCTTGGGAAGGTCGACCGACAGCGTGCCGACAATCTCTTGGCCAATGGCCACCGGCAAGGCGATGAAGCTCCATCCCGCGGCATCAATTTGCGCGTCCTTACGGCCATGCACGCGGTCTTGAAAGCGTGGCTCCTCGTGAATGCTGGGAATGATGAGCGACTTTCCGGTCTCGACGACGCGGCCAAGGATTCCCTCGCCGCGCCGGTAGCGGGCGCCGTCGTGTGGTTCGGTCCCCGACGGGCGTACGGCTTCGACATAAAGCTCGGTGCCGTCCGGTGACAGCAACATGACCGTGGCACGGCGCATGTCCAAACGCTCTTCGAGAACCCGCAGGATTTCCCGCAACATGTCCTCTTGCGATGCCGTGGCCGCCAGCGTGCGCGCTACCTCGGCCAGCGTATCCAGCGATTGAACGTGGCGCCGCGATCCAGCACGGCAGATATGGCAAGGATCGTTGATGGGTCTTAGAAGGCTTTCCGGAAGCAGCTTCATGCGAGCAGCGACAGCGGGGTGGGCGCCGACGCCACACGCCGCCCGAGATGAAGACGCAAGGGTTGCATGGCCGACGCGACGAAACCGTGCCTCAGATACAGTCCCCGAGCGCCGAGGTTGTCGCTATCCGTGAGCAGCGTGATGCGCGTCAGGCCGTGGCGCCGAGCCCAATCGATCGCGCCTCGCAGAATCCGCGTGCCGAGACCCTTGCCACGTTGGTCGGGCAGAACCACAAGGTCTTCTAGCCACGCCGCTTTGCCGCCCTCGGCGGTGCTGATCGTAAAGAGCAAGCTCACCATGCCGAGGACCTTCGCACCGCGCGTAAGAACGAACAACCGGCCGAGGGTTGGCTGCGCCAACAAGAGGTCGATGGCCCGTCGCTGTTTGGCTGCCGAGGGGGAAAAGTCGGCCTCCTGCTTGAAGAGGTGGCCGAGGAGCTCGACCATCGCGTCGGCGTCCGCTTCACGGGCCTCCCGCACACGCAGAAATTCCTGAGCGCGGGGCTTGCGAGTTGCGCGTCGTTGCCGTTCCGATACTTCTTCCATGGGTTCCATTTACTGTAGCGCGCATCCTGTTATCGCCGTGTTTCCGACGTGTGAATCAATGGTAAGAATGGAAGCCCCGTCTGGGCCGCACCTGATAGGATGCGCGTTGCATTGGACCACGCCAGCAGCGTAGCCAACGACGAGTCCAGCTCCGAGGCCCGCAAGGGCAACGGGACGCAATCATTGGCATTTGGGGTCTCGGCTGGCGGCACCGCGCAACGGCTGGGGCGACGAGCGCTTGGGATGCTGTTTGCCTTCGCTTTCGTCCTTCGATTGGCGCACGTGCTGGCGATGACCGACAGCCCGTACTTCAACAACCCCATCATCGATGCGCAGGAATACGAAAGGATCGGAGCCGCCATTGCGCGCGGCGCGGGGCACCCCGAGAATGTCTTTTGGCATCCTCCCGCATATCCGTATTTTCTAGGAGCCGTATGGGCCGTCTCGAGGGGAAGCTATCTTGCTCCCCGACTGATGCAGGCGCTGTTCGGAGCCTTCGTGGTTGTCTTGACCGCCTGGATTGGAGCGCGGACATTTAGGCAACGAGTCGGGTTGGTCGCTGGAATGGGTGCTGCCCTATGCGGCACGTTGCTGTACTACGATGCCGAGCTGTTGGCCGCGAGCGTTGGCGTATTTTTCGTGATGGCCTCGGTCGCACTTGCGCTGCTCGCGGCCGAGCACGGCCGTCGCCTCTTGTGGACCGCTGCGGGTCTGGTCGGAGGTCTGGGAGCACTCACCGTGGCCTCGTCCATCGTTGTTCCGTTGATTGTCGCAGTCTTTGCACGAAGACGCTCCGTTTGGGTGGTCTTGGGCTTGGCCCTCGCCCTTGCCCCGGCGACGCTGCACAACCGCCGTCAAGGCGGCGAGTGGGTACTGATTTCATCCAATGGCGGCGTCAACTTGTCGATCGGCAACAATCCGAACTACGAGCAAATGGTCTCAGTCCGTCCGGACAAGAATTGGTTGCGATTGGTGCAAGAGCCGGAACAATTCGGCATCTACAGTCCAGCCGCGAAGTCGTCGTATTTCGTACGCAAGGCTGTGAGCTGGGCCGTGCACGAGCCCGCGGCATTTGCTCGACTGCAGCTTCACAAGATGAAGTTGCTTGTCTCGGGCGACGAGATCTTCCGCAATCAGGCCATCTATCCCGCGAGACAATACTCGCCGATTCTTCGGGCCCTCCTGTGGAAGATACCGGGCTTGGCATTCCCGTTCGGGGTACTGATGCCGCTGGCGGCGGTGGGATTGTGGTTGGGCGCCCGACAGGCTCCACTGTTAGTGGCTTTGGTTGGCGGGCTGGCCGCCACAGTCCTTATGTTCTTCGTGACATCTCGCTACCGAGTACCCTTACTGCCGTTCCTACTCATCTTCGCCGCCTACGCCGCCATCTGGTCCATCGAAAAGGCCACCAACAAGCAGCGAGTCGTCGCGGTTCTCGCCGCGGCCACGGTGTTTCTGTTGTCCAACGTCGGGCTGGGTGCGATGGATCGCAAGATGAACGCCGATGCAGAGTACGCCCTGGCCATGCGGCTGGGCGAGCGCGGGAACATGCAGCAGGCCATGGCGCTTTTCGAATCCGCAGTTGCCAGTCGGCCGGACTACGCCGAGGCATGGTTGAACCTGAGCGCGTGTTACGAAAGCTTCGGCAGGGCCACGGACGCCCGCGCTGCCGTCGCGAAAGCCTATCGGCTGGATGCCCCTTTCACCGTAGCAGCTCTCAGGGACTTCTCACGCACCGGAAAGCCCGAGTTAGCGCAACGATTGGCAAGGTACCTGCGCGAAGCGGTTGGCGGCTCTGTCATCGGAATTTAGGGAGCTGGGATGGTTGCATTTGCGCTTACGAAATTCCACAATGGCCGCGCGCTCCGCGCCTCGAGGTTGACCATGCATGTGCGAGTGATTCTGCTTTCTGCTGTCTTTTGCGTCCTGTCGTTCGCCCCGCCTGCGCAGGCCAAGAAGAAGGCGAAGGCCACCGCCAGCAACGTCTTTCGGGTCGAGGTGGACAAGTCGCACGCCCTCGACGAGCACCGCCTGGAAATCCGGATGTCGCGTCCGCCGGGCAAGATCCTGCTCACCGTCAAGACCGAAGAAGGTGCCATCATCGACGATTCGGTTCACGACTTCACCGGCAAGTCAGCCGGTACGCC
>Ga0182010_10001652_pt1 | contig 11641 bp, 12 predicted proteins | sample 611E1MmetaG_FD_120488 | JGI IMG/M metagenome (GOLD analysis project Ga0182010, IMG submission 120488) | Permafrost microbial communities from Stordalen Mire, Sweden - 611E1M metaG | ecosystem: Environmental > Terrestrial > Soil > Wetlands > Permafrost | place: Sweden: Stordalen | collected...
CGCGGAGGAATAGAGGTCCTTCGGATTTCGGGTGACATTGTAGATCTTCATAAAGCTTGAGCTCTCATCATCTGCCTTCGAGCAGAGGCGCCATTTATAGAAAATGATCGTCCAAGATGTAATCGAAAAAAACAGAAGAATGATCAGTACTCCCTTGACGACGAGTCCTGCCTGCAGCATCATTTGTAAAGCTGACTGTTCCATCCGTCCTCCTTGTAAAGTCTAAATGTATCCAATAAAAACCTCAAATGTCAAATTTCAGACTGGCTTGAGTCCGGACCAGGGGACCCGATCATCGCCGATTTTAACAAATATCTACGGTTTCCTGGGCACGAATTACCCGGTCTTGGGATTGAAATAGCCGCTTCCCGAAGGCAAATAATAATCTCCGGTAAGAGGGCTGTACCCCCCGGTCCCTGCTGGCTGTACGTTTTCACCTGTCTTTGGATTGACGACACCTCGATTTTCCTGCAGTTGGGGCTGAGAGGACGGAGGTGTCGGTGGCGAAGAACCATGCATATCGGATATCCATTTTATGACTATAGTGTAGCAATAAATGCTACATACCAGTGAACAATATGAAAGCTTTAGATTCGGAATCATCATGATGAGTGAGGAGGTCGCGAGTGCTATCTGTTTTGTTGATTTTTCAAATCCCTGTCAGGTAATCTGAAATATGCCTTTTTCGAGAATCATCAGTTCCTTTAAAGATAAAAAAATGCTAATTATCGGCGATGTAATACTCGACCGGTATATCTTCGGAAAAGTCAGCAGAATATCTCCCGAGGCGCCGGTGCCGGTGGTTGATGTGGTGCGCGAATCTTTTCTGCTGGGGGGGGCTGCCAACGTAGCGAATAACATTATCGCCCTTGGCGGCAAGGTGACCGTGGCCGGGGTCATCGGCAAAGACCGGGCCGGCGATGTCGTCAGGGAACTGATGACTGATTGCAATATCAGTACAGACGGTATTATCGAGGACAGCCGTCCCACGACCGTCAAATCAAGGGTAATAGCCCACAATCAACAGGTCGTGCGTTTCGACCGCGAAGACCGCAGAAAGCTGGAAGGCAAGGGCCTCGTCTTTTTTCTCGAATACATCAAGAAAGCGCTTCCTTATTTTGACGCAGTGATCATTTCCGACTACATGAAGGGTGTTGTTTCGGCCTCTCTGGTTAAGTCCGTTGTGAAATACGCAAAGCAGAAGAAGACCTTCGTCGCAGTTGATCCCAAGGTCGGCCACTTTCATCTTTATAAGAACGTGTCGCTGATAACGCCGAACCTTTCGGAAGCGTCGCAGGGGTCAGGAATCGAGATCAAGGACGAAAAAAGCCTGCTCAAGGCCGGAAAGACGCTGCTTTCTCGGCTGTCATGTACCTCTGTCCTCATAACGCGAGGTGAAGAGGGCATGAGTCTCTTCGAGCGTAACGTTAAGGCTGTGAAGGTTACGCACATACCGACAGTTGCCAAAAAGGTTTTCGATGTCACCGGAGCCGGAGATACGGTCATTGCTGCTTTTACCCTTGCGTACGCGGCAGGCGCATCACTGCAGGACGCCGCAGTCATTTCCAACCACGCTGCCGGCATCGTAGTCGGCGAGATCGGTACAGCAGTTGCCACCCCCGAGGCTATTCTGCAGTCCTTGACCGCCCACACAGTATAGATCCCATGCCCAAGGCCATCGCGCTGTATTCAGGCGGTCTCGACAGCACACTTGCCGTGCTGGTAATGAAAAAACTCGGTGTCGAAGTCATCGCGGTCCTGTTTGATACGGATTTCGGCTGCTCCGTTTCCCGGAGGTCGGGCGGCAAAGCTGCATCCCCCGCACCCGAATCCATAGGATTTACAGTTGAAACTCATTACATAGGCGACAAGTTCATAAGGCATGTGACCGACCCGAAGTTCGGCCATGGCAAGAACATGAACCCCTGCATTGATTGCAAAGTTCTTATGCTCAAAGAAGCCAAGAAACTTATGGATGAACGAGGTGCCGATTTTCTCATCACCGGCGAGGTCCTTTGGCAGCGGCCGATGAGCCAGAGAAAGGACACTTTACCGAAGATCGAGAAGGAGGCCGGGGTTGCCGGGCTAGTTGTGCGGCCCTTGAGCGCCAAGCTTATGAAACCGACCATGCCGGAAGATAATGGATTGATCGACAGGGAAAAGCTTTATGCGATGTCAGGAAGGTCGAGAAAGCCCCAGATGGCCCTCGCTAAAGAACTCGGGCTGACCGCGTATGCGCAGCCTGCCGGTGGCTGCTTGCTCACTGACCCGATATTTTCTTTCCGGCTGCGGGAGTTGCTCTCACGCACCCAGACCCCTTCGATGAAGGAGGTACAGTTGCTGCGGGTCGGCAGGCATTTCAGGGCCGGCGACGGCGCTAAGATAATTGTCGGCAGGGACGAGAGGGACAACCAGTCCCTGCAGAAGCTTGCTGAAGCCGAAGATTATCTACTGCACGTAACCGGCAATTACGGAAGTCCTTTGGTGCTTGCCGAACCCGGAATCTCTGAACAAGGGCTGAACCTGGCTGCGGCTCTATGTGCACGTTATTCCGGCGCGCGAACGCTGCTGGTCGTGCCGGTGAAAATCTCGCGAAACGAAGATTCGTATTTAGTTGAAGTGCCACCTGCCGAAAACGCGGTAATCGAGCGTCTGAGAATTCACCCGCCTTCTCAGAATATCTGAACAATCAAGGGTAGCATAACATTGTCAGACTGAAACTGCCAGGACCCCGAATAAATGAAGAAAACTTAATAAAACTTTAATGATTTCTTCATGGAATGGCATTAGTATATGGCAGCCTGCAAAAGAGCCGGATAAGATTGACACTCGTTTGGGTAGCACAATAAATATTTGTGTCAAAAGTGATCTCTTATGGACCTATGAAGTATCCGGCAAGGAGGCACGCGATGACTAAGAAATTCTGCATCATAATGTTATTGGCAGTTATGGTGGTGCCATGTTCTGCGTGGGCCGCAGATTATGGAACTTCGGCTGAGGCCAAGGCGATGCTTGAAAAGGCTGTGGTTGAACTCCAAAAAGACAAAGTTAAGGCCCTCGAGATGTTCAACAAGGGTGAGGGCGGGTTCAAAGACCGCGACCTCTACCCCTACTGTGGCGGACCTGACGGTAATTTTACCGCACATCCGACCTTGGTAGGAAAAAGCCTGAAGGATCTGAAAGATAAGAGCGGAAGACCCATCGGAGAAGAAATATATGCAAAAGCCAAGGTTGGCATGATTTCGGAAATGAGTTACATGTGGCCGCGTCCCAAAGAGACTGAACCGGTCCCCAAAGTCGCTTTTTTTACAAGGGTTGGGAATCAAGTATGTGCCGTTGGGTACTACAAATGAATAATCAGCAATGGGATTGTTAGCCTGCTGAAGCGAGTTCCTTGTCTCTCCCCCCCCATGTCGCTCTGTAGCGACGCCTTCGGTCAGGCTTCCTTCTGAAACTTTTTATCAGGATGAAACCTGGCCAAATTTTTGCGGATCTTCATTGTCTGACTGAGGCGATCTCAATACTTCCCACCGGTGAGAGTGGCCTTTATCGATCCAACCTTCACTTTGGTCTTGAGAAGCACTGGCAGTCGTTTTGCATCATCGGTGAGCCAGATAAGGATGTCGCCTTTCCGGCTGAAGATGCCCTCACTCTGCAGAACGGGCCTGATTAAGATGGTCTTGAAGGTGCCGAAGCCGGTTTCGATCTCTTCTTTCTTCACCACCTGCACTTCGGCCTTGTATAGCTTCTTGTTGTCGAATACCTCCACATAAACTGATTTGCCTACCTTAAGGGGTAGATAGCGCACGTAATAAAAACATGATAGGGCATCCATGGCGGATTCGTTGATATCGAATATCTGCTGTTCCTTGTCGAGATAATTGATGAAGGTAGCTTTGTTTGCATTGAAATCGAAATAGACCTCTTTGTCTTTTTTATGTCGTCCTTCCGAGGTCTTCAACCTGTAGCTGTAAGGCGTTCCCGGTAGGTTCTTGTGTGGCCCTTTCTTCAGGGAACTCACAGCAAGATCTTCCACCCTGTAAAAGACCGACACGACGTCGGACGACATTGCCCGAGATATAAATTGGATATATTGGCCGTTCTCGATCGTATCAAGCGATGCAGTGCCCGCTTTAATGCCAGACCAGGTAAGGTCATACTCGAGTCGCTCGGGGAGGGTATAGGGCAACGATGCCGAAGGCAGATAAAGCAGCACAAGAATAAAAACAGCCATTCCGGATTGTCTTGCGAAGGTCACGCGATCTCCTGATGTCTTCCCCTGCATGTCACGGGCGCTTTCTGTTATGATAATATGATGTTTGTAATTCCTGCAATAGACCTCAAAGAAGGCCGCTGCGTCAGACTGCTCCAGGGAAGGAAAGAAGACGCAACTGTTTACTCCGACGACCCCTGTGCCACAGCACTTAAGTGGGAATTGATGGGTGCAAAGCGGCTCCATGTCGTCGATCTCGACGGCGCATTTACTGGTAATCAGAAGAACCTCGAAAGCGTCCTTAAGATCCGGAAGGCCGTGGCGATGGAGATTGAAGTGGGCGGAGGGATTCGCGATATGGCCAGGATCGATCAGCTTCTCTCCGAAGGAATAAACAGCGTTATCCTCGGTACTATTGCAGTCGAAAATCCGGAGCTTGTCAAAGAGGCCTTTGCTAAATATCCCGGTAGGGTGATGGTTGGCATCGATGCTAGGAACGGCGATGTCGCGGTTAAGGGCTGGGTTGAAGTAACTTCGGTAAAGGCGAAAGAACTTGCATTCAGGATGCAGGATTTCGGGTGTGCGGGTATTATTTATACCGATATCGCAAAAGACGGCATGCTCTCGGGGCCTAATATCGAAGCTGTGCAGGAAATGGTCTATAGTCTGACCATACCGATCATCGCATCGGGAGGCATATCATCCATCGACGATATCAGGAATCTTGTGCGGATCAGGGGTCTCTGGGGAGCCATTACAGGAAAGGCGATCTATTCGGGAATGCTCGATCTGAAAGAAGCGATAGGTGTATCGGAGGGTAAATGTTAGCGAAGAGGATAATCCCCTGTCTCGACGTCAAGGATGGTAGAGTTGTTAAAGGCGTAAGCTTCCTTAATCTCAGGGATGCCGGCGATCCTGTCGACAACGCCCTCTATTATGACTCCGAAGGCGCGGATGAACTCGTATTTCTGGATATAACCGCATCCCATGAAAAAAGAAAAATCATCCTCGATGTTGTCGAGAAAACCGCAAATGACGTATTCATGCCTCTTACAGTCGGCGGCGGGATCCGGAACCTCGACGATATCAGGAACCTTCTCAATGCCGGATGCGACAAGGTGTCGATCAACACCGCCGCGGTGCAGGACCCGTATTTTATCAGCCGTGCTGCCGAGCGTTTCGGAACCCAGTGCATAGTTGTGGCAATCGATGCCAAGAGGGTTACCGAAGCCATGACCGAAGCCTCAGGAGAGGGTTGGTTTTCCGACGATTCTCTCAAGGGTGTAGTCCTCTCGCTTCCCGCTCATGATCTGACATGGGCACTCTCGACACATGGCGGACGAAAGATGAAGCTCATCGATGCCGTAGAGTGGGCAAAGAAGATGGAAGCTCTCGGGGCCGGAGAAGTGCTGCTTACAAGCATGGACAGGGACGGCACGAAAGTGGGTTATGATATTGAACTCACCCGAGCTATCTCCGAGGCGGTATCGGTCCCGGTCATCGCATCAGGCGGAGCCGGGAACCTTGAACATCTATATGAAGGACTTTCTGGAGGCAAGGCAGACGCTGTACTTGCCGCCTCGATCTTCCACTACCGCGAATATTCCATCCGCCAGGCCAAAGAGTATCTGAAATCCAAAGGCGTGTCCGTCAGGCTTTAAGCTGGGAGGGCACGCAACGTCCCAAGCCTCTTCTTTGATCATCCCCTGAATTGTGTTATTTATTAATCAATATGAGGAACCTGCGAGGCTATAGCCTATATGCTTGCAGAGTGAGAAGTATTGACACGGACCATATAAAGTATTATGATATGATTTAGAGAGCGTACAGGGAGATAAACATGCCGGCTGCGACGAAAGATTACTACCAGACATTGGGAGTCGTGAAGGAAGCCAGCCAGGATGATATCAAGAAGGCCTATCGAAAGCTGGCCAGGAAATATCATCCCGACCTGAATCCGGGTGACAAGGTATCAGAGGATAAATTCAAAGAGATCAACGAGGCGTATACAGTCGTTGGAGACGAAAAGAAGCGGGCCGAATATGACAAGGGCGGCACGTTCAATTTCGATGGATCCGGCGGCGGCTTCGATGCGGGCGGTTTTTCAGATATCTTCGGGGACATCTTCGGCGGACGCTTTTCGCACGAACCGGAATTTACAAGAGGCGAAGATCTGGTCATGGGTCTTGAGCTTTCTATCGAAGATGCATTCACCGGAAAGACGATGAATATCCCGGTTTCAAGATCGGTTTCATGCGAAACCTGCAAAGGAAAAGGCGCTGAATCCTTTGAAACCTGTCCGAAATGCAATGGTGCGGGACATATCCAGGCCTCGAGAGGTTTTCTCAGGATCGCCCAGCCTTGCCACGACTGCGGAGGCACGGGCAGAAAGGCCATCTCACCCTGCAAGAAGTGTGGCGGAAGAGGAAGTATATTTACAACAGAGACCCTCAAGGTGAAGATCCCGGCCGGCGCCGATGAAGGTTCTCTAATCAGGTTGAAAGGCAAAGGCAATGCGGGAAAGAACGGAGGGCCCTCGGGCGATCTGCTCCTGGATATTAGAATCAGGCCCCATCCCGTCTTTCAGAAGAACGGCATCGACATTAATGTCCAGATACCAGTGACTTTCGGTGAAGCGGCGCTTGGAGCCAGAATAGAGGTGCCGACCCTTGATGGCTCATCGATGATGAAGCTGCCGCCTGGTACACAGGGAGGCCGTCGATTTAAGTTGAGCGGAAAGGGCTACATTGCCAAGTCCGGCATGCGGGGCGATGAATTCGTTGAAATCAGGATAGCAGTGCCTAAGGACATTCCTGATACGGCCAAAGATGCAATCTCGACGATTGAAGCTTTATACACAGAGAATCCGAGAAAGAACCTTGGAGAGAAATAATTATGGTTAGAAGAAAACAGGATGCCGACAGACCTCTTTATTTGATCAGCGTAGTGTCCCATATGCTGGAAGTGCATCCGCAGACTTTAAGGATGTACGAACGCGAGGGTTTCGTAACCCCGCGCAGGATCAACCGGCAGAGGCTTTATTCGGACAAAGATGTCGAACGGCTCAATCTCGTGATTGAACTGACAAAGGACCTCGGCGTTAACAGGGCCGGCGTCGATATAATCCTCAGGATGAGGAGCCGCATGGAAGCGATGCATCGCGAGATCAGTGATATGATGGACTTTGTCGACGATGATATAAGGAGAGAGTTCGAAAAAAGATTGAGGGCCATGTTCAGCGAAGAATGAAATCAGTGCAACCTCGCGTGGTTGCCGAATATAATTGCAGGGGCAATATCTGCATGCGACGGATGGCTGCCAGATGCATAGTAGGAGGACCTAAACATGAGATTAGATAGATTGACGGTAAAAAGCCAGGAGGCGATGCAGGAGGCCCAGAGTCTGGCGCAGAAGAAGGGCAACCAGCAGTTAGATGTCGAACACCTGCTGCTAGCAATTCTCACTGAGGATGAGGGGATAGGCACTCAGATACTAAACAGGATCGGTGTTGATATAGGGGCGCTAAAAGCGGACCTCGACAAAGACATCGATAAATTCCCCAAGGTCTCGGGTGCTTCGCCAATGGGGCAGCTTTATGTCGCGCCACGGCTGAAGGCGGTGCTCGAAAAGTCGTTCGAAGAGGCCCAGCATTTGACGGACGAATTCATTAGTGTAGAGCATCTCCTTATCGCTATATTCAACGATAGCGGACCTGCAACTCAGTCGCTTAATCGCCACGGCGCAACGCGTGACAACGTATTGACTGCCATGCAGGAGATCCGCGGCGTCCACCGGGTCACAGACCCGAATCCCGAAGAAAAATACCAGGCACTGAAGAGATACGGCAAAGACCTCACAGATCTTGCCAGGAGAGGAAAGCTCGATCCAGTCATTGGCAGAGACGAAGAGATCAGGCGAGTTATCCAGGTGTTATCCAGGAGGACAAAGAACAATCCGGTGCTCATCGGAGATCCTGGTGTTGGTAAGACCGCCATTGTCGAAGGGCTTGCTCAGCGGATCATTGCCGGAGATGTACCTGAGACACTCAAGAACAAGAGTCTTGTGACAATCGATATCGGAAGTCTAATCGCAGGGTCGAAATACCGCGGCGAATTCGAAGAACGGCTAAAGGCAGTTTTGAAAGAGATAGAACAATCCGAAGGCAGGGTCATCACTTTCATCGATGAACTCCATACACTCGTGGGTGCGGGCGCAGCTGAGGGATCCATGGACGCGTCGAACATGCTCAAGCCTGCGCTTGCAAGGGGCGAACTCAGATGCATCGGTGCCACGACTATAAATGAATACAGGAAATATATTGAGAAGGACCCTGCCCTCGAAAGAAGGTTCCAACCGGTCATGGTGGGCGAGCCATCTGTCGAGGACACAATCTCAATCCTGCGCGGGTTGAAAGAGAAGTACGAAATTCATCATGGCGTCAAGGTCAAGGATTCTGCCCTGATCGCCGCAGCAGTGCTTTCGAACCGCTATATCACCGACAGGTTTCTTCCAGACAAGGCCATCGACCTTATCGATGAGGCTGCGGCTAGGCTCAGGATGGAGATCGACAGCATGCCGATAGAACTCGACGAGCTGGAAAGAAAGCTGAGGCAGCTTGAGATCGAGAAACAGGCCCTGCTAAAGGACGACTCGCAGGACGCGAAGGACAAGCTTGGAAAGATTTCGAAAGAGGCCGCAGAGATACAGTCCCGCCGGGATGTTCTGAGGGCGCATTGGCTGGCAGAAAAAGAGGTCATCCAGAAGATCAGGGAGATAAAGGAGAAGATCGACCAGACGAAGATCGAGGCTGAAAGGGCCGAAAGGGAAGGCGATCTTGCAAAGGCTGCGGAGTTGAAATACGGCAAGCTGCTTGAGCTGCAACGCGCTCTCGAAGCCGAAAATAATCGGTTAAAGGTTACGCAGGAAAAGCGCAAGATGCTGAAGGAAGAGGTTGAAGACGAGGACATAGCCGAGGTTGTTTCGAAGTGGAGCGGTGTGCCTGTGACGAGGATGCTCGAAGGTGAAATTCAAAAGCTGATCCACATGGAAGAGCGCCTGAGACATCGCGTCGTAGGGCAGGATGAAGCCCTCACCGCGGTGTCAAATGCAATCAGGAGGGGAAGGTCGGGCCTTCAGGACCCAAACAGGCCCATCGGCTCTTTCCTGTTTCTCGGCCCAACTGGTGTCGGGAAAACAGAACTAGCAAAGGCACTGGCGGAATTTCTCTTCGACGACGAGACAGCCATGACCAGGATCGACATGTCCGAGTACCAAGAACGGCATACAGTTTCGCGGCTCATCGGGGCGCCTCCTGGTTACGTCGGCTATGAGGAGGGCGGGCAGTTGACCGAAGCGGTTAGGAGAAGGCCGTATGCGGTAGTTCTCTTTGACGAGATCGAAAAAGCACATCCCGAGGTTTTCAATGCCTTACTGCAACTGCTTGATGACGGGCGGCTTACTGACGGCCATGGAAGGACTGTCGACTTTAGGAACACGCTTGTGATTATGACCTCAAATATCGGGAGCGTACACATCCAGGATATACTGGAAGACCGCGCAAAGAGTACCGACGCTTACTGGGGCAAGGATAATCACAAGGAATTAAGGGACAAAGTGATGGACGATCTCAGGGCTTCGTTTAAGCCCGAGTTCCTTAACCGCATCGACGAGATAATCATCTTTAATGCCCTTAATCCGGTGTTGCTGAAGCAGATTGTGGATATCCAGGTCGAGCGGATGAAGAAGTATCTCCATGAAAAGAAGATAGATATCGTACTGACCGACGAGGCCAAGGCGCACGTGGCAAAGGCTGGGTATGACCCTGTTTACGGCGCCAGACCGCTCAAGAGGGCTATTCAGAACGAGATACTCAACCCTCTTGCTATGAAGCTGCTGGAAAGAGCTTTTTCCGAAGGTGATGTGGTAGAGGTCGACTATGTTGACAATAAAATGGTATTCAATAAGACATATGTTGCGGAGTTTGCCTCGTAGGACCTTAGGTCCTTTGAAATTGGGAGCATTGAACCTGAGGAGGAATTAGGAATGTCAATCGATAAGTGGAGTCCTTTGAAAGAGCTCGAGGACATGAGAAAGGACATGGACAGGCTTTTCGACGAATTTGCGAAGCCTTCGCGGCGCAGGGGGATATGGCCGAAGTCTGAGGGTCTTGTCATGCCCAGCATCGAGCTATATAACAGGACGGATGATATAGTCGTCAAGGTAGAACTGCCGGGTGTGAGGAGGGAGGACATCGATCTCACCGTAACGAAAGATGCGCTGGTCGTAAAGGGTGAGGTGAAAAGATCCGAAGAGGTAAAGGAGGAAGATTATTTCATCGCCGAGAGGACGTATGGGAATTTTTCACGCACCATCCAGCTGCCCTTCGAGGTCGAGAATGAAAAAGCCCAGGCATCTATGAACGATGGGGTTCTCCAGATAGTAATACCCAAGAGGGAAGAGGCAAGACCCAGGGAAATAAGGATCGAGGTCAAATAGGTCAAAGGGGCAGCCCCGTATTTTCACTAGTCGTTCGTTGACAAGTGCCAACGTTTTTTGAGATAATAACAATCTTCCTGGGTAGCTCAGCTGGCAGAGCGGGTGGCTGTTAACCACTTGGTCGGGAGTTCGAATCTCTCCCCAGGAGTCAACAAAAGCAATGGTTCGCAGAGATGCGAACCTTTTGTTACCTATATAAGACAATCTGCAGATACCATACTTTGCAAATCCTTTATTAGTAACGATTCTTAAGGTTTGCATTTTTCAAGAAAGTTGTCCCAAGCGTGTCGCTGAGCTGTCTTTGAGAATTGACCATCCGGAATGATGGCTTCTGCCGTAATAATTCTCCGGCAGGAGGGTTCAGGGGAAAATCGCTTCATTCGCCTCCCGAATGCCTTCCCGTCCCATCCATAGGCCGAGAACAAGGCTATCGCAGATTAGCACGACAATTCTCATGAGGCTGAATAGCGTAAAGGGCTTAAAATAGATTCGGTGAAGATATGTGCTGTTTGATAAAATGAAATCAATGAAACACAAAAACAAATATTTTGAGTCGGATCAGGAAGGTTATATCAGAATCTATCCCTCGATTCACGAAACCAAGGTTATCGGGGTATTCTATGTATACTACGAATATAAGCCTTAAATGCCTTCCCTTCGCATAATCCCCCCAAGGAATAGAAATGGAGACATAACTATTATATGAATATAGTGAGATGTATCGCTTTAATTTTGGTTCTCTGTATTTCGCCTGTTGCCTTTGCATCTGCAGCAGATGGAATACATGAAGATATATCAGTCGCCATTATAGCGGTTCGGTCACTATCGTCCACCCAAATGAGGACGGAATACCGAACATTCAGACGGCAATATTAAGGAATATGAATGACGATATCCTTAATGACAGTGTTGACCTGTTCACTAACCCAAAAA
>Ga0182010_10001653_pt1 | contig 11640 bp, 9 predicted proteins | sample 611E1MmetaG_FD_120488 | JGI IMG/M metagenome (GOLD analysis project Ga0182010, IMG submission 120488) | Permafrost microbial communities from Stordalen Mire, Sweden - 611E1M metaG | ecosystem: Environmental > Terrestrial > Soil > Wetlands > Permafrost | place: Sweden: Stordalen | collected...
CTGACGCCCGCGTTCGAGTTCGCAGTGGAGCGGCTCCAGTTCCTGGTGTGGGCCAATTCCTACGACGCCAGGGGCGCCGAGCCGATCTGGTGGCACGGCCGGAAGGCCGCACGTAGATTCGCGTCTGTCGGCGTCGCCGAGGAGGGACCGGCCGACATCGTCCTCGCCGATGGCACGCCACTCTATGTCGATGGCGGACCTCCCGATCCACCGGCCCTCGCATCCGGAACGGGTGTCGTCCACCGCTGGAGTGCCGAGGAAGGACGGTTGGCACCGGGAGCCGACCGTCCCGCCGCAGCCGAGCTTGCACCGGACCAGCTGGCCGCTGTGGGCCACCACGCCGGGGCGGCCCGGGTGATCGCCCCGGCCGGCTCCGGCAAGACGCGGGTGCTGACCGAACGGTTGCGTCATCTCATCGCCGACCGTGGAGCCCCTCCGGGCACCGTGAGTGCCCTGGCCTACAACACCAGGGCGGCCGATGAGATGAAGCAGCGGTGCTCCGGGATACTCACGCCCGAAGGGCCGCACATCCGAACCCTCAACAGCACCGGCCTGTGGATCTGCACCGAGTTCGGATCTGCGGGTCGTCCGCGAGTGCTCGAGGAGCTCGCCGTGCGCGATCTCCTGCAGGGACTGTTCGACATTCGGCGCCAGGCGAACACCGACACGGTCGCCCCCTATATCGGCGCCCTGTCCGCCATCCGGCTCGGGCTCAACTCGCCGGCGGCCGTCGAGGAGGCGATGCCCGATGCGTCGGGCATCGCCGAGGGATTCGATCGTTACCGTACCGCCCTGGCGGACCTCGGGGCGGTCGACTTCGACGAGCAGATCTACCGGGCCATCGAGATCCTGGTGACCGATGCCGGTGCCCGCTCTGCGGCGCAGGCCCGGTGTCGCCGCCTGCTCGTCGACGAATTCCAGGACCTCACCCCCGCCCATCTGCTGTTGATCCGGCTGCTCGCCGCCCCGGGCTATGACTGCTTCGCCGTCGGCGATGACGACCAGGTCATCTATGGCTATTCGGGGGCGACGCCCGAGTTCCTCATCGACTTCCCGCGTTACTTCCCCGGAGCCGCCCACCATCCGCTCGAGGTCAACTACCGGTGCCCACCGTCGGTGACGGCTGCGGCCCACCACCTCCTCTCCTACAACCACCGGCGCCTCGAGAAGTCCATCCGCCCGCCGGAGGGTCGCAGCGACGTCGTCATGGACATCCCTGGACCGTTGGCGGGAGCGGGGCCTGTGGCAGTCCGGACCGCTCCGGGCGATGCGCTCGCCGCCTTGGCCGTGGAGATCATCACCGCCTGGCAGGGTTCGGGGGTCGATCCCTCCGACATCGCCGTCCTCGCCCGGGTCAATTCCGCTCTGTTGCCGGTGCAGGTGGCGTGCATGGAGTCCGGGATCCCGTGCAGTACGCCTCTGGGGGCCAACGTGCTGGCTCGTACGGGCATCCGTACCGCCTTCGCCTACCTGCGGATCGGTGCGGACCCCGACCACATCCGGAGGGAGGACGTCCGGGACACGATCCGGCGACCTTCCCGGGGCATCGCCCCGATGGTGGCGGACATGCTGACGAAGGGACCGGTCACGTCCGTCGTGGACATCCGCCGTCTCGCCGGCCGCCTGTCCGGTCGCGACGTCCCGAAACTGCTGGCCTATGCGGACGACCTCGACACCGTGGTGCGGGCGACGGGTCAGTCCACCACCGCCGCGCTGCGGGCCATCAGGGTCGGGATCGGGCTCAACGGCACCATGGACGTGCTCGACACCTCCCGACGGGAGGCCGATCGTTCGACCCACGGTGACGACCTGGTGGCCCTCGAAGCGGTCGCCGCACTCCACCCGGATGCGTCCACATTCGAACGCTGGTTGCGAGGCGTCCTCGCCCGACCGGCGGCCCAGGGCCCGGCCGTGCTCCTGTCGACCGTGCACCGCATCAAGGGCAAGGAGTGGGGCCACGTCATCGTGTTCGGCGCCACTCGGGGGCTCTTCCCCCACCGATTGGGCGATGACGAGGAGGGCGAGCGACGGGTGTTCCACGTGGCGCTCACCCGGGCGAGGACCCAGGTCGCTGTCCTCGCCGACGCCGAGGCGCCGTCGATGTTCCTCGGCGAGCTCGATGGGAGCAGGCCGCGTCCGACCCGCAGGGACACTCCCGGCGAGCGGGGTCATGAGCGGACCGGTGGAAGAGCCTCGGCGGCGAGCACTGAGGACAGGACCGGCACTGGTCGCCGGGCGCGAGGAAGCAGCAAGGCGCCGAACGGCCACCAGTCGGTGCTTCCGACCAAGGAGGCAGTGTGCGGGCTGGTGATCGAGCACCGTGGACAGACGGGCGGCATTCTCGAGGTCGGCGCGGACGGAGTGGTGATCGGGATCGGCGACGCCCGGGTGGAGCTGCCGTTCGGGACGGACGTTCGGTCCGAGGGCCGCACGGTGACCCTCGTTCGGCCCGGCGCATCGGGCGCAGTTCCGTCCGCCGATGCGTCTGCCGCAGAACGTGCGCTGAGGGAATGGCGCTCGGCCGTCGCCAAAGAGGAGGGTGTGCCCGCCTACGTCGTCCTCACCGACAAAGACCTGGTCGGCATCGCTTCCGATCTGCCGAGGACACTGCCCGGATTGGCCCGTTGCCGGGGAATCGGACCGCTCCGACTCGAGCGATGGGGCGACGAGATCCTCGCCGTCCTCGATGTGATCGGCACGCCGTAGCCAGATGGGAGTCCCCGGGACCTGCGTGCTCAGCCGCTCGGGCTGAGGAGATCTGAGCGGCCCCTCGGGTCGGGGCACGGGACCGCCCGAGGTTCGGGTACCGTGCAGGAGATGGTCCCCGAGCGCCACACACTGAGCGGCTCCGACGTCTCGATCCCGCTGATGGGCGTGGGGACCTGGGCCTGGGGCGACCGCTCCACGTGGGGCATGGGTGGCTACGACTCCGACCTGACGCGTGACTCGATCCACGAGGCGTGGGACGCGTCGATCGATGCCGGGGTGACGCTGTTCGACACTGCCGAGGTGTACGGCGCCGGAGAGAGCGAGCGGATCATCGGGGAACTGCTGGCCGGTGACCCCCGACGGGCTTCGTCGGTTGTGGTCGCCACCAAGTTCATGCCGTCTCCGTGGAAGCTGCAGGTCCGCCAAGCGCTGCTGAAGTCCCTGCGTGCTTCGTTGGGCCGCCTCGGCCTACCTGCTGTCGACCTCTACCAGATCCACGGTCCGATCAGCCTGCGTTCCCATGGGGCGCTGGCCGATGCGCTGGCAGCCGCCCACGAAGAAGGCCTGGTGAAGGCGGTGGGCGTCTCGAACTACTCGGTGAAAGAGACCCGGTCCATTGCTTCGGCGCTGCGCAAGTGCGGTATGCAGCTGGCCACCAACCAGATCGAGTTCTCACTGCTTCGGCGTTCTCCGGAGACGAGCGGCCTGCTGGCGGCTTGCAAGGAGCTGGGTGTGGTGCCGCTCGCATACTCGCCGATCGGCCAGGGTCGGCTCACCGGCAAGTACTCGGCTGACCATCCTCCTCCCGGCAAGAGGAACTTCTCCAGTCATCCGATGGAGGTTGTCGACGATGTCGTTGCCGAGCTGCGGCGCATCGGCGGCAAGTACGGGGGGAAGGTGCCGAGCCAGGTCGCCCTGAACTGGGTGATTGCCAAGGGAGTCGTACCGATTCCCGGCGCGAAGAATCGCCACCAGGCCGAAGAGAACGCTGGGGCACTCGGCTGGAGTATCGACGACGAGGACCTCGCCCGGCTCGACAAGGTCGCCCTTCCCGGCATCCGGAGCCTCCAGAACCGAATCTGGCAACACGGCTGATCCGCATGCTGAGGGAGAGGGCGTTGGCATGACGTCGGAGATGATCACCGTGTCGGTCGAGCAGTTCGAGGAGCTGGTGGCCGGCGCGCTCGAGGGGATACCCGCAGGACTCCGCTCGGCGATGGACAACGTCGCTGTCGTGGTGGACGACCTCAGCCCGGCCGGGCGGCTGCTGGGGCTGTACGAGGGGGTCCCGCTCACCCAACGCGGCAACCACTATTCGGCATCCGCTCCCGATCGCATCACCATCTACATGGCAACGATCTGCGCGATGTGCCGGACAGGACAGGAAGTGGAGGCACTCGTGCGCAAGACGGTCCTCCACGAAGTGGGCCACCACTTCGGCATCGATGACCGGCGGCTGAAGGAGCTGGGCTGGGCGTGAAGCGGGCAACTGCCCACCGACCCCTTTTCGACGCACGAACACGGAGTTCACCACCGTGGATCCCCAGGAGAAGTGGGTTGCGCTGCGCTCGATCACCTACGGCCTGTAGGTGATGACTGCGGCCGACGCCTGCCTCGGTCAGGTGGTCGAGGAGTAGGACGCGCTCACCCCGGGGAATGCAGTTCCGATGCCCGGGCCGAACCCGGCCGAGGGCGAATCGATCCCGAGGCCGTCGCGCATCTGAGCGGTGACGGCCTGGTCGATCATCGGAAAGGCATTGACCGGATCGACGTCCGGCGGGAAGCAGCCGTCGGTGGCGAGGGTCGCCAGCGCGCCGAACCCACCGGGGGATCCGGCACTGGCCTTCAGGATGGCCACGAGCCGCTCCGAGCCCGAATGGATGGTGCAGATGTCGTCGAAGACGTTGTGTCCGCCATCCTTGATGACGATCAACCGCTTGGGGGTGGGAAGCGAGGCGTAGGTCTTCTGCACGCTTGCCGGTGCCACGATCATGTCGGAGCTGCCGTACATCGCGAGGCCGGGCTTGTGACCGGTCGGCGGCGTGCCGGGCACGGGGGCAAGTGCCGCGTAGGTCTTGATCACGGGGTTCCCGGCCAAGGTGATGGTGGCCCCGCCTCCCAGCGAGTGGCCCACGGCGCCCACCTTGGTGAAGTCGAGCAGATGGTCGAGGCGCCCCCCGCTGGTGGCGTCCTGGGTCTTGAGGAACGACAGGGTCTCACCCAGTGCGGCGGCGGCGTCGTCCGATCCGGATGCGGAGCTCCCGCTGATCACCGAGGCCAGGTCCGTCGTCTGCTCGTCGGGCGCGGCAACCACGAAGCCCCATGTGGCCAAGTGGTCCGTCAGGAAGCTCGACTGCTCAGGATACGACCCGTATCCGTGGGCGAAGATGACGACCGGAAACGCATGGGAGGTGTCGCCGCTGGCCGAGGTGTCGTGGGAGATGGGGGCGTCCAGGTAGGAGCTCGTGGGAACGGTGTCCGGCAACGAGGCGAGCGCGGGATTGTCGGCCAGGGAAGCCGGAACCCAGGACTTGATCTGGTACGTGTACGTCGACATGCCCTTGACCGCGGCCTTGTCGACCGGGTACCAGACCTGCAGCTGGTCCCCGCTGGGCAACGTGTAGCGGGCAGTCCCGGCTGCGTACGGTCCCGGCACGGAGAAGGAGACGACCGTGACAGGCGCCGTGCCTGAGGTGGTGGAGGTCGCACTGCCGGAGGAACAGGCGGCACCGACGAGCGCCACGCACAGGCCGGCGAGCAGGACAGCCAGCCGAGGGCTCCGGCGGCGGCGGGCGCGTGCCCGAGGGGCCGTTCGACGGACGGTCGGACCGGGCTGTGGAGCGTCGCGCACCGACAGCACGTTAACGGACGGCCGACGACCAGGCCACCAGTTCGAATCGAGCAGGAATGCGGTGGCAACGGTAGAGGCGGGACGGGCGGTAGGGTCCAACCGTAGGGTCCGACGAGTGGAGGTGATCGGCGATGGCCGAGGCGGAGCAGTTCACGATAGGAGCCGATGCCACCTGCAGCGATGGGGTCTGTGGTGAGGTGAGCCGGGTGGTCGTCGACCCCGTCGCCCGGGCGGTCACCCATCTCGTCGTGGAGCCGAAGCACCGGCAGGGGCTCGGCCGACTGGTCCCCCTCGCTCTTGTCGATGCCACGACGGGCGAGGTGCGGCTCCGCTGCACCCTGGCGGAGTTCGACGAGCTCGACCAAGCGGAAGAGACGCAGTTCCTGCCGGGGAGCGCCGGATTCGCGGACTACGGCCCCGGGCAGGTGATCTGCTGGCCCTATTACGGGGTGGGCGGGAGCATGGGGAGCGTCTCGCAGGCCATCACCTACGACACGGTCCCCTTGGGCGAGGTGGCCGTGCGCCGAGATGAGGAGGTCCACGCCACCGACGGCGACATCGGACGGGTCGAGGGACTCGTCATGGACCCGGACAACCACCACGTTACCCACGTGCTCCTCCAGGAAGGGCATCTGTGGGGCCGCAAGGAGGTGGCCATCCCGATCGGTGCCGTGACCGGGGTCGTGGACGGCATCCAGCTCGACATGACCAAGCAGGAGGTGGAGAACCTGCCGTCCGTGGACATCGGTCACCACCACCGCTAGGCCCGCCGTGCAGCGTCCTCGCCGGGCGGAGCGAACGGTGTTCCGGCCGCGGGCCGCAGTGGGCGCCACGAGGGGAAATATGATCTGATTTCCGTCAGTGGCGGAAGGGGTGACACTGTGTTTCAGGCCGCCAGAGGAGAGGGAGGCGGAGACGCCATGGAATTGCGATACGAGGTGGGGCGTCGGGTGCAGGCGGCGTCGGTGCATCCGCCCGAAGGACGCAGTGCGCTTCCGGGGAACGCCCGCACCCCCGTGGCGGGGACTCCCGGTGGGAGCGGGTCCGGGGTCCGGTGGTGACGGCGGTCGACACCGACGGCTCCGAGCCGCTCTCGGAGCGAGCCGGGCGGGGCCCCGCCGGCCAGAAGAGCTCCGGCGGCCTTCCGGCGGGCATCCGCAACGTCGCCCTGGTCGGGCAGCACGGCTCGGGCAAGACCACGTTGGCCGAGGCGCTGCTGTTCGCCACAGGCGCCATCGTCCGCCCGGGGAAGGTGGACCATGGCTCGACGGTCAGCGACTTCGAGCCCGAGGAGATCAAGTACCACATGTCGCTGTCGCTCGCCCTCGCCCCGTGCAGGGTCGGTGACGTGAAGCTCAACATCATCGACACCCCTGGGTTCGCCGACTTCTTCGGCGAGGTCAGGGCGGCATGCTCCGTGGTCGACCTGGTGGTCCTGGTGGTCAGCGCGGTGGAGGGAATCGGGGCGCAGACCGAGAACGCATGGACCCTCGCAGCCGAACTGGGCATCCCCCGCCTGGTGTTCGTCAACAAGCTCGACCGGGAGCGGGCCAGCTTCGACCGCATCCTCGGCGAGCTCGTGGAGCGATTCGGTGCCGGCATCGCGCCGTTGGAGCTCCCCGTGGGAGGGGAGTCCGGCTTCAGGGGGATCGTCGACCTGCTCACCGACACCGCCATCATCTACGACGGTTGGAAGTCGCAGTCCGGGCCGATCCCCGACGATCTGGCGGCCACCGAGCACGAGGTGCGCGAGCAGCTGGTCGAGGGGATCGTGGTCGGCGACGACGAGCTCACGGAGCGCTACCTCGAGGGGGACGTCCCGTCGACCGCCGAGCTCGAGGCCACGCTCGCCGGCGGGATCGCCCAGGGTGTCGTGTTCCCCGTGGTGTGCGGATCGGCAGCCACCGGTGTGGGCATCGACCGCCTCGCCACGCTGCTGGCGGAGATTGCGCCGTCCCCCGACTCGCGCCCACCGGTCGAGGTCCGCTCCGGCGACTCGGTGGAGGAGGTGGCGTGTGACCCGGCGGGCCGGCCGCTCGCCCGCGTGTTCAAGACCATCTCCGATCCCTACGTGGGCAAGATCTCGCTCTTGCGCGTCCTGTCCGGGACCATCCGGCCCGACAGCGTGCTCACCAATGCCCGCACCCACGGCGACGAGCGGCTCCACGTGCTCGAGCTGCTGCGGGGCAAGGACGCCCAGCCGACCGACGAGGCGCGGGCCGGGGATATCGTGGCGGTGCCGAAGCTCTCTGACGTCGCCACCGGTGACACCCTCGCGCCCAAGGGCACCTCACTGCTCGTACCACCCCCGACGCCTGAGCCCCTGGCTCTCTCCGTCGCCATCAGGCCGAAATCGAAAGGCGACGAGGACAAGCTGATGACCGGTCTCCACCGGCTCCAAGAGGAGGATCCGGCCCTCGTGGTCGAGCGGGTCGACGAGACGCACCAGACGATCCTCCGAGGTACGGGCGAGACCCATCTGGCCGTTGCGGCCGACCGGCTGGCGCGCAAGTTCGGCGTCGAGGTGATCACCGAGGAGGTGCTCGTCCCCTATCGCGAGAGCATCACGGCCCGGGCCGAGGCAGAGGGCAAGTACAAGAAGCAGTCCGGCGGTCACGGACAGTACGGCGTGGCGTCGATCTGCATCGAGCCCCTCGGGCGCGGCGAGGGCTTCCACTTCGTCGACCGGGTTGTGGGCGGTGCCATCCCCAGGCAGTACATCCCGGCGGTGGAGAAGGGAGTCATCGAGGCCATGGAGCAGGGCGGCCCGCACGGCTATCCGGTGGTCGACGTGCAGGTGACCTGCCTCGACGGCAAGTACCACCCCGTGGACTCGTCGGAGATGAGCTTCAAGATGGCGGGTTCGCTCGCCTTCAGGGAGGCCATGGCCATGGCGGGACCGATCCTCCTCGAGCCCGTCTCGCTCCTCGAGGTGACCGTCCCCGCCAGCATGCAGGGCAACGTGCTCGGCGACCTCAACGCCCGCCGCGGCCGGGTGCAGGGCACCGACACGTTGGTCGCGGGTGTGCAGAAGATCACCGCACTGGTGCCCACCTCCGAGATCCAGCGCTACGCCGTCGACCTCCGCTCCCTCACCGGGGGCAGGGGCCGGTTCCGTGCCGAGCACGACCACTACGACGTGATGCCCCCGAACCTCGTCGAACGGATGGTGAAGGACCAGGCCGACCAGCGCTGACGACCCTTCTCCGTTGCCACTGGGTACTCTCGACGACGGAGATGTGCCCGCCTCTGTGAGCACCGGACGGGGAGTACGAAGGTCGCCCCACTGGAGTACCGACAGCCATGGCCGAGTACCGGATACTTGTCCCCCCGCCGAAGCGTCACCGTGCAGTATGGATCGTCGCCGCCCTGGCGGTCGTGGTCCTCGCCGCCGCCGGGGCGTTCGTCGCCGGGCGGCACGGCCAGGCGACAGGCCGAACGGCGCGGGCCCTGGCCGCGGGCACGACCACCGTGCCCGCGGCCAGGGCGCTGACCGTCGCGTCCACGGTCCCGGCCACGGGGGCGACCGACGTCCCGTCCGACCAGGTGGTCACCGTCTCCATGTCCGCGCCGCTGGCCGGCGCGTCCGGCATGCCGGCCTTCAGCCCGCCGGTGCCCGGGTCGTGGGTGAAGTCCGGGCCCACCGCCCTCACCTTCCAGGCCACCGCCCCGTTCATTCCGACGACGACCGAGACCCTGGTGATCCCGGCCGGTGCTGCGGGTCCCCGCAGCACCGGCGGAAGAGTGCTGGCCCGACCCTCGACCCTCACCTTCGGCGTGGCCCAGGCCAGCACCGAGCGCCTGCAGCAGCTGTTGGCGGAACTGAACTATCTGCCCCTCTCCTTTGCCCCTGCGGGGCCGCCGACCTCCCCGATCGAGGCGGCCACCGCCCAGACCGGCACCTTCGCATGGAGGTGGCCGGGCACTCCAGCGTCCTTGATGGCGCTGTGGACCGAGGGTTCGGAGAACGTGATCACCAAGGGGGCGGTGATGAACTTCGAGAACCAGCACGGGCTGACAGCCGACGGGCTGGCCGGCACGCGGGTGTGGGCGGCTCTGCTCGCCGATTCCACCGCCCAGAAGGTCAATGCCGATCCGTACACGTACGCCTTCGTGTCGAAGCAGCTTCCCGAGGCCCTGACCCTCTTCGAAAACGGGGCACCCCTGTACGTCAACATCCCGGTCAATACAGGCGCCCCCGGGGCGGACACCGTGGACGGCACCTACCCGGTGTTCGAGCACGTCGTGAGTTCGCGGATGCAGGGGACCAATCCGGACGGCACCACCTATGACGACCCGAACGTCCCGTGGGCCAGCTACTTCGACGGAGGCGACGCCCTGCACGGGTTCGTCCGGGCGTCCTACGGCTCCCCCCAGAGCAACGGATGCGTCGAGATGGCCATCGCGGATGCCGCCCAGGTGTGGCCACTGACCCCCATCGGCACCCTGGTGACGGTGGTGGGGCCGGCGTCCTGACTGCTCACTGCAGCCGGGTGACCGCCAGTGCGGCAGCCAGCAGCACCACCGCCCAGGAGAGGGACCGCAGAGCCCGTTCGAGCGGGGCGAGCAGCACGGACCGGTCGACGGCCAGCGGGTCCCCGTCGGTGAGGGCGATCGAACCCGTCACCGAGACCGCCCTCCGGCGGAGCATGCGGGCCGGGGTGCTGAGCGCCCGTTGCGCCAACGACAGCGCGAAGGCCCCGGCTGCAGCAATGACGGGCGCCCACGCCAACTGCCCGGTCTGGGCCACGTAGGCGGTCAGGACCGGAAACGCACCCCAGCTGGCGGCGAACCCGACGTCGTTGTGGATGAGCCCGCCGAAGAGCTCAGCGTTGTAGCCGATGGCGAGGACCGGTCCGAGGACCAGGAAGGGGATGAGCACCGGACCGACCTGCACGGCCCCGGCGATGCCGATGGCCACCGCGCCCGACAGCCCGCCGACAGCCGCCGCGACCAGGGCGCCGCTCGAGATCGTCGTCCGGAGCGGTCGTCCGTGCAGCTCGTCCAACGCGTGTGCCGCCACGCCCACGGCCAAGAAGAAGGCCAGCAGGGTGGCGAGCAGCCGGGTGGTGCTGACCACCGGTGCCAGGCAGCCCCCGATCACCACGTAGGCGAGGTGCCAAGCCGTGTAGGGGGGGTGGAGGAGGGTCCACCAGTCCCGCCAGCCGCCCGGTCGCGCCGCGTAGAAGGCGGTGCGCTGGTCGGGAGGCTGGTCACCCGGCCCCGGCTCCGGTCCCCGTGGCTCAGCCACCCGAGCGCCGCCCCCACATGACCAGGCCACCGCCCAGGCTCATCCGCCGGACCCCGACGTCCTCGAAGCCGGCCCGACGCCATGCCGCCACGGTCCAGTCGACCGGGTACCGCCGGTAGTGGGCGGAGATGTTCGGTCCGAGGAAGCGGCCCACCTCGAACCACTCCCTGCCACCGGTGAGCCAACCACTGGCGGGCAGCACGAGTCGGGTGTACAGCCACCACCAGAACCGCCAGAACAGGCTCCGGGGAAGGAGGAACTCGAGGCTCGCCACCGCACCTCCTGGTTTGACCACCCGAGCCAGCTCGGCGAGCGTGGCCTCGGGGTCGGCCACGTACCGCAGGAGATAGGTGAAGGTCAGCGCGTCAAAGGTCGCCTCAGCGAAGGGAAGCTGCTCGCCCCGTCCGGCCACCAGCTGGACGCGGTCGCCCATCGCCCGCCGGGCGACGTTGTCCTGTCCCTGCCGCAGCATGCCGAGGGTGAGGTCGATGCCGACCACCCGCGAGTCCGTCCGCTCGGCAATCTGGAGCGCCACCCCGGCGGGCCCGGTGGCAACGTCGAGCACCAGCTCCGGGTGGGACGGGACGACGTGGTCGACCATGGCCCGGCGCCAACGGCCGTTCTGGCCCATCGAGAGCAGTTCGGCCAAGCGGTCGTAGCGGGGCGGCAGCGGCGCGAAGAGCCGCTGGGCGAACCGATTCGGGTCACTCGTGCCCCGAGTCTCCATGCCGCCTCCCCCTCGAGTGAGGATCCCACCGTATTCGATCGGCGCCCGTTACGAGTCGTGCGATCCCTGGACACTCCGGCGTGCCCGTCGGCGGGCTAGACC
>Ga0182010_10001654_pt1 | contig 11639 bp, 7 predicted proteins | sample 611E1MmetaG_FD_120488 | JGI IMG/M metagenome (GOLD analysis project Ga0182010, IMG submission 120488) | Permafrost microbial communities from Stordalen Mire, Sweden - 611E1M metaG | ecosystem: Environmental > Terrestrial > Soil > Wetlands > Permafrost | place: Sweden: Stordalen | collected...
CTTGCCCGGCTTCATCATTGGCATCACTCTGGGCGTCGCCCGCAACGAGGCGAGACGCCGCCGCATCCGCGCGATCGTGGGCCTGACCGGCAGCGATGAATGGCCGGGGGCTAGCGTGCCCGGCGCAGCGGACGAGGCGCGTGAGGCGGTGCGTGCGCTGTACCGGCTGCTGGATGGCCTGGGCGCAGAGGATCGCTCGTTGTTCGTTGCCCGTTACGTGGAGAAGATGGAGATGGCCGACGTGGCCGCCGTGCACGGACTGAGCCTTTCCACCGTCAAGCGGCGCATAGCTCGTCTCGCCCTGCGGGTCGACGCGCGCATGAAATCCGAACCGGCTCTCGTGCAATACGTGGGCGTGCTCAGCCAGGGAGGAACGAGTTGATCAAGCAACAAGATTCGGTGAAAGCGAGCGAGGCTCGCTGTCACCTATTGGGTGATCTCGCGGCTCGCGCGGCAGCGCAGGCACAGCCCGATCTCGGGCAGTGGTCCGCGATCGAACAGGCCCTGGCGGGCAGGCCGGGTTTCTTGCGCCGCCGCTGGTTGGTCCTGGCTTTTCCGGCGCTGGCGGGCCTGGCCCTCTGGATCGGGGCGGGGCAAACCCTGGGCCATGTCTCACAGGGCTGCACGCTCGGCCCGGATGGCAGCTTCTTGGTCCCGGACGCTCGCGAGTGTACGGTGACCTTCGACGAGGGCACGCGCATCACGCTGGGCAAGGCCAGCAGCGGCCGATTGCACAAGCTGGGGTTCCGGCGTGGCGCCCAGCTTGCTATTGAGAATGGCCGTGCATCTCTCTCCGTGTTTCATCGTCCGCTGGGCCGCTGGCAGGTGCTGGCCGGAGCTTTCGCGGTTCGGGTGACGGGTACGAAGTTCGAAGTGGATTGGGCACCCGGACGAGGTCGCTTCGGCCTGATGGTCAGCGAGGGCAAGGTGAGCGCGAGCGGCGGTCCGCTGCGCGATCGCACGGTGAGCGCCGGACACAGGATCGAGGTCGACACCGCTACCGGCCGGGTGATCGAAGGCGAGCTGGGCGAAGCACCCGGAGTCCAGGCCCCACCCATGCGGCCAGTTGCGGACGAGAGCCCCGAGAAAGTGGCGGCTGAATCGGCCGCTGCCTCAGCCCCGGTTCACAACGAGCGCAGGAGAGGTGCGCCGAGCAGGAAGACTCCAGCTCGCAATCTTGCGTACTTCGCGAAGGCACCAACTGCGACGCCGGAAACCCCTGCCGTCACGCCCGATCTGGCGCCCCGCGAGTGGACCGCGTCCTCGGCGGCGGATGACCAGCCTGCGCCTGCGCCGCCTGGCCCATGCCGCCTGACGGTCGGCCGCAACGGCGAGCTGGTCGGCGGTGTCACAGGACCGGTTCGGGTTCTGCGCAGTTCAGGAACCGAATTCTCACAACGCGCTCACGCCTCGGCCAACCATCTCTACCTTGATGACGGGTCGCTGTGCACCAGCGGCAAGACGTCCCAACTTGCGTGCGTGGACGAGGCGGGCCTGCCCAAGCGGTGCGACTGGGACACCAACTGGGGCGTGCTCCTCATGTGGTACACGCGCGAAGATCAGAAAGCCTGGGGCAGCGGCGCCAGCTCGAACATCGCCTTGGAATTCCGGGGCAAGGCCGGCCACTACCGACTGGTCGCCCACCGCGCGGGCGATCCGGCGCAACGGGCGTATTGCGTGGCAAACTACCGTTCCGCGGGAAGGGTGAAGCCTTCCGACTTCGAGGACTGCCGGGGCACCGGTGGTTCGGGCCTGACTGACTTCACAAAGATCGACTACTTCGCCCTGCAGTTACTGCCCGAGGAAGCCTGGCTCAGCTTCAAGTTCTGCCTGTCAGCTATCAGCCTGCCCTGAAGAAGGTGTGCCACTCATCTCAATCAACTGGTCAATCGATTGTGGGTCGCCAACTTTGTTGCAGAGTTCGTCCACTACTTTGGAAATAGGGGAAGTGCCAACTTGTGACCTGACAGTAGCTACTTGACGAAAGCAACAGTTGGGGATGATGTGATGGACGTCGGAGATGTGCCAAACTACCCCACGAGTCCGGATGGTCCGCCGGGCTCGCCCTGCCATGGCCACTAGAGCACCTCCGCGTATCCGAGTTTTCCTGGGCTCGCTGTCCGTCGTGCTTGCGGTCGCGACTCTGTTGGCTTTGGGTAGCACCACGTTTGCCCAAGCCGGTTCTCCGGCAGCCGACGATGACGAACCCTCCCCGGCTGCGGGTGCTCCGGCGCCAGCAGCGACGGCCGCGAGCGCCCTGCCCGAGGCGGCGGTCGTTGCTCCGGAAGCCGACACGACCAGCCCACAGCCCAAGCGTCGGGGAAAGACCACCCAGCTCGGACTGTCTCCCCAGACTACTGCGGTCGCTGGTCCCGCAACCGGTCCGGCTTCGGCTGCTGAGACGCCCACTTCGAATTGGGGTTTCCGGTTCCACGGCTTCTTCCGCGGCCCAATGCGGCTGAGCATGGATTCTGAGTCGGGCCGCGGGATTCAGTTTCACGCTCCGCCGGTGACGCCTGACTTGAACTACACCACATGGAGCTTCACCAACAACAACCCCGGCTCCTGGGGCGAGATGCTTTTCCAGTATGGGAACAATCGCCTGACCATGACCATCGCCATGGCCAGCTACAACATCACCGCGGGCGGCTGGCGCGAGTTGCAGGACCAGCTCGGCATCGACCGGGCCTTCATCACTCTCAATTTTCCCGACGCCTTGGGGGATGTGGGCATGATGGTGTGGAACGTGGGCGTGTTCGGGGACCGCTACGGCGCCATGGGCAAGTACGATGGCGGTGCTTATGACACCTACATGATTGGCCGCACCCGCATCGCCGGCGCCACCGGTACATTCAATTTTGACCTGACCGACAGTTTCAGGCTCATTGCAGAGGTAGGAGGCGGTGCCAAGACAGATGTGCAAAAGTGGCAGCAACCGCCCTATCCTTCGTGGCAGCCTTTTCCTGGCCACGCACAGATGGGAACCACACTGCTGGCCCACGGCCACGTCGGCGGGGTGTTTGCTCAGGTGCTCACTTTGACCGGCCACTGCATGTACACCTGGACCAAAGACGCCATGCGAACCGATATCAACGCGATTCCCGAGGAGCAAGGCGGCCCGGGCGCACCCTACGCAGCCAGGGATGGCAGCATGCGAATTCTTGGTGTCGATCTCAGACTCGACGGCGGCTGGCTGGGAGACGGCTACCTCGGCTTCTCATCTATCAAGACGGGAAACGTGGGCGCCCTGTCCGACACAATCGAGGTCATCCACTCGCAAGGCGGCTGGCAGTACCAGGCCAACTATACCTCCAGTTATGGCGACAGCACGGTCAACAGCATCGGTTTCCAGTACACATTCAGCCTGGCTGCTTTTCTGCGCCGGCCGCAAGAGTGGTGGGGCCAGGGCGCGGACTTCACCATCCAGGTTTTCGGCATGTACAACAGCATCAGTGGCCTGGCCGCAAGCGACGAGCAGACAATGGCAGCTCTGGGCAAGAGCAAGCTGAAGTTGGGTACACAGTTGCTCTACGCGCCCCTGACATTCATGTCGGGAGGTGTTCGGTTCGACTCGGTTCAGCCGAACATGGACGACCGCACCCACGACTTCTGGGTTCTCTCTCCCCGGCTGATCTTCCGAACCGAGTTCGTCACGCGCGAGCAGGTGATGATCCAGTACCAGTACTATTGGTACGGAAGTTGGTACGCCAACAACCCGACCGCAAGTCTTCCCTTTCCTTACGGCCAGTCGGGGAATCTCTGGGTGCCGATGCAGCCCGACAAGCATACCTTTACGATTGCCGCCAGCATGTGGTGGTAGCGGTGAAGGGACGAGGGTTTTGCCCGCAAATCCGCGCAAGACCCGCGCTAGTCGGTTGACAGGCGGCGACCGGACAGGGATGCTCCCGGCAACCATGCGCCCTGACGGCCGACGACCCGATGAACTGCGCGCCATTCGCATCACGCCTGACTGTAACCGCTACGCCGAAGGCTCGGCCCTGGTCGAGTTCGGCGAAACCAAGGTCATTTGCACCGCCACCGTCGAGAACAAGCTGCCGCCCTTCTTGGTAGGGCAGGGCAAGGGTTGGGTGACCGCCGAATACGCCATGCTCCCGCGTTCCACCCACACGCGCTCCGCGCGCAACCCGGGCGGCCGCGGCCAGGAGATCCAGCGGCTCATCGGCCGGGCTCTGCGCGCGGCGGTACGGACTGCGCATTTGGGCGAGCGTCAGCTGACGGTGGACTGCGACGTGATCCAGGCCGACGGCGGCACGCGCACAGCGGCCATCACCGGGGGGTGGGTCGCGCTGGCCCTGGCCGTGCGCCGGCTGGTGAAAAGTGAGAAGCTGGCCCATGATCCGCTGCGCCGGGCGGTGGCGGCACTATCGGTGGGCATGGTCGCGGGCGAGCCGCGCCTGGATTTGGCCTATGAAGAGGACTCGGCGGCTGACGTGGACTTCAACTTCGTGATGACCGACGCTGGCCAGTTCATCGAGATCCAGGGCACCGCCGAGGGAGAACCGTTCTCCTCCGACGACTATGCCAAGCTGGTTGCCCTGGCCAGCGTGGGCGCGAAACAGCTCTTCGCGCTTCAGCAGAAAGCCCTGGAGGCGGCCAAGCTTCCGTGAGGGTCGTGGTTGCCAGCCGCAACCGGCACAAGCTGCGCGAGATCGGCGTCTTGCTGGCCGATGCGGGCTTGCCCTGGGATCTGGTTTCCATCGACCAGGTTGCGCCCGGGTGCGCGCTGACTGAGGACGAGCCCAGCTTCGAGGGCAATGCCCTATCCAAGGCGCGCCAGGCGGCGGCCGCCAGCGGTTTGCCTGCCCTAGCCGACGACTCGGGCATCGAAGTGGATGTTCTGCACGGAGATCCGGGCGTGTACTCGGCGCGATGGAGCGGCGAGCCTAGTCGCGTGGGGAGCGGGCGAGCTTTGCTCGCCGCGGACCACCGCGCGAGGCCGAGCGAAGCGAGCGGGGAGGTGGGGCAGGAGGGGGGCCGAAGGGCATGGGAACCCTCTCAGGGTTCCCATATCAGCGACGATGCGCGAAACAACCAGAAGATGCTGCGCGAATTGGCGGGAGTTCCGGCGGAAAAGCGCACCGCCCGCTACCGCTGCGCTGCTGTGTTCGTGGACCCGGCGCGCGGCTTGGAGATCGTGCGCACCGGCGTCTGCACAGGCCGACTGTTGCAGTCGCCGCAGGGCACGGGTGGCTTCGGCTACGATCCGCTGTTCTTCATCGAGTCGCTCGGGCGCAGCATGGCCGAGATCACACTTGCGGAAAAGAATCGGCTCTCGCACCGCGCGGCCGCGTTTCGCGAACTGGCGCAGGCTTTGGTCGAGCTTGATCTAGTGCGATAGCGGCTGCACAAGCGTGCTGGTGATCTTGCCGGTGAACGGGAGGGTCACGATCCGGCTAGACGTGTTGGTCCGGGTCGCGGTCGGGGCGTCGATGCCGGCGTCGAGCTTGGCAGTGGTCGTTCCTGTGGCCGTGGCGGTTGCGGCGTCGAGCCCGGCGTCGCGCACAGTGCCGGTGGCGGTATTGGTGGTGGTCGCGATTCCGGCGTCGCGCACAGTGGTCGTGCCCGTGCCGGTAGAGGTTGGGCCTCCAGCGTCTTGGTCGGACGGCTGGCAGGTTCCGCCGATACATTCAATGTTGGTGTTGCGGCAGGCAGTGCTGGCGGTGCAGCACGGCTGATCCCGAAGTCCGCAAAGAACGCAGTAACCACCCGAACAGGTGTGGGCAATGTTTACGCAGGTGTTGCCGGCGCAGCAGGGTTGGTTTTCGGTGCCACAGGTTGCGCCGGTGTCCGTATCAGTGCCGGTTACGGTGCCGGTGCCGGTGCCGGTGCCGGTGCCGGTGCCGGTGCCGGTTACGGTTACGGTTACGGTTACGGTTGCGGTTGCGGTTGCGGTGTTGGTTTTGGTGGCGGTGCGCGTTGCTGTCCTGCCAGCCACGTCGCTTCCGCCGCCGTCATTCCCGCTGTTCCCGCCCGTGGCCTGAGGCGCGTCCGGCGTCGATCCACCGGCGCCTGGAGGAATCTCGGGCGTGGTCCAGCACTTGCCATCGGAATGGCAATTGTATCCGTCGGGACAGAGCTTGGCTGGTGGAGCGGCGCAGAGCTGTTGCCCATCCTGTGGATGGGGATCGTACTTGCACGACAGGGCAGCCACCACGCCGAACGCCAACCACAGACCAGAGCTTCGATTCGCGATTGCCATTAGAACACCCCCATGGCTGAGACACCCGCGGTCCCGGGGCCCAAGACCGGGCTCAGGCTGAGACTCGATGGTGTCGTGCGTGCGGCCCGCACGCCAAGGTAGTAGAGGCTAGCCCCGGCCGCAATGGCGACTGCTCCCCCGGCATAGAATAGCCACTGTCCAGTTTGGGCTACCTTGCCGGCCGAATCATCCGACGGGTTGAATTGGGGGGCGTCCGTGACTTGTTTTGACAGATTTCGGGCCCGCGCTCCAAAAACCACGCCCATGACGACAGCAGCGACCCCGACTGCACCGGTTGCAATGCCGGCTATGCGAAGGACGCGTCCCGGCTTCGTGGGCGGTACCGTATCGGCCACAGTCGGCACGCTTGGAGTCTCAGCGGGCGTCGCAGCAGCCTGGGCCACCTGCTCGGGCGGCGGGGAGACCGGGGTGGTCGCAGGCGGGGCCTCTGGCGTCGGTTCTGGGCCGGCCGGCGGCGAAGATATCGCTGGCGCCGCTGCCGGAACTGCGCCGATCGCCGGGCTGGCCGGCGGCCCAGGTGGGGTGGCTGGCGGCTCCAGCGCGGGCAGGGCCGGCTTGGCAGAGTTCGCTTCGTCGATCTGCTTCTGCAGGCTCTTGATTCGCTCCTCGATCTCCACTCGCAGCGGGCTCTTGGGGGTCTTGACCAGATAGTTTCGGTAGAGATCCAGGGCCCGCTTGGCGTCACCCTTGCGTCGGTAGGCCTGCGCCAGGTTGTAGAGGAAGCTGGGGTCAGGCCGCAGCTCATAGGCGGTCTCGTACTCGCGGATCGCTTCGTCCCAATGACCCAGGTCGTACTGCTTGCTGCCGTTCTCGTAGTGTTGCTTGGCCTGCTCAGTGGTGCTTTCGTCGCCCCGTGCGGGGCTGGCAAGGACCAAGACCAGCGTGACCAGCAGAGAAGAGAAATGTACCTTTTTGCGCGTTTGCATTGACGGCAAACAAGTCTACACCGCTTCCCGCGCAGGAGAAACCTGCAACCAGTCGTGCCGTGGCGTTTGCATTTTGCCACCCCAGCCTCCACACTGAATGGCCGACAGCCTTCCCAGGTGTCCAGCCGCGAATGGAGAATGCCAACGGGGATATGCGAGACGGTCCAGACGCTCTGGACCGGGAACTGGCTGCCCAGCTCGCCACCATCTTTTCGTTGCTGCATAAGCACACCGGGAACGATTTCGCCAGCTACAAGCAAGGCACGCTGCTGCGGCGGATTCGTCGACGGATCCAGGCCCTGCACCTGGCCTCAGTCGCCGACTACCTGGCGCTCCTCGAGCGGGAAGTGCCCGAGGCGCAAGCCCTGCTCAAGGAACTGCTGATTGGCGTGACGCACTTTTTTCGAGATCGGGAGGCTTTCGAGGTGCTGGCGCAACAGGTTCTGCCCGGCATCGTGCAAGGCAGGCCTGCGGAGATGCCCATTCGGGTTTGGGTTCCCGGCTGCGCGTCCGGTGAGGAGGCGTACTCACTCGCCATGCTGCTGCGCGAACAGCTTGAGGCCTCCAAGGTGCAGCGCCAGGTCCAGCTGTTTGCCACTGACCTGGATGCCGAGCTGCTGGCGGAGGCACGCCGCGGCCGTTACGCCGCGGACATCGCTGAGCATGTCTCGCCCGAGCGGCTGGCTCGCTTCTTCACTCGCCAAGGAGAGGAGTACCAGGCCACCGGCGAATTGCGCGAGATGTGCCTGTTCGCGCAGCACAGCCTGATCCGCGATCCTCCATTCTCCCAGCTCGACCTCATCTCCTGTCGAAACGTTTTGATCTACCTGGCGGCTGACCTGCAAAAGAAGCTGCTCCCGCTCTTTCACCGCGCCCTGCGGACGGACGGGTGTCTCTTCCTCGGGCCGTCAGAGGGCATCGCGGCGCTGCCCGATCTATTCGAGACAGTGGATCAGCGGCATCGGGTTTTTCGTCGCAGAGAGACGGTGACCCCTGGTCCGGTGGAGTTAGGGATTCCCAGCCGGGCGGCCTTGCGGGCTTCACTGTCGCTGCCCGCGGTCGGCAGCGACGAATCGGGCAAGCAGCCTGTGCACGAAAGGGTGGCCGCCGCGTTCGAGCGGGCTGTACTCGACGAGTACGCCCCGCCCACCGCAGTGGTCAATGAGTCCGGCGACATTCTCTTCCTTGCCGGCCGGCCCTTTCGCTACCTGCAGCCCCCATCCGGGCCCCCGTCCGCCAACATCCTCGATGCCGCTCCGATCAACCTGCGCCAGGAACTGCGCACAGCCCTGCGCGCGGCTGCCAAGGATCACGCGAAGGTGGTGCGTGAAGATATCAGCGTGGAGATCGATGAGACGCGGCATCGGGTGCGCCTGACCGTGCGGCCGATGCCCGGCCTGGACCGCGATTCGCGGCTTTATCTGGTAGCTCTGCAGGAGGCCGCGGCCCCGGAACGGGTCGAGGACGGCGCGGCTGCCACACCGCCGCCAGAGCAGCCGGCCATCGAGGATCTGGAGAGCGAGCTGCGCATGACCCGGGCCGAGCTGCGTAGCGCGATCGAACGTCTCGAATCGGCCAATGAGGCACTCAAGTCGGCCAATGAGGAGCTGATTTCCACCAATGAAGAGCTGATTTCCACCAACGAAGAGCTGATTTCCACCAACGAGGAAATGCAGCGGCGCACTGCCGAGTTGGACGCCACCTTGTCGTCCATGGCGAACGGGGTGGTGATCTACGGCCCGGATGGGCAGAAGCGCTTCAGCAACCAGGAAGCGCAAGACATCCTGGAATACACGCCCAACGAGCAGGCCCTGGCGGATATTGGGGAACGTGTCCGCGCGATGTCGTTCAGCAAGGAGGATGGTTCGCCGTTCGGGTTGGACGAAACCCCGGCGGCGCGGGCCCTGCGGGGCGAGACCAGCAAAAACGTCATCATGGTGGTCCGCCGCCCTGGCCGAGAGATCTGGGTGTCGGTGAACGCGGCTCCCATCCGTGGACCCAGCGGCGAATTGCTGGGTGCAGTCTCGTCGATCATCGACATCACGGAGCGCCGGCAGATGGAGGCGCGGGCTACCTGGCTAGCGTCTTTCCCCGAGCGCAATCCCCATCCCGTCACCGAGGTCAGCCTGGCCGGGCAGATCCATTACGTCAATCCGGTGGCGCGCACGCTGTTCCCCGATTTGGAGCAGCAGGGGCTTGCCCATCCCTGGTTTGCCGACTGGGTCTCGGCAGTGCAGCCTCTGCAAGACAACCGAGTCGCGACCGTGGAGCGAATTGTGACTGTGGGCGAGGCGACCTATGCGCAGTCGTTGTATCTTGTTCCCGAAGTCGGGCGCGTGCGCGCCTACGGCCGGGACGTCACGGCTCGGCGGCAGGCTGAGCGGCAAGTGAAGGACCAAGGCGAGTTGCTGGAGACCATTGTCAATCACCTGCCCAGCGGCGCCATCCTGATTCGCGGAAGCGATCTCACAATCCTGCTGGCCAACCCCGCCTATCAGGCCATTGCCCCTGGCAAGCAGATGCTGGGCCGGACCATGCTCGAGGTCTGGCCCGAGGCGCAGCCGCGGGTTGCCGATCTCTGCCGGCAGGTCCTCGCCACCGGCGAGCCGTACATTGCGGTCGACGAGGCCATTCCCGTGAGCCGGACCAGCGGAGGACCAACGCAGCCCGCCTTCTTCACTTGGGCGCTGCACCGAGTGCGACTGCCCGGTGATCAGGGCTGGGGCATCCTGAATACCGTGTGGGAGACGACGGAAAGCAAGCGCATGGAGCAGGAGCTGCGGCTGGCCAACCAGCGCTTGCGCGAGGATGACCAGCGCAAGAACGAGTTTCTCGCAATGCTCTCCCACGAACTGCGCAATCCGCTGGCACCCATTCGCAACAGCCTGTACGTGCTCAACCGCGCGGAACAGGGGAGCGAGCAGGCCAAGCGCGCGCAAGCCACCATCGATCGGCAGACTGCGCACCTGACCCGGCTGGTGGATGACCTGCTTGATCTCACGCGCATCTCGAAGGGGAAGATCCAACTTCGCAAACAGGTGGTTGACCTTTCCGACCTGGTCAGGCGAACTGTCGACGACCACCGGTCGCTTTTCGTCGCCGACGGATTGGGGCTAGAAGTCGTGGTTCCCGATGCCGCGTTTTGGGTCGATGGCGACGCTACCCGACTGACCCAGGTGCTGGGCAACCTGCTGCACAACGCAGCCAAGTTCAGCGATCGGGGCGGCCACGCCTCGGTGTCCCTGGCCCGAGAGCAAAACCTGGCCGTGATTTCCGTGCGGGACACCGGGGTCGGCCTGAGTCCAGAGATAATTCCGCGCATCTTCGAGCCCTTCACCCAGGCCGACACCACCCTCGACCGGACGCGCGGCGGTCTTGGACTGGGCCTGGCGTTGGTCAAGGGCCTCATCGAACTGCACGGCGGGTCAATAGCGGCACAGAGCAAGGGGATTGGCCAGGGCAGCGAATTCAACATCCGACTGCCGCTGCTGGAACTTGCCACCGACCGGGAAGCCGCACCCAGCGCCAGGCGCGCGACCGCCACGCGCCGGGTGCTGGTCATTGAGGACAACCTCGACGCAGCCGAAAGCCTGCGCGAGGTGCTGGAATTCGGCGGGCACACGGTCGAGCTGGCCAACAGTGGCAGGGATGGCATCGAGAAGTCCCGTGCTTTCCGGCCCGACGTGATCCTGTGCGACATCGGTTTGCCTGGGATGGATGGCTATGAGGTGGCGCGGCGGTTGCGCGCGGACAAGAGCTTGGCCTCGGCCTACCTTGTCGCCTTGACTGGCTATGCCCTGCCCGAGGATCTGGCGAAGGCGAAAGAGGCGGGTTTCGACGAGCACATCGCCAAGCCGGCCAGCCTGGAAAGGATCGAGCAGCTCCTGGCGAACGCGCCGAAATGATCGGCAGTTTGGCAGGACGGCGGCTCTCTTCTCCTGCTTGTGCGGGCGATCACACCCAACCGCGCATCATCCACGCCAGGCAGCGTTAGTGACGATTCGCCCTGGATTTTGCGAGGGCAGGGCCATTTCAAAGACTTGTCGGCCCGCGCAAGAACCGGCAGTTTGGACGGAGGATCTGGCTGAGATGATCTATACTCCTGTCGTCTTCCTGATGGAGTTGTTGCACGCTCTGCCAAGAATTGGCTAGAGTCCGCCGCAAGCCGCCTGGCGGCAAGAGAGGGAACCATGATCGACAAACTAAATTTCGGCCGAACGTTTCGTGGCGCAGCCTGGGCCATAGCGGGAGTCTGCTGCCTTGGACTGCTGTCGCTTGGCACGACCAACTGCCTGCCCACTCCTGCTGACGACACCACGGGATCGGGCGGAGGAAGCGGTTCCGGCGGCGATAACGGTTCTGGCGGCTCGAACTCCACAGGCGGCGACAACAACACGGGCGGGAACAACAATTCAGGCGGGAACAACAACACGGGCGGGAACAACAACAACACGGGCGGGAACAACAACAAC
>Ga0182010_10001656_pt1 | contig 11629 bp, 8 predicted proteins | sample 611E1MmetaG_FD_120488 | JGI IMG/M metagenome (GOLD analysis project Ga0182010, IMG submission 120488) | Permafrost microbial communities from Stordalen Mire, Sweden - 611E1M metaG | ecosystem: Environmental > Terrestrial > Soil > Wetlands > Permafrost | place: Sweden: Stordalen | collected...
CAACCGCCACCGCCGTTGCGCCGCCGGCCGGCCAATCTGCCTAAACTTGGGGAGACCGACCAGCACGCCCACTCCGCGGAGGAACCATGCCTGACGACCATCCCCTTCCGTACGACTTGCCGAGCGATCCGGCCAAGCGCCACAGCGCCGCGCTGACCGACGGCCCCGACCGCGCCGCCGCGCGCGGCATGCTAAAGGCCATCGGCTTCGACGACAAGGACCTGGCGCGGCCGATCATTGGCGTCGCCACGACCTGGATCGAGACGATGCCGTGCAACTACAACCAGCGTCGGCTGGCGGAGCACGTCAAGGCGGGCATTCGGGCGGCGGGCGGGACGCCCATGGAGTTCAGCACGATCGCCGTTTCCGACGGAACGTCGATGGGCACCGAAGGCATGAAGGCCTCGCTCATCAGCCGCGAGGTCATCGCGGACTCGATCGAGCTGTGCAGCCGGGGCCATCTCTTCGACGGCGTCGTTTGCCTGGTCGGCTGCGACAAGACGATCCCGGGCGCGATCATCGCCCTGGGCCGCCTCGACATCCCGGGCGTGATCCTCTACAACGGCTCGATCTACCCGGGCGTGTACAAGGGCAGACGCGACGCCACGATCGTGACCATCTTCGAGGCGATCGGGGCCTACCGCGCCGGCAAGATGACCGCCGAAGAGCTCTACGAAATCGAGTCGGTGAGCTGCCCGGGCGCAGGCGCGTGTGGTGGCCAGTACACGGCCAACACGATGTCGATGGTCCTCGAGATCCTCGGCCTATCCCCCGCCGGCCTCAATGGCATCCCGGCGGAACATCCCGACAAGGACAAGGCCGCGGCGCGTTGCGGCGAGATCGTGATGGACCTCGTCCGGCGCGACGTCCGGCCGAAGGAGTTCGTCACCCGCAAGTCGATCGACAACGCAATCGCCTGCGTGGCCGCCACCGGCGGATCGACCAACGCGGTCCTGCACCTCCTCGCGATTGCCCACGAGTACGGCCTGGCGCTCCAGATCGACGAGTTCGGCGAGATCGCCGACAAGACGCCGATCGTCGGCGACCTGGTCCCGGGCGGGCGCTACACCGCGGCCGACCTGTACGAGGCCGGAGGTTTGAGCCTGGTCACACGCGAGCTGCTCAAGAAGGACCTGATCGACGGCTCGACACCGAACGTCGACGGCGGCACCATCGCCGGTGCGGCCGCGGCAACTGCCGAGACCGAAGGCCAGAAGGTCGTCGTGCCGATCGAGACGCCGCTCAAGGAAACGGGCGGCCTGACCATTCTTCACGGCACGCTGGCGCCCGACGGCTGCGTCATCAAGCTGGCCGGTCACGAGCGCCGCTTCCACAAGGGCCGGGCCCGCGTTTTCGAGACCGAGAACTCGTGCTACGACGCCGTCCGCAACCAGAAGATCAACAAGGGCGACGTCATCGTGATCCGCTACGAGGGCCCGGTCGGCGGTCCCGGCATGCAGGAGATGCTGTCGGTGACGGCGGCGCTGTCCGGCGAGGGCATGGGCGAGCACGTCGCGCTGCTCACCGACGGTCGCTTCTCCGGCGGCACCCATGGGTTGATGATCGGCCACGTGGCGCCGGAAGCGGCACTGGGCGGCCCAATCGCGCTGGTCGAGGAAGGCGACGAGATCGTCATCGACGTCGACCGCCATGCTCTCGATCTCAACGTGTCCGAGGACGTCCTTGCCGCGCGCCGTGCACGCTGGAGCAAACCGGCGCCCCGTTACAAGAGCGGGGTTATGGCCAAGTACGCAGCGCTCGTCTCGTCGGCGTCCTACGGGGCGATCACCACGGGCGAACGGCTGGCGGAGGAACTCCAACGATAGAGGCACACGTCGGCGGTCGAGGCCGCGCCGCGCGTACCGTCCGAATCTGGACCTTCGTTCTAGTGGTGTCCAACGCCTGAAGCGGTCATCATCGTCGGTGCGTTGCCAACGGCCGCGTGTGCCGCTGTGTTCGGAGGTCTGGGATGGCCAAGCGGACGAGTGTCGGAACCGCCCCCAGCAAGCCGTCGCTTGCCAAGCAGAAGTCGCCGGAACGAGAGCTCGCCGAGCTCATCGAGTTGCTGCAGGCGCTGATTCGGATTCCAACGGTCAATCCGCCCGGTGGTGAGATCAAGGCGGCGCGTTACCTCGAACAGGTCCTGGTGGATGCCGGCTTCAAGCCCGAGGTCGTCGAACCGTATCGCGGCCGTGGCTCCATCGTGTGCCGCGCTCGCGGCGACGGCAGCGGCGGAGATCCGTTGCTCCTGCTGTCCCATCTCGACGTCGTGCCCGCTCCGCCGGAAGGTTGGACCCACGATCCCTTCGGGGCCGAGCTGGACCGCGGCTACATCTGGGGCCGGGGTGCACTGGACATGAAGTCGATGGTGGCAATGGAGGTGCAAGTCATGCGCCTCCTGGCCGCCACTGCCAGGGCCGCCGGTCGCGACCCGGCCGGCGATCCGATCCCGGGCCTGCGTCGCGACATCATCTTCTGTTCGACCGCCGACGAGGAGGCCGGGGGCTGGAAAGGCGCCAACTGGATCGTCAACGAGCACCCGGATTGGCTGCATGCGGCCGGCGCTCTCAACGAAGCCGGTGGCATCGCGGTCAGCTATGCGGGCACGCGCTTCTACCCGATCCAGGTTGCCGAGAAGGGCTTCGTCGTCTACAAGCTCTCCGTCCGAGGCCGCTGGGGCCACGGCTCCGTCCCCAGCGAGGAGAATGCGGCCCTCCTAGCGGCGCAGATCGTCACCAGGCTCGCCGAGCCCGGTCCGGCCCGCTTGACCGAAACGATCTGGGCGCTCCTCGGACGGGCGATGCCGCGTCTTTCCCCCGGAGCTCAGGCGGCGATCATGGGCCTCACGTCCTCCAACCCCGGGCGGGTCGAGACGACCCTTCGAGAGCTTTGCGACCCGATGCTCGCCCGCGAGGCATCGGCGTTGATCCACGACACCATATCGACGGGCGTACTCAACGCCGGGCTGAAATACAACATAGTCCCCGGCACGGCCACGATCGAGCTCGACTGCCGCACGCTCCCCGGTACCGACGAGCCCGCAATGCGCAACCAGCTGCGCGAGCGGATGGGAGAGGAACTGTGGTCGCGCGTCGATGTCGAATGCCAGCAGGTAGGTCCGGCGGTTCAGGCCCCGATGGAAGGACCGCTCTACGGGATCCTCGAGGCAGTGCTGCGCCACCACGATCCGGACGGTGTGCCCTTGCCGATGCTCGCCCCGTATGCGACCGACGCCAAGCATCTCGCTCGCATCGGCGTGCCGACGTACGGTTTCTCGCCCCTCAAGCTCAGCGCGGAAGACAGCCTGCTCGAGTTGATGCACGGCGACGACGAACGCGTAAGCGTCGAGGCCCTCCGCTTCGGCCTCCCGGTCCTGTGGGAGGCGGTCATCCGCTTCTGCGGCTGAGGGCGCGGGGGCTGGTACGAGCCGAGAAGGGGCACCTTGGGCCCATCCGTCCTGGGTCATGCGGCCCTTGCCCGAGCCGAGCGCGAGACCGAACAATCGAGACCAACCAAGCCAGCACGACCGTGTCGTATCCACTCGCCTGGCCACGAACGTCAGGAAGGGAATTATGGGTCAGCCTTTCGTTGTCCAAGTGCCAAATCGACCAGGCGAACTGGCCCACCTCGCCAAAGGGCTCTGCGCCCGTGGTGTCAACATCGTCCAGATCCAGGGCAGTACTGCGGGCGATCTAGCCTGCGCCCTTATCTACACAGACGACGACGGCACAACTGGGGAGGTGCTCCGCAGCATGGGGTACGCCTTCGTCGAGGGAGCCACGTTGATCGTCGAGATCGAAGACTCGCCCTGTGCTCTGGGCGATCTGACGACACGACTCTCCGACGGCGGCGTGACCCTGAAGGGTTGCTGCGTCATCGGCCGACGCGACGGGCTGGCCGAATGGTCACTCTCGGTCGACAACGAAGAGCTCGGCCGCGAGGTACTCGGGTTGCCGACTATCCACAGGCTGGTCGAAGCGGCGCCACGACAATAGCGCGGAGCCGGCCGGCGACGTGCCGGGAGCGGCCCGGCCGTATCTGGCCCGTCGCGTCAAGCCCGGTCAGCGTGGCCTCTGCTTGATCAGGCGACCTCGGCGCGACATCGCATGCGTCGAGAGGGCCGCGACGCCCATGGCCACGACCGCCCGTTCCGCTGTAGGTAGCGGCCGAACTATCGCGAGAAACTCCTCGGCGCGGGCCCGATCCACCAAACCCAGGAGAGCCTGCCCCCGACCCGTGAGGACCAGCGTACGCTGCCGCCGATCTTCGACGTCTTGCCGTCGCTCGACGAGTTGCCGCTGGACCAGGCCGTCTGCAAGCCGACTCACGGCCGACGGGGAGCGACCGAGAACGTCTGCCAGATCAGCCACCGTCATCGTTCCGCCGTCCGCAAGGGCATAGAGCGCAGCCAGCTGCGTAAAGCCGAGGCCCAGTTCGCCCAACTGGGCGGCGAAGCCGATCACCAGATCGCGCCAGATGGCACGACCCATCGCGATGCGTTCCGACAGCTCGCGCGGGTTCTGGAGGCGATGCCGGGCCGCCTCGACCGGCGCCGAGAGCAGCTCCCGAGCCGCCGATTCCACCGCGGTCCTGCTCGGTACCGTCAGGGACGGCAGATGGAGGAAGGGTCGGGGCCGGTCTCGAAGCAACCGCAGCGAGGCCGTCCTCGATGGTCTCTCCTCGGGCCTCGGACTCGCGTCCGTTTCCTCGACGGCACGCTGCGGGTCGCCCGAAACGCCCTCGGACGGACCGACGGAGCCGGCATCGGAGGCATTTGCCGGCTCCGAGGGACGAGTGGCGAGGCTGGGGAGTTTGGATCGGAGCTGCGGCATGACGCCTTCAGCGTACGCTGTATTGGCCGGTGCATGCAAACCTGCACACACTTTCCTTAGTGGAACTCACCACCAGGCTTACGATTTGCGCACAAAGGCCGCCAGTTAGCGGCTGCATGCCTCGCGGCTCCCCGGGCCCGGACGACACGCCGGTCTCGTTTGTGCATGGCGACCCGAAGGAGACCAGTCAGAGACCTATGGATCGAATCGCGTTCGTGTTTCCGGGACAAGGATCGCAGTCGGTTGGGATGGGCAGACTTCTCGCCGCTGCATCGCCGGCGGCAGCAGCCGTCCTGGCGGAGGCGGACGAGGCCCTCGGCGAGTCGATCAGCCGCCTCGCCTTCGATGGCCCGGCCGAACAGCTCGACCTCACTGCCAACTCGCAGCCGGCCCTGGTGGCGGTTTCAGTGGCGTTCCTGGCCGCTCTCCGGGAGGGCTGGGCTGCGGCGGGCGTGACTGCCCCTACTCCGGCGTACGTGGCGGGTCACTCGATGGGTCAGTACAGCGCAATGGTCGCGGCCGGGGTGATCTCCCTCGCCGACGCGGTGCGCCTGGTCCGCGAGCGAGGCCGCCAGATGCAGGCATCGGGTCAAGGCCGCTCGGGCGCGATGGCGGCGGTCATCGGACTGGATAACGCCCGCCTCGACGATCTCCTCGCCCTCGGCACTCCGTTCGGCAGCCTGACCGTGGCAAACCGAAACGCACCCGGGCAGGTCGTCATCTCCGGCGATCGCACAGCCGTGGAAGCTGCCGCCGCAGGCGCCAGGGACCTCGGCGCTCGTCTGGTCAAGGTTCTGCCGGTCTCGGTGGCAGCTCATTCCTCGCTGATGGCCGAGGCGGCCATGGGGATGGCCCGCGTTCTCGAGCCGATCGCCTTCTCCGATCCCCAGATCCCGATGCTGACCAACTACGACGCGCGACCGATCGCCAATGCCGCAGCCGCCCGGGTCGAACTCATCGAGCACCTGACGCGCGGCGTGGACTGGGTCTCGGCCGTCGAGAGCATGAGCGCCGGCGGCGTCACAACATTCATCGAGGTCGGGCCAGGCAAGGTATTGACCGGTCTGATCAAACGTATTGCGCCGACCGCCACGGCCATTGCCCTGGACGACGCCTCGGCTCCCGGCGGGATAGCCATACCGTTCATCGAATCCAACTCTCCGGCCGCCCCCTAGAACACAGGCCGGATCCGGTTCCGGCATCAGCCTCAAGGAGGAACAAGACCCAGTGCGCAAACCCGATTACACGAGACGAGTCGCCATCACCGGCCTCGGAGTCATCAGCTCGGTCGGCAACGACAAAGACGCCGCGTGGCAGAGCCTGGTCGATGGCCGCAGCGGCATCGGCGAGATAACTCGTTTCGACACCACTCCGTACGAGCACAAGGCCGCGGCGGAAGTCAAGGATTTCGACCCCGCCCAATTCATGAACTTCAAGGACGCCCGTCGAACGGACACGACCGTCCATTACGCCGTCGCCTCGGCCAAGCTGGCGCTGGCCGACTCGGGACTGGAAATCACCGACCAGAACCACTACGACGTCGGCGTGATCTACGGGTCCGGTGGCGGCGGCCAGGGCCTGTTCATCTCGAACCAGGAGATCTGGCATTCCAGGGGCGCACGGGCCGTCAGTCCCTTCTTCATCGCGAACGGGCTGGTCGATGCGAGCTCGGGGACGATTGCCATCGAGACGGGGGCCAAAGGCCATAACTTCTGCCCCGTGTCGGCCTGCTCGACCGGAACGACCGCTATCGGCGAAGCCGCCGAGGCAATTCGACGCGGCGATTGCATTGCGGTGATTGCGGGCGCGGCGGAATCGCCGCTGCTCGAGCTCGTCCACATCGGCTTTTCGAACATGCGTGGCATGGGCTCACCGCTCCCGGGTGAACCGATCACGACCGTTAGCCGGCCCTTCGACCGAACCCGAGACGGATTCGTCCTGGGAGAAGGCGGCGCTGCCCTCATCGTCGAGGACCTCGAGCTCGCCAAGGCACGCGGCGCAGAAATCTACGCCGAGGTCGTGGGTTATGGGTCCGCCGCCGATGGGTTCGACATGATCGCGCCCGCTGAAAACGGTGAAGGCTCTGCCCGCGCCATGAAAATGGCGCTCGAGCGTTGGGGCGTGCCCGCCGACGAGATCGACATGATCAACCCTCACGGGACCTCGACTCCTATGGGCGACAAGCGCGAGACGGAGGCCATCTGGACCGTCTTTGGCAGCCACACACCGGACGTCCTCATCTCGGCCACCAAGTCCATGACCGGGCACATGATGGGCGCCGCAGGCGCTTTCGAGGGCATGGCGACCGTCCTCTCCGTGTACCACGGTATCGTCCCGGGGACGCTCAATTACCGCGTGCCCGACCCCGAATGCAACCTCAACATAGCCACGGAGACGATCCAGAAGCCGCTCCGGTACGCGCTCTCTAACAACATCGGCCTTGGCGGCCACAATGCGGCTCTGATTTTCAAGCACTACGCGGGCGACTGAACGCTCCGGTACAATCAGCCAATCGGTCCATGCGCGTCGGCACGTGCGTGGGATCGGAAGCCGTCACGCCGGCCGGCCCGAAGTGAGCCCGGCCTGGTGGACGAATCGGAGCGTCGCCAGCTACGGCACGCGCCTCACTAGCTGACACGTCGTAGGAGATCGTCGTGCCCAATGAGAACCTTGCCCGTCGCGTCGTCGTTACCGGTCTCGGGGCCGTCACCCCGATCGGTAACACCGCTACCGCCTTCTGGGAGAACCTCCTGGCAGGCGCTTCGGGCGTAAGCACGATAAGCACGTTCGATCCCTCGGGCCTGGACGTTCGTATCGCAGCGCACGTCAAGGACTTCGACCCGACGGTCGGGATGGACCGCAAGATGGCGCGGCGCATGAGTCGCTTCATCCAGCTCGGCATGGCGGCCGCCACCGAGGCCGTCAACGAGTCCGGTATCGATTTCGCCGCCTACACGCCCGACGACCTGGATCGGGTGGGCGTCTGCTTCAACACCGGCGGCGGTGGCCTCGAGCAGATCATCGTTGGCACGGAGGTCCTCCAGACCAAAGGCAACGGCCAGGTTTCGCCTTTCGCCATCCCCGCGTTGTCGGGCTCCATGGCAGCCTGTCAGATTTCGATCAAGTACGGCATCACGGGCCCGGTGTTGACCCAGGTCGCCGCTTGCGCCAGCAGCGTGCTGGCCTTCATCGACGGCCACCGGCTGATCGAAACCGGCGAGTGCGACGTGGTGGTCGTCGGCGGGTCCGAGGGAGACCTTCTCCCGATCGCGTTTGCGGCCCTGGGCAACATGGGCGCACTCTCCCGGCGCAACGACGATCCGACCCACGCCTCCCGTCCGTTTGATCGCGACCGCGACGGCTTCGTCTTCGGCGAAGGGGCGGCGGCCATCGTTCTCGAGTCGGCCGAGCACGCCCTGGCCCGCGGCGCCACGATCCAGTGCGAGGTCCTGGGCGGCGGCATAACCGCCGACGCCTTCCACATCAGCGCCCCGGAGCCCACTGGACGCGGCGCCGCGGCAGCGATGACAAAGGCCCTGCGCAAGGCCGGTGTCGCGCCCGACGAGGTGGACTACATCGTCGCCCACGGCACGTCGACACCCCTGAACGACGTGACCGAGACGCGCGCGATCAAGTCGGCCTTCGGCGACCACGCGTACAGAGTGGCAATCAGCTCTCCAAAGTCAATGGTCGGGCATCTGCTGGGCGCCGCCGGTGCCGTCAGCGGCCTGACTGCCATCGGAGCGATCCGAGAGGGCGTGATCCCACCGACCGCGAACCTCGAGAACCCGGATCCAGCGTGCGACCTGGACTATGTGCCCCTCGTCAAGCGAGCCCACAAGGTCGACACGGCGATCATCAACGGCTTCGGGTTCGGCGGGCAGAACGCGGTTGCGGTCTTCCGGCGCTTCGAGGTCTGAGCGCAGATCGACCCGGCCGGCAGACCGGGAGCTCTGACCGAGGGCGCGTCGGGCAGGCGGGAGAGTAGGATTCGGGGGATGCACTTTCGCCTTCCTCCTGCACCCTGGCTCCGGCGCGGTCTCGAGGCCGGGTTCGTGGGCGCCCTGCTCTCGGGAGGGACCCTGGTGGCGTTCCGATACAGCCGGCCGGACCCACGCGTGGCGCTGCCACACGGGCTCGACGGAGCGCTGATCCTGGTGCCGGCGCTACTGGCGCTCGGGGTGTTCGCGGTCAGCTACCCGATTTTCCTGGCGGCAACTCGCGGTGACGCCGTCCTCGGCGGTGTAGCCGCGTTCCTGGTGGGAGCGGACCTGCTCATGGCGGTGTCACTCGCCGCCAGCGCGTCGATTTGGGTGAGCCCCTTGTCTCGGAACCTGCCGCTCGGCACGGTGGCCGTTGCTCTTGCGGCTCCCGCCGGTCTCGTCGGATTGCTGGTCGGCCAGCTCACGACACCGCTTGGGTTCGGTCGCGCGGCAGGCATCCGCAGCGCTCTTGGCGGTGGCGTCGTTGGCCTGGCACTCGCCGGGCTGGGCGCGTTCGTCAGCTAGAGGCCTGCCGGGTCACGGGAATTCGGGGCGACGGGTTCTCGCTGCCTCGAGCGCCTCTCAATCTCAGCGAGTTCGACACCACGCTGACCGACGAGAGAGCCATCGCGCCGGCCGAGAGAGCCGGGTTGAGCGTCACCCCCAGGACGGGATAGAGCGCTCCCATGGCAACGGGGATGAGCACTACGTTATAGCCAAAGGCCCAGAAGAGATTCTGCCGGATCACGCGCAGCGTCCGGCGCGACAGGCGAATGGCATCTGCCACCCCATGGGGGTCGCCCCCGACGAGCGTCACGTCCGAAGCCTCGAGGGCCACGTCGGCACCAGTGCCGATTGCCACGCCCACGTCGGCGCGAGCGAGTGCCGGCGCGTCGTTGATCCCGTCACCGACCATCGCCACTCGCAAGCCGCGAGCCTGGATCGCGGCCACTGCGTCGGCCTTTCCGGCTGGCAGAACCTCGGCAAGAATGTGATCGGCCGGTATCCCGACAGCTGCTGCGACTGCTCGGGCGGTGCGTTCCTGGTCGCCGGTTACGAGCCAGACCTCGATGCCCTCTTGATGAAGTTCCGCCACGGCGCTGGCGGACTCCGGCTTGATCGTATCGACAGTCGAGAGCATGCCGGCGGCGCGACCGTCAACGGCAACGTACGTGACCGCCGACGCGGAACTCTTGTCGGCCGCCGCCAGCTTCGCCACGGAAGCGACGTCGACGCCGCTCTCCGCAAGATAGGCGGCCGTCCCGACCACCACGTCACGGCCATCGACGCGACCACGCACGCCCCGACCGGCCACGGCTACGAAGCCGTCCACCGGCCGCCGACCCAGACCCGCGGCCTCAGCGCCCACCAGGATCGCCGCGGCGAGCGGGTGCTCGCTCCCTCGCTCCACGGATGCGGCCAGATCCAGCGTTTCCGCGGCTGTGAACCCGGGCGCGGCCACGATTTCGCCGAGCGACGGACGGCCACGTGTAAGCGTCCCGGTCTTGTCGAAGATGACGGCGTCCACACGCGCTGCAAGCTCGAGTGCCTCGCCGCCGCGGATGAGGATCCCGGCACTTGCGCCCTGACCCGTCCCTACCATGATGGCCGTAGGAGTGGCAAGACCCATGGCACACGGGCACGCAACGACGACGACCGTTATGAAGGCCACCAGGGCGTGGGTCAGGCGCGGCTCCGGGCCGAACACGAACCACAGCCCGAAAGTCGCGGCACCGACCACGAGCACGATTGGCACGAAAACACCGGCTATCCTGTCGGCGAGCCGCTGGATGGGCGCCTTCGATCCCTGAGCGCGGCGGACCAGCTCCACGATCTGAGCGAGGGCCGTATCGCGGCCGACCCGCGTGGCGCGGAACAGAAACGTTCCATGGCCGTTCATGGTCCCGCCGATCACCTCGGCCCCCGGCCCTTTTTCGCCCGGAATCGGTTCGCCGGTGAGCATCGATTCGTCGACCGCCGACTCGCCCTCCATGACCCGACCGTCGACCGGCACGCGCTCGCCGGGCCGGACTCGCACGAGGTCCCCGACGCGCAGGTCCTCGAGCGGAACGTCGACCTCGCCACCAGCCCGAACGATTCGCGCCGTCCGAGCCTGCAACCCGATCAGCGCCTTCACGGCCCCGACGGTCTGCCCTTTGGCTCGAGCCTCAAGCCAACGGCCCAACAGGATCAGGCCGACGATCGCAGTCGAGCTGTCGAAATAGGTTCGCGGTTCGATGCCGGCCGAGCGGAAGATGCCCGGCGCCAGGGTGACGAGGACGGAATAGCCCCAGGCCGCGCTCGTCCCGACGACTACCAGCGTGTCCATGCTCGTCGAGCCGTGGATCGCGGCGCGCCATGCCGCGCGGTAAAAACGGCGACCTGCAATGAACTGGACGACGGTAGCCGGCCCTATGAGGAGCCAGGCGATCTGCTCCATCGTCAGAGGCACGCCGGGCAGATACATGACCGCCATCGAGCATCCGGCGACGACAAGCGCGACGGCGGCGGTCAGGCCCAGGGTTCGAATTTCCCGCGCCCGCATGGCGGCTTCCGCGTCGGCTTCATCGACGAGGCTGGCCCGGGACCCATCCGTCGTCTTCGGCACCGCGCGGATCTCGTAGCCGGCGGCCTCGATGGCACGCGCCAGCTCGTCCATCCCCGCGATCTCGGGCAGATAGCGAACAGTGGCGATTTCGGTCGCCAGGTTCACGTTGGCCTCGGCCACGCCCGGGGTCTTGCGCAGGTACCGCTCAATCCGGTTCACGCACGAGGCGCAGCTCATGCCCTCGATGGGCAGCTGGATCTCGGCGG
>Ga0182010_10001658_pt1 | contig 11612 bp, 11 predicted proteins | sample 611E1MmetaG_FD_120488 | JGI IMG/M metagenome (GOLD analysis project Ga0182010, IMG submission 120488) | Permafrost microbial communities from Stordalen Mire, Sweden - 611E1M metaG | ecosystem: Environmental > Terrestrial > Soil > Wetlands > Permafrost | place: Sweden: Stordalen | collected...
CTGGACTCTTATAATTTAGGCCTTCAGGCCCGATAATGCCGATAAATATGATTTTGGCTTAAACTGGAAATAGATTGATACATTTATCGGTTAGTGAAGATAGGTAATCATATATATATTAGATCAGGTGATTTGTAATATGAAAAACCTTAAACTGACATCAATTTATGCCAGTGATCTGAAAAACGATCCAATTGTATCAAATTGGCTTTTGTCGATTGACGCAAGTGCCAACACTCAGCGTAATTACCTTCAAGCTATAAAAGCATTTTGTGAATTCACAGAAAAAACACCAGATGAACTTATTTTGGAAGCTGAACAGGAAGTTAAATTTGGTTTGTTGATGAGACAAAGACACATTAAAACATATCTCATTAGTTTCAAGAAGTCTCTTCAAGATAAAGGTTTAGCTCCAATGACGGTAAGATCGTATATGAATGGTGTCCAAAGTTTTTATCGTAGCTGCGATATTGAACTGCCCTCTTTAGGTAGAAACAAAGCAAAAGTGCTTGAAAAAAAGAAAGATATTCCAACTAAGGAAGATTTACAAAAAGTCTTGAAAATTTGCGATCCATTAGAGAGAGCCGTTTTATTAGTGGGGGCTTCAAGCGGATTATTCCTCAATGAAATTCGTAATCTGAAAGTCAAGAATTTTAAAAAAGGTTACAATCCTGAAACAGAAGTAACAACTTTGAAGTTACGCCGGCAAAAGGTTGGATTTGATTGTATAACTTTTCTAAGTCCTGAAGCTTTAAGGGCAGTTCAGGATTATATCAATTATAGGAGTAGACCAACTAAATCACCAGATCCTAGAAAAGAAAAATAACTTCTGAATCTTTTATATCCTTTCGGTCCTTAAACTTTTCAGCCTGAAGGTTGTTAATCCACTGATATCCAAAAATAGAAAAGTAAATAGTATAGCAAAACATATTAAGAAATTCTTTTCTACTGAAAGTAAAATATGGAGAAATTTGTTAGAAATTTATTAAGTTTAACCATGGTACCAAAAAATTAACTTCCTGATTCAGTTTATTCATATTTATAATTTTGTTTAGAAGTATTATACTATTATTTTTTCTGAAATTTTCTATTTATGATTGTAATTTAGTTAAATTAGTTCCAAGTGTTCCATAAGCTCCACATGCTCTATAAGTCACATAAGCTCCATTAGCCAGAGATCTATAAACTTTTTTCATTTTGTATGGAACTTAGGAAATTCAGATATTTAGATACAAAAACTATGTATTAAACGGTTGCACTTTAGCATAGTGACAACTAATTCCTAAATATTGTGGGATGTTGACTGCATTTGCTCAGCATTCCACATCTTTTTCAAGTTCTTCGATTTGTTTAATTTTGATAATACCTTCGGGTATGATTTATGGATAAGATTCCTCAGATATGAAACCAGAAGAGACTGAATGAAATATTGACTTTGCAAAACACAAGATAAAATGGTATATATCATTAAAATATTATATTATATATAAAAGTTAATTTATTTATGTTATGGAAAAAAAAATGAATTGAAGAGATAAAATGGATCACACAAAAGCAATAAAAATAGGGTTTACTTACTTAATTCTTTGTTTAATGGAATTATGTTTCGTAGGGTTCGCAATTGCAGAAGATAACGAACCTTGTTTTTATGATTGGACATGGTATGCGACATCTCATATGGGCGAATATACGACTGCTCATCAGGTTATGTATATAGAATTATAACTTTATATCTTCATAACGATGGTGGCCAAAGTATAACAACAAGTCCAAGCTGTTGGAATTTGATTGCAGATGGACTCAAGTATGAATATGATGCCATTACGTTTGATCGTTCTATTGGCTATCAAGATATAGAAATTGTTAAAGATAGAAATATAGAAACAAAAATCGTATATCTTGTTAAAGGAAAGCCGACAAATATTCATTTACAATTAGATGGAATCTGGGGTATAGGTCCGACTTTTAAAGAGATTAACCATTAAGTGAATCGAACTTCATTGTGAATTGGTTTGATAAACTGCAGCTCTGGTACTTCAAAAGGATAAAAGTACTTCTCTTTTACAGAGCTGCTATATCATTTCCCATCTCAATTGATCAGGGCGGAATCATGAATCTTTGGTGATTTTTGGGGATATTTAATAGCTAGAGCCTGCACTATACCCAATATCAACAGCAATGTTGATAGGCCTATAATAAATTGAGAATCATATCTTTGGGCATAGCGATTTATTATACTGTTCATTTAATAGATGAGAGTCTCTGGGATCAGTGAGCAAATAACCTTTATCTGGGATTCTTTTCTTTAATTTATCTGGGACTAACATAGAAAAATAGTTTATTAATAACTCTTTATATTTCATGCTTTTTGATATTTTTAATGATAAAGGAGTGAAACAGTCAATAATGATTAAATTATTAAATAGCAGAGAAGCATCTGTAATTTTGTGGTGTTCCTTCAAGATAATAACTTCTAGCTGCTTCCTTATATAAAGTGTGGTAGGGTAAATGTAAAATATATCACACAACCTCGTTTTCTTGTTCTAGAATAGAATTTACTACAAATTTTTGGGCAATATTCCATGGCTTCAAACATTCATCATCCACGAGAACTAATGGATAGGATTGATATTCGCTTTTTGAATCTGGTGATCTCTTGTTCTTCTCATTAATTGCATCTTTAATTGCATCATCAATGTATTATAGACACAAAGGGATTCTTAACAAATTTGTCGAATGATAGCATATCTCGTTTAGAAAACTAAATAAGTTCAAGATTTAATATATTGTAGAATATTCTCGCAGCACCAATAAACATTAATGCCCAGAAAATTAATAATACTAACAGTAAAATTCTTGATGTATCTAGGTTTACTAATGTATCTAGGTTTAATATCAGCTTCAAATATATTAAAATGGAGGATAACCACAAGAAAACCAAATAGATGGATAATTGTTTTCTCCATCTCACAAAAGCTTGTCTACCCAATACAAGTGCAATAGAAAGTGTCAAAATGAAAGTAACTAGGGACACTAGATCTGGAAGTGCCTTATAGTCATAAAATTTTAATTTTGAACAAAATATCAGTTATCGGTATCATTGTATTTTCACTTCTATTTTCCCTTCAGTCTTACATGCATCAAGCTCACAGGGACATGCAGAAATAGCAATTGTGCCATTTTGAAGGACATAGAAACTTACTGAATCTCCACATTTTACTCTTGAAGTCCTAGTCTTAAACTCATAATTATTGCTATCCAGCTCGAAATCCATAAACAGGTTTATTGTACTGGGAAGAGTTATAGTTGGAATTCCCAGAGCAAATGCTAGGAAATCTCTACATCCGAATTTATCTTTTTCATATTTTTCAACATATAGTTTTTTTCGGCATCCTCGATATATAATGTTTGTGTCTGCTTCGGAATCTATTGACAGCACTTGGAGAACCCTTTCTTCATTTGAATCAAACAATTCATCTCCATATTTTAGAACCAATCTACGTAACCTATCGAGGGTTATACCCTGATTATAATCAAGAAAAACTAGGTCAGCTAACGGCCCTCCATTTATACAAGAAATTATAATTTTTTGCCCTTTGGACACTACAATCCCTTTAGCTTCTCCTTTATTAAGAATAAAATCCAGTTTTCCAACTTATTGCATTTTTTTCAGATAGCACTTCCAAGAATTATTAATTAATCCTATAAATTATGGGAAAAATAAGATAAAGAGATCTTCAATCAATGGAAATTATCATTTAGATTAAATATTCGAGATCTAACCCCTTTGAAAATTTCCCAATTCAGTGTTCGGTCTTAAAGATCAATTTCTTTCAACGATTTAATTTTTGAATCAATTTTAACAAGTTGTTAGAATCTCTTGATAATTTTTGTACCATGTTAATCAGAATTAGGTATTTAAGTAGAATATTTATCCTCTTGTATTCGGTTAAGGAATCTATTAAAGTCAAAATGATTACTGCAATAATTCACCCATTTGACTTACATTTATAGGTTTACATAAAAAAGCAGCAAAGCGAATACATTTTATACGGATTTTCAGTAATTATCTTCATTTTGTTCATACTTACCTCCTACTATGTACTTAAAATTTAAAAACATGTCTAATTAGTACTATTTTATTCAGTTTATCCTAAATCAGTTTAGTGATGAAGATGATTTTATAGAACTCATCTATATTTTTACCATGAAATACGGATACATAGTTTTTATATGGCATTTAATAAAAAGTCTTCAAAATTAAAAAAAAGGTATATTATCATGAAAGATGCAATTCCGCAACGAAAAAAATTCCTGCTGGGAGGGAGCTTTTCGAATTCCTGAGGTAGTGCCTACCAAGATTTTCTAAAGCAAGTTGTATCTATGAGCAGGAAGCCCTCTCATTTAGGGTCTGGGAAGAAGTTATAGCGATTCCTTATACCGGGACAAATACTATTTTCTCTTTACCCTGAACTTCTTCATGAGTTGGTGCTTCCCCTTCGATTTTTTCCTTGCCGGTTCCTTTTCCTGAAACATCCATTGCTTCTCTTGGATATTATAGTTCGTGAGTTTATCTGCCAGAATAATTGATAAAGTCGGTATGACTTTTTAAACAGTGATTTTGCCTCTTCTATTTTATCTTCTTCAAGCAGTTTTGTTCCAGTTTCCATTAATCTAATGGAAGCCGAAAGCAAGTGTTTGCTGATGCACCAAACCTCACCTTCGTATTCCTTGATGATTTTTTTGAGGAGTTCTATTCTCATTTTCCTAACTTCTCGCAATAGATCAAAATATTCATCTTTGTCGGTCTCTTCAGCCGTAAAGAACAAATGCCCTTCTAAGGCGATGAGATTCATTATACCAATGCTCAAATCCACATCGGCTGATAAATCCATTTCCCTTTCTTCGTTACCTTTTCTACTTTATCAACTAATTCATTTACATCTGACTCTGTAACCATTAAGTTCGCCCTCTGTTAACTACTAAAAGCCCAGAGGCACTGAATCATTTCATGTAGTCCTAATACAATCTCTCCGAATATACTATGCTACCCCAAACACATCCATTCGAAGAAGGATTCGTGACCTTCAGGTAGGTTAGTAATCATTGACAACGTCACCGGGAAAGCGATTGAGCCTGAACTTGAGAAGTCCATTGTCTTCGTTGAGTACCCTCTCCCCCCAGCACAGTCCTTTCTGGATACGCTTTCTGGATACGCGATGGCATTCCGATAGAATCCGCAGACAGCAAACAATATGAGATACGGAATCGGGTCACTCTCTGTGGATGCGAGAAATCACAGAATAAACCATTCTGTAATGACAGTTACGTGGAGAGATGAGAAAGATGGAGAAAATGGATGCGAGTGCAAAAGGAGTGTAGATTTGCATTTTGTCTGTGTTGGCATCGGTTTGCAGTAATTGTTTTGGCAATCCATCTCAATACCATCAAAAGATCTTCTCAAATTGTCTTTCGACAATTCCCCAATCTTGACTGTACTTAAGTATCCCTGGTGCTTATTATAGCAACATCTCACTTTCCGCATATTATATCTGGATGCATGATTGGAACAATCTTAAAGCAGGCGAGTTGGTCAAAGAAGTTTATTCAAATTACGGTGTGATGATCGGACTTTAATAGTGTAATTTCAATGGCTATTGCCCGAATCAAGTAGAATTGGTAACTGATTTGGAAATACAACAAATAACACAGAGGTAAAAAATGAACAAGTATGAAGAGAATGTAGGGTCTCGTGATGCTCTCACGCCGGAAAATGCAGCGCTATTGCTGATAGATCACACCAAGTAGGCCTCATGCAGTTAGTACGAGATATGACTCCATAGGAGTTTAAAAATAATGTCGTGGGTCTGACCAAAACAGCAAAGATTTTTGCTCTTCCCGTAATCCTAACCACCAATGTAGACTGGGGGCCAAACGGCACTATTCTTCCTGAATTGAAGACTCTGTTCCCAGATGTAGAGGTCATTCGTCGTCCTGGTGTTATCAATGCCTGGTGCTGGCTAGCATTTAGGAAAACTGTTGATGGTATTGGACGACGGTAGCTCATAATCGCCGGGATCAGTGATTCAACATGCTTGCAGTTTCCTTCATTAGATGCGGTTCTGGAGAGCTTTGACGTCCATGCTATCATAGATGCGAGTGGAGCAGTGAGTGTTCTTGAACATGAGGAGCAGTGAGTGTTCTTGAACATGAGGCCACCATAGCAACTCTTGCTCAGGCGGGTGTGAAAGTGTGGAACTGGTGGTCAATTGGTGCTGAACTTCAAGCTGATTGGCGCATAGATGAAGCAAAAGGATGGCCTTATGCTATGGTATTTAGAGAGCATCTGCCTAGTTGAGGCCACTTGCTGGATACAGCGACGGCCTATAACAATGGAAAGATGGGCCCTCCAGAGAAGAAAGTTTAATTTATTGTTAGACGCAATAAATACCCTTTATTATTCTATCCTCTTTTTATTCTTTTATCGATGCTTTGAGCCTGAATAGATTAAAAATTTGGTGGAAAATACCTTTCACTGCAGCACAAGAGCTGTTTTCATTATTCTTTGCAATTTAGTTCTCTCTGATAATAGACCGCGCTCATGAAATGTATAAACCTTGGGACACTTATAATGCCTGGAAAGGAAAATCTCATAATATTAATCGTTTATTAACGGCATGGATTATTTTATTCATAGTACCACTATTCCAGTTTGCAATTTTATTTGCTCTTCTTGGATTAATTGATGTTCGATTCGATATAACTATAAGAGGTATTTTAAATGTTACTTTAATAAGCCTTGGTTCATTTTTCGATTTTGATTATTTCAGAATATACGAAGCTTTTTTGCACAAATATCCAGAATCTTTTTTCGCAGATGAAGAAAGTATACAAAAAGCGCGCTTCATTCGTCCGGATTTTTGGGCTCATTTTATACCGGGAGCTTTATACGTGACTCTATCCACTTTGATGATGTTAATAGCAATTTATTATTAATGTTACAGCTTCCACTAAGAATGTTCTAGAAACCTTATTCTTCACATTTGGAACTATCCAAAATCTGTATGTAAAGAATTTATTATATTGCACATTTCAGTGGTAAAACTGAGCTAAAATTGGAATAGATGCTAAGAATGGAGAAAAGGATGCTAGTAAATTTTGAGAACACAATGAACTTGAACTTGCTCTGGAGACTTGGAGTTCTCATTCTTCGAAAACAAAATGTGATATCAACCAACAACTTTACAGAACCAAAAAACTCAATTTTTATATATCATATCCAGAAGATTATAGCTATTTCCTATAATTGCCATGACATTTTACAGGATCACAGAAGAAATAATGTGTTTATTATTTTACGAGAGAAACATTAATTAATTTTCAAGTAATGTCAAAATATAGCTGTAAACAGTTTAGGTATTTATAATAGTTTTTATGAGAGAAAATCTATATGGAGCATTCCATCTGCTCCACACCCGTCAGAGGTCTCTTTTAAGCAGCTGTTACTGAACATATAGAAAGGGCCTGATTCAAAGCTTATAAATACAATTGGATATGTGTATTATTACATATCCACCACGGTTAATATATACATTTTTCGGTAACTTGCGTGGCAAGATTACTAAATGGAATTATTCTTTTTTAAAGGTTTGTGACCTGGCTGGCCCTACTGAAATATAATTGATAGGTACTTTCATAAGTTCTTCTAACCTTTTGACATAATTTTTGGAATTTTTGGAGAGCTCCTCAAAGGTTTTTACTTCAGTTAGATCATTTCCCCACCCAGGAAGGTCTTCGTAAACAGGTTTACAGTCCCAGAGGTCATCTGCGAGTTCAGGGGGATAATCCAATTTTTTTCGTTTGTAATTATAGCAAACACAGATCCTGATCGGGTCAATACCTGTCAATACATCCAATTTGGTTAGAGAAATCTCAGTATACCCATTAAGAACAATAGCTTTTTTCAAGAGAGGCAGATCGAACCATCCGCATCTTCGACTCCTGCCGGTAGTTGTCCCAAATTCTCCCCCAGCTTTCTGTATCTTTTCTCCCAATTCTCCTGTAAGCTCTGTGGGAAGCGGGCCGTCTCCTACTCTTGTGATATAAGCTTTAACTATAGCAATCACTTTGTCAACCCTTGTAGGACCTACCCCAAGGTTGGCACAGGCAGAACCTGCTATTGTTGAAGAAGAAGTTACGAATTTTTGAGTACCATGTATCACATCGAGATGAGTACCCTGAGCAGCTTCAGCCATTACATGTTTTCCTTCATCGAGAGCCTCATTGATTTCTCTAGAAACATCAGTGACATAATCAGCAAATTGCCTTCCAAGTTCAGAATATCTATTTATCAGGGTAGGATCTCTGACTATTTTCGGATCTCCTCCCATTGCTTCAATTTCTTTTTCTTTCTGGGGAGCAAGCTCCTCAAGTTTTGCAAGTAAGCGTTCGCTGTCCACAAGCTCAGCCAAGCGGATTTCGTCTCTCGCAACCTTATCAATGTAAGCATTACCTATTCCGCGTTTAGTGGTTCCTATTTTTGTTTCCCTCGACTCTTCCCTTAGCAAGTCCATTTCTATATGATAGGGCATGATTATACTCGTCTTTGCATCCACTCCAAAATTGTCAGCGTTTATCCTTATTCCATGTTGCTCAAGCATTGAAATTTCTTCGGCCAGAATTTGAGGATTCAGAACAACCCCAGGCCCAATAAGAACCCTGGTATCAAGAAGGATACCTGAAGGAATAAGGTGCAGCTTGTAGATTTCATCCCCTACTCTTACTGTATGACCTGCGTTGTCTCCTCCCTGAAAACGAGCAACAATGTCATAATTTTTTGCAAGAAGGTCTACTATCTTTCCTTTTCCCTCATCACCGAACTGCGCACCCGTGATTATCGTAAACATAAAGCCTGATTCTGGCTTAACCATTAATAAGTTTTTGTTTGTGTTATTTTTATTTAGGCTTCATGAAAATCCCAACTTGAAACCATTTGTTCATTATTACGAATATCAGGAACAATATTGAACTGGGCCCAGAAAATAAGCTTGTCATGAATCCATAATCTATGCCCTTTAACGAGTTTTTTTGGGGTAAGTAGACTGGATATGAAATATTCATTACATTCAGTACTTAATTAGCTTCTAATTTAGGGTATCAAAGCAAATCTGCTTTTTTAGTCCTATTAAACGATTATTCTGACATAGATAGATCTTCTTCCAGTTAATGCCATATACATCAATAATTTCATTTGGCATTTTTGCCTAGAATTATCCACAAATCACAAAACTTGGTTTATGTACTTTAACTAGAGTTAAATTCAAAATTAGTGATCTAAATTTCAATGAACCTACTTCATAAACGGGAACAAAAAACATTATTTAAAGAAATTCTCAAACTGTGAGTTCCATTCAAGATCGAGAACTTTAAAGGCTCTCTAGATAACAATCAGTTTCATGATGTTGTAGAGGATTTCCCTATATAATTCCTAAAGAATATCCAGTAGATTGATCTAAAATATCTCGTCAAAACTGCACTAAGACTCGAATTTGAGAGATATTACGAGAGTATTTCGATAAGCTCCTTAATTTTGTACTTTGCTTATAAATGTTAAATAAATGACTCACGAAAATCAGAGGTTGATCAAAATCCTCACTAATTAGTACATGTTTTAGTACAAAAAATACGTTAATAGAAACAATATGTTTAGAATCAGAGTCTAAAGGAGGAATATATTTTATAATATATAAATTTGTTTCGTGATTCTCCTTTATTCATACGATACAAAGTTATATCTTTTGTTGTTTGTGTTTTGATATTTTCATTCCTCCGGAAAAATATGCGCTGATTTGAAGTCCTTTTATGAGAAAAACTAACTTCTGCCCACTATTTTCCAAATGATAATATTGTTTGTTTATTTTAGTTAAGCATCTATGATCAGAAACAGTATTTCCTCATATAATATATCACTTGACCATTAATCATCAAATAACATGTTTTGATATCAATCTTGTATATAAATAATTATTATATCCGATATATGTATATCTTGTATTGAATATATTGGGTGAGTAATTATTTGATGACTAAGTGGGTCTATCGATAGAAACATAAAAATGTATCAAATTAAACAAAATTTTGGAGATGAAACAGATGAGTAAGCAAAAATTTTCCAGAATAAAAACGACAATTAATATTTTGCTAGCTGTATTTTTCATAGTAACATTAACAGTTGCTTCAGCAAGCGCATGTTGTAGTAAGTCGGTCAAAAACTCAAATTCGGTTGAAAACTTAAATCCGGTTGATAACAATATTCCTGTCAACTCGAATCCGGTTGATAACAATATTCCTGTCAACTCGAATCCGGTTAATTACGGAAACCCCAGCAACATGAATCCGGTTAATTACGGAAATCCCAGCAACATGAATCCGGTTAATTACGGAAACCCCAGCAACATGAATCCGGTTAATTACGGAAACCCCAGCAATATGAATCCGATTAATTACGGAAACCCCAGCAACATGAATCCGGTTAATTCCGGAAACCTTGATAGTGGGTTTTAATTTTGACAGTTGGGTTTAATTATAACAGTTTGATTTAAACCGTTGGTTCGTCAGCTATAAGGCCTATTGGGTTCTATAAAAAAATAATTGAAACAAGAGATTTTTTTATTATTTTCGGGGTTTTTGATTGATTGCAGCCATTAGCAGGTATAATTAATTGCATATTTTGTCAATCCCAGAAGATATTAAAAAAATCTCTGAAATAAAGAACCTTCATTTATTAGTCCTCAAAGTAAAAATGAACATTTCAAAAACTTAGACTAATGAACTTATCTACAAGTATACTTACTGATATTTTCGCAAATTTGCTGTAAATTCAAAGCTGAATTTTTGTATACTATCTGTAATTGGGTTCTTCAAAGGTGTGATTTCTACCCGCATAACTTCTTTAGAGTTGTGATTTCAGAAAAATAGATACAATTTCTTATACCCTCTCTACTAAACTTAAATATAGAGACTTTCAATTATTTCCTAGGTTTTGAAAATCTGTGCATCTTTTCAATTTGACCCAAAATTTGGATCTTTTTACTGGAATTAGGTGGCAACACTGACGAAATTTTGAGAAAATGCATCGTTTTTACTAAAATAATTGTTACAGCATAAATCCAAAATGTTGCTACCTTCAGAAATTGAAGAATATCAATTCTATAAATATTGAATGTAAATGTTATTAGAACATGTAGAAAGTAAATTGCTCCATAACTACATCAACGATAAAGCTCCATTGCTTTAAACGAGGCACTCTATATAAATAAGAGTATATCATTATTGGATCTTAGGGCAAAATTACATTATTAACTTCGTCAGTGCTTTACTTGAACGTACTGGTGTCTGATACGGAGATTCGGCTCAGAACCATTAGAATACCTAATTATGGCATCTGAACAAAACCAGGGAAAACGTGTAGATGCACATACTGGTGTTTACGCATGGAGATTATTTTATATGAGATACTAATTGAAAAACTTGTTATTTCATGGAAACAATACTCTTTCTTTAATGAAACAACACCTAAAGCCAATCCCTATATCTCTTCACAAGCTACAATC
>Ga0182010_10001659_pt1 | contig 11604 bp, 9 predicted proteins | sample 611E1MmetaG_FD_120488 | JGI IMG/M metagenome (GOLD analysis project Ga0182010, IMG submission 120488) | Permafrost microbial communities from Stordalen Mire, Sweden - 611E1M metaG | ecosystem: Environmental > Terrestrial > Soil > Wetlands > Permafrost | place: Sweden: Stordalen | collected...
CGCTCGCGTGACAGTTCTTTATTCTTCTACTTGCCGAAAGGACACACAGGATAGCGGCATTCTGCGCAATGCAGGCATAGACCTCCGTGACCCAATGCGGCGAGATCATCGCGGACTATGAGCTCTCCGGCAAGAACCCGCGGCACGATAATGTCGAAAATAGTCGTTTTGTGATACATGCCGCACGCCGGGATGCCGATTATCGGAACGGAACGAGCTGCGGAGGGATCGTCCAAATAGGCAATCAGAAACATCGCACCCGGCAATACCGCTGATCCATACGTAATATCCTTCGCGCCAAGCTGGCGTATCGCAAACCGTGTCACGTCATCGGGGTCAACCGACATCCCGCCCGTCGTGATAAGCAGGTCAGCCCCCTGCGCCAGCAAATCCCTCAGTTTTTCTTCTATTATTTTTTCATCGTCGGGAGCATAATGAATGCCGACGATGCTGCCTCCAAGTTCAGATATCTTTCGGGACATAATCGGTCCGAAGGCATCGGCAATCCGGCCATGATAGACTTCATTGCCGGTGATTACAATACCAGCCTTCGGCTGCCGCATCGGAATAACTTCAACAACACGCGGCCATCCATGAACCGCCTGAACCGCTTTTTCAATGATAGCTTTCTTGACTACCAGCGGGATGGCACGCGTGGCAGCGACCACTTGGCCTTCCAGCACAACCGTATTACCATGCAAGGAGGCACACATCACTTCGCCGAGACGGTTGAAACGACGGAGTGCCTCGGTATTTATTTTCAGTAGGCCCCTTCGGGAAGCAACGAGGTTCAGCTTGCCTTCCTTCGGTTCCCCGGAAACAGACACGCCCTTGCCTTTCAGCGCATCGGCAATCAGCGCAGCCGCCTCATCTTCGTGCATCTCATCCTCCTGAATCGAAAGTACAAAAAGATTCTCCTTGCCCAACCGTTGCAGATGTTCAACATCATCAGGACGGACGATATGCCCCTTGCGGAACGCTCGCCCCTTAAATTCATCTTTTCGGATTTCAGTAATATCATGGGCAAGCGCCATGCCGATAGCTGCACTCACCGGTACCGTCATACCACCGCTGCGACTGCATGATAATTCAGAGACATTATTATCAGCCCCGCCGAATATTTTTCTAAAACGGTCGTCGACAAGTTCGTGGATGCCCTGCTCAAGCATGCGGTATTTCTTCAGAAACTGTTTAGCCTCTTCTGTCAGGCTGGCGCCGCCACCATCCTTGCCCCCTGCTTGACAATCGACAAGCGCGAACCCAAGCCGCTTTTCCATTGCTTTGATATATCCCCATGCTTTTCTATAGGATATGTTTACTTCCTTCGCCGCCTGGGTGATCGAACCGTGCTTGTCTATGGACTCAAGCAGGAATCTGCGTCCTCGGCCGAATACCGGTTGTCCGTCCACCTCTATCCACAGCTTCGAGCGTATCTCCATAGTCATCCTTTGCTCCATTCCGTTACCGTTATGGATTAATTGCATAACGCATGTCAAAAAATAACATCTTTCAGCGGCTTATAATATCCACCCCCGGCACATACTCTGCATAACACTTTCTCACCCTTATAAACTTCCCGCATGTCCTGAATGTACTCGGCACACACATCGCATTTTACCCTTCCCAACGGCCTGCCGGGCATGTCCTCGGGCTTTAGTTCTATCTTTACATCCATAACATCGAAAAGCTCCTCGTCGGTCATGATCTTATATGCCTCAAGCTGTGCCTCATACTTGTTTTTAATCTCTGGGAAGAATTCCTTTGCCTTCTGCCTCGAGTCACCTTTTGCGATGACTCTGACAGCCTTTCCGGTCTTGAGGTTCAGAAATGTTGCCGCCATCTTACCGTAGTCCATGAACTTCATAGTGCGATGACCCAGGCTGCATCCGGTGACAGACTGGACTGCATCGGTAGCACAGCGGTCCATTTCAACAAAGACGATAATGCGCTTCCTATCTTTTCCCTTTGGATCTTTGATCCCTATCTCACGGAGCCCGAGAATGGACATCTTAACTCCTAGCACTTGGCCGGGGCATAGGTGCCCGTGAATCCTTGCCGACTCTTCGAGAAGAAATTCAAAGCTTAAAGTCAGCCACAGCTTTTCACCCTTATTCATCTTGTCCTCTCTCAATCAGGTCGATCATAGACCGAGTCACTCTTGCCAATGTTTTATAAAACAAAAGATCAGCAGCATCTTCCATGTCTCGAGCAAATTGCGGAATCCATTTTATAACATGCTCATCAAGAAACCCTTCTATCAGGTCTCGATAGTATTGTTCTTTTTTAGGGTCACTATGCGCCTTCTGAAGAACAACGGCGAGGAAGTTAAGTTCCGCGCCAAGGTGATCAGCCATGATGCCCTGATTGTTGACGGTCAATCCGGCTTTGTTGTAATAGTCTCTAACTTCGTCGTATGCTTCCTGCATCATGAGTCTTTTCGGTGACGTATAAACCGACTCCCATGGAGGACATGGCAACTTGTAAGGACCTATAAATAGTCTGGTGTATTCCCATAACAAATCTTCCAGCTCACTGTCTGATGCCATGTCTATTTTCTCCAAGGCATCCTTCAAGTCTGATAATATATCAGGGACGGCTTCTGATAACAACGCTCTCCAGCTATCCAACGTCTCTCTGTCTGGTTTACATAGATACATGCTTCCCAAAAGTCCGCACGCTTCTATCAGTTCGTTGTCCGTCATCGTAGCTTTCTGCATTAATTGGAACTCCTCACAGGAATCTTTGTGCAGGGGCCACCCACGTGGTGCCCCTGCGATATCTGGTCAAAAGCCTACTTCTTTATGTTCTTTGCCTCTACGAACCTTATTGACGGTATGGTCAGTTTGGGATCGGCGAAATGCGGCAGCCTGTCCTGTACTATTGTTTTGAAGACGGGATCGGGGAAGGCATTTCCGGCTTCGACATCGGGAAGACTGCCGTTTGAAAGGGCGTATCCCATGCAAGTCCTTACGCACGCCGGTGGAAGTCCTACCTTCAATCTGTGTATGCAGAAATCACATTTGTCGACCTTCTTTTCCTTTTCATTGAACTGAGGTGCGCCGTATGGACATGCCGCTATGCAGCGCTTGCATCCGATGCATTTGTTCTTATCATGAAGAACGACGCCGAATTCCTCTTCCTTGGAGTATGCCCCCACTGGACAAGCTTTCAGACACGACGGTTCCTCGCAGTGATTGCAGGAAACTGAAAGGTATCTCACTTCGGGGTTCGGATATTTCCCCGCTTCCTGTATAATGACCCTCCTTCGTCTGATGCCGACGGGGAGGTCGAATTCCTGCTTGCAGCCCGACTCGCAGCCCCTGCACGCGATGCAATTATTTTCATTGTAGAGCCATGTCATTTGTTTTGGGTTCTTCGCCATTTGTCCCTCCTCTATGCCCTTGTTACCTTGACACCGATTTCTTTATGAACAGCCATGCCCGAAGTTTTTTCAGACACACCCGCAAGGAATTGTCCATCCGCGGTACCTTCGGGAGACCACTTGTTGATCTTGTTCATTGAGCCTCTTGCTATCTTTCCGAAACCCGAATGTCCATATCCATGATGGAGCGCGACTACCTCCGGATGAATTCTTTCCGTTACCTGCACGGTTCCCTTTGCCTTGGCATAAGGAGATTCTATCCAGATGGGGTCACCGTCCTTAAGTCCGAGCTTGGCAGCGGTGGCCGAATTCATGACAAGTGGGTTATCAGGCTTCATCTCCATTAGCCAGTCGTTGTTAAATGTTCTTGAATGGGTGTGTTCGGCCTGCTTATAGTTGATGAGATAAAGAGGAAAATCAGGGGTTGGATTGTAGATCGGCTCAACATAGTCAGGCAAGGGATTTAGCCCCTTCTTTGCCATCTGTTCCGAATAGAACTCGATCTTCTTCGACGGCGTTGCAAACCCTTTTTCTTTATATTTTTCATAATGCGTCTCGCCACCTATAAATACGGCTCCAGGAAGGGCCAGTATTTCATCCAATGTCTTTCCTATGGGTCCGTTTTTGAGCTGGTCGGACATGTATTCAGGATAAGTATCGGGCAGGGTCTTGCCGTCCTTGTCTTTAAGCCACATCTTATTTGCCAGGGCAAGGATGAACTCCTGCTCAGTCATTCCGTTTATTACCGACTTGACTACAGGCTGTCTGATGGATGTTGCGGGGAAGGTAACCCAGTTTCCATGTATCTCCCATCTTTCCAGGTAATGGCTGCCCGGTATCACGATATCCGCAAGCTCCGCTAGTTCGCTCATCATCGTATCCAGGACAACGACGTATTCGAGTTTCTTGATCGCCTCAACGTTTTTCTTGGTGTTGGGTACCGACATAATGAAATTCTGGAACATGAAGACGCCTGCTCTGAGCTGGTAAGGCTGGCCGGAAATCATGGCGTCCCTTGTTTCGGTGTATATCCCTGACGAATGAGCGAAAGGATACTTTGTCCCAAGACCGTCAATCCTCGCTGCCTTAGGTTTGTCTATGTTGAATGCCCTGCGCTTGCCTCCCTTGGCCTCCCTGCTCACCATTGTGCCGGGCTTGTCGTACTGTCCTAAGAGTGCGGGCAGCATCGCTATCGCCCTTCCGCCATCCGTAGCATTTGTGTGGTGCCCGGGACCGCTCCATACGTCTACAAGCGTGGGTTTTGTAGCAGCAAGCTCCTTTGCTATTCTTCGAGTTGTTTCGGCAGGTACCGACGTAATCTTCTCGGCCCATTCAGGGGTTTTATCTTTCACAAACTCTGCATACTTGTCGAAGCCGATCGTATAATTATTTATAAACTCCTGGTCGTGCCAGCCGTTTTTCACTATCTCATGCCCCAAAGCAAGAGCAAATGCTCCGTCCGTGCCAGGTCTGATGGGAACCCATTCATCGGCCTTTGCCGCAGTCTGGTTATAGAAGGGATCGACGTAGACCATCTTTGCACCCTTTGCTCTGCCCCAGTTCCAGATCCCCGGAAGATGGGCCCACTTTGTGGCGGCAAGAAGGTTCCAGCCGAAGACAAGAGCATACTTCGTATTGGCGAAATCGGGGAGTGGTCTGTCATCACCCATCACCAGCTTAAAGGAGGCCTTTCTTGCAACATCGCATGTATTCGAATGCATCGAGAAGTTCGGAGAACCGTAAAGCATGTTGAAATCCGACTGCATGTCAGTGAACGAGGAGTCCTCCGTGCACCAAAACATCGCTTCGGGTCCGTATTTCTCCCGGACGCTTAACAGGTTCTTTGAGACGTCATCGAGGGCTTCTTCCCAAGAAATGGCTTTCCACTTACCAGACCCTCTGGGTCCCACTCTCTTCATAGGTGTTTTCAGTCTGTCTGGATCGTAAAGCGCCCTCGTTCCGGCATTGCCCTTTGCGCAGAGCCTTCCGCCCAGCGCCTTTTTTTCCGCGTAATCCGTCGAGATATTCGCCACCCCGATAGGGTTGAACTCGCTGGGCTCTATTTTGACGACCCTGCCGTCGACCACGTGCACTTTAATCCCGGACGTCCCTCCGCACATATGGCACGTCGTATATATCCACTTGCCTTTGGCTGCCAATTTCTCCTCAGCCGCCGCCTCTCTGAAGAGGCCGAGTTTGTCATCCCACAAGAGTCCGCTCGCAATGGCCACCCCTGCAAGGGCTGATGACCATTTAAGGAATGACCGCCTGGTAAATTCTTTTCCCGTAGCTTTTTCAAAAATATCTTTTTCGTCTTCTGTTATCATTCTATTTTCGCTCATTTGGTCCTCCTTTACTTTGCAAATAGATTCCATGCTCCATTCACACCGCCGCTGTGGCAGCCCGCGCAGATTTGAGGGTCAACCTCTTTCCTTAATGAGGCTGCAGAACTTTCCCTCAGATCGACAGATTGATGACAGTCTGTGCACTGCTTAGGCGTTGCGAGGTTCGATTCGAGGTGGACCCGGTGAAACATCTTGTACTCCTTGTTGAGTGAATCTTCCTCGAGGACCTTTGCATGACAGTTCAAACATTCCTGGTTGCTCAGTTTGGCCGCGCTCTTATGAAGGTCTATAAGGTTCTGCTCTAACGCGACCGCGCTTGTGGAAAGCATTAGTACCAGAAAAATAACCAAGGTATTAAGCATGATCTCCTCCTTTTATGTATTGCTACTTTGGACAGAACCTTTGCTCCCATGGCGTTGACATGCCTGAATGCATCTAACGCTGTTGTGTTCATCCTCATACGCTGCAGATAGTATTTTTTAACACATATACTTTTATATATGTGTTAAATCCTCGTTACCGCACTTGTAATTGATCTCCTCTTCCTGCATTGAATCCTTTTCCACGGTAATATACGGATTATTTTGGTATAGATAAATATATGAAAGATTATACGATGATTCTTGGAGGTTTGCAATGCAATGAAGGATGTGATAGACGTCTTTAACTGGACCTCCCCAGAGTTAAAACCCGGGGGTTCTTCTTATATGCCGAGACCTTTAAGTAGGACCCTGCCGCCAGCAAAAAGGAGCATGACGATTACTATATACTTGAACGCTACAGGCCTTGTTCTTGCGAGGATTCTCACCCCTACGATCGACCCAAGCATAATACCTATTATCGAGGGCACGACAACCATCGGCATGGCTGCGCCGTTGTTAATATAGATCCAAGCTGCCGAAGTATTGGTGATCGACAGGAGAAACTTACTCGTGGCGACGGAGACCTTCAGCGGAGCTCCCATCATCAGGTTGAGCACCGGTACATTTGCCCAATCGGCACCGAGCCCGAACATACCGGTCATAACGCCGATTATTACAAATGTTGCAAGGCCCTGGGCCGTCCTGTGGACCTGCCAGTTGATGCTTTGCCCTGTTGAGACCTCATGGTATATGCCGTTTATCCTCAGTGCGGTGGACAATGCACAGGCCTGTTTCACTTCAGGATATTCGGACTTTTTCGCCAGAAGCATAATCACGACGATACACAGTATCGTGGCCCCAAGTGATATCTGGACGACATTCGTCGGAAGGGCCAGGCCAATCATGGCGCCCATAATGGCACAGGCCGAGGCGATAACAGCAAGTGGCAAGGAGAGCCTTAAATCTGCCAATCCTTTCTTAAGGAGAGCGGGGCCGGTTGCTAGGGCTCCTGCAAGTGCCACGAGAAGTCCAGCCACCCTGACAAAATCAAGATGGAAAGGAAAGAATCCTGCTATAATAGGCACGAATAAAACGCCACTTCCGACGCCGCCGAGAACTGCCACGATGCCGAGAATGAACGTCACTATAAATAGTATGAAAGGCCATGCCCACCACGGCAGGACGGATTTGACGCCGCTCTCCGCGGCCATTACCACTTCAGGCGAAACGAAGACCATGGAAACAAACATCATTACGGTCAAAACGAAAGCAAATAAACATACCATGACCGTATGGGACCCACGGACCTGCTTGAGCCGATTGAACAGCCCCGATGCTGAAGCATTATATTCCATGATTACAGTAATAACTCCCTTTGGTATTCACATAACTCACTTATGCTATAGGCACATATAACTTGGTTATGTTCCGATGATTAATTGCATCGAGTATAAAAATAAATTCTTTAACACCGCCATTGCGATGCTAACGCGGCACCCCGTAAACACGCTCGGCATTATGCCATGCCAGCGCCTGAGCAAGCAAATCAGGTAGCTGTCCAAGAATAAAGTGCCACTGTTTGGCCACTTTAAATCTGGTGCAGAATCTACTTCAGCATTCAACATCCCCTGTCGGAATCAGTATTATCACATATTACTAACGCGGCTTTACCTCAGCCACCTTGCAATATCGGTCCGAAAAATATTTCCTCTGAAAATAGAGGGCAACGTTCACCAATCCGATTAAGGCCGGCACCTCGACAAGAGGCCCGATGACTGCAGCAAATGCAGCGCCAGAGTTTATCCCGAAGACAGCTACGGCGACTGCTATGGCCAATTCGAAATTATTGCTTGCAGCAGTGAATGAAAGCGTAGCGGTCTTGGCATAATCTGCTCCTATCTTTCTGCCAAGATAGAACGAAACGAGAAACATTACTACAAAATAGATCAGTAATGGTATTGCAATGTGAATCACATCCATCGGCAATCTGACTATATAATTCCCCTTCAAGGAAAACATCACAAGGATGGTAAATAGAAGGAAGACAAGAGTAAGCGGGCTTACTCTCAGGATGAATTCGTGTTCGTACCATTGGCGATTCTTAATTTTGAGCAGGCTGAACCGGGTCAGCATCCCAGCCAGGAAAGGAATTCCAAGGTATATGAAGACACTTTCAGCTATCTGGCCGATTGTTACATGTACAACCGCTCCTTTGAGTCCGAACCACGCCGGTAGGATCGTGATGAATATATAGGCATAGACCGAGAAGAAGACTACCTGAAAGATCGAATTGAAGGCTACCAGTCCGGCAGCATACTCCGGATCTCCGCACGCCAGATCGTTCCAGACAATGACCATGGCAATGCATCGGGCCAGCCCGATCATAATGAGGCCTACCATATATTCCGGATAATCCTGAAGAAAGATAATTGCCAGCAGGAACATCAGTATCGGCCCGATAATCCAGTTCTGAATGAGGGAAAGCCCAAGAACTTTTTTGTTTTTGAAGACCTCTCTTAACTCCTCGTACTTCACCTTTGCGAGGGGCGGATACATCATAAGAATGAGGCCGATGGCAATGGGAATGTTGGTCGTACCTACCTGAAAACTGTTGATCAGACCCTCTACCCCCGGCACAAAATAGCCAAGGCCGACCCCCAAAGCCATTGCCGCAAATATCCAGACAGTAAGATAGCGGTCAAGAAAGGATAACTTTTTTGTGACGGTCCTCATTTGACATCTCCCATAAAGCCAGTTATTAGTTCTTTTATCTCATCGCGAACGCGCCTTATGAATTCAGTACTCCGACTCCGGCAAGAATGCCTGTCACACATTATCTTAAGCATCCGCAGTCTCCGACGCTTTTCGTTTTCTTAGTTAATATCGTTGACGATGCGCTGCTGCTGTCAAGATTCTCTTTGCCAGCAATGCTCAGAGTGTGGACACGTAGACACAGATAACAGGCCCTCGCAGGCAGTGTTTCACTGTCAGGCCTGCGGACATACTGAAAATGCGGATACTAATGCCGCAAAGAACATACTAAGGGAGGGACTCTCCCGGTTAGCCTGTCCTGAAAAGGGTGCTGCTTTCATAGAGCATAGAGAGATGGTGCAGTCTGGCCGCTCGTTGAAGCAGGAAATAAGGTCTCGGCTGGTTGCATAAGATGCTCTGCCCTTGGGAGTATTGGAAGCTGAGAATCTTCGGCATTTATGCCGGGGAGAATGTCAAGATAGCAAAGATATGGAGCAATCGTTCAGATCTAGAGATTTACATGATTCCACCCTGTTCCGGCCTCTCTTCTTTGCTGCATAAAGAACATCGTCGGCCTTCTTGATGAGGGTGTTGACGGAATCCGTGTCTACTAATTCAGACACCCCGGCACTTATGGTAATGTTCCCAACCATTGGATAGGAGTGCTGTTCAACCGCAGTACGTATCTTCTCGGCAAGTAACACGGCTCCATCAATATCCGTCTCCGGACAGATGATCACAAACTCTTCCCCGCCAAATCTAGCGAAGATGTCGACTTTTCTGATTACGTCCGCCACAATTTGTGTGGTTGTTTTGAGAACGATATCCCCGATATTATGCCCATATTTATCGTTCACGTCTTTGAAATAGTCAAGGTCCAGCAGGAGCAGCGAAAGAGGTCGGCAATAGCGGTTTGCCTTTTCGACTTCCACTTCCAGCATATCGAAAAGCTTTCTCCTGTTGTAGATCATTGTCAAAGGGTCTTTCTCTGAAAGTTCACGCAGATTTTCCTCTCTGTGCTTCAGCACCGTGATATCACGGATGGACTCAATCGCTCCTATAACATTATCACTAGAATCGAGCAGGGGAACCGCCCGCGTCAATACATATGCTTCACCATGCTTTGCTCCATGAATGTACCCTTCACCTACGACTACTCTACCCTCTCTTCTAACATTTGAGTATAGCCGCGCTACTTCTTCGGCGGGCTTAAGCACGACGTCGACTAGCATGGGGCGCCGCAGGCTATAGAACGGAATGGAATACTCCTGATCTCCTTTTCCCAATATCTCCTCAGCCTTCACCCCTGTATAATCTTCCGCAGCCCTGTTCCATGTAGTGACTCTTCCTTCAAGATTAACGGCAAAGGTTGTATCCGGAAGGAAATCGATAATGTCCTTAAGTCTATTTTCGGAACGTCTCATCGACTCTTCCGCCTGATTACGCTTTTCAACCATCTGTCCATAGGCGTCGAGGACCTTATTGATGTCTAAGGCGAGCAGTCCTATCTCGTCGGTTCCCTTTATATTAAGCCGCCCGGTCAGTTCGCCTTCTCCGGCAGATAAGGCCGATGAAAAGCTCTGCATCATTTTCCCGTACTCCTTGACGGGCCGGGATATGAAGCCACCGCCGATGATAAAGGTTGTTATCGTGACGACCACGGAAATGAAAATAAGTATGCCGAATATGCCCGCCAGCAACTTCCACGCAGTCCCCATAACATCGTCCGTATAAATTCCTGAGCCTATATACCACCCCCAAGGTTTATAAAGTCGAATATAAGATATTTTAGGAGAAGGGTTGGCATCTATCGGTTTGGGAAAATAGTATTCGACAAAACCCTCGCCCTTTTCAGCAGCAATCCTGACCGCTTCTCTGAGAAAGTACTTGCCATTAGCATCCTTAAAGAAATTCAGGTTTTTCCCTTCAAACTCCTTTCTGTTGTGTGCGATCATCCTTTCGGAATCATTAACCCATACATAGTTATCCTCATCTCTGCCGAATCGAAAAGTGTTGATCCTTGCACGGGCCCTTTTCTTTGCCTCTTCCACCGTAAATTCGCCATTAGCAGCTCGCTGATTGTATTCGGCTATGAGGCCATAAGCCATTTGGACTGCGCTAACTACGGCTTCTTTTTTATCATCGGTAATCTTTTCTTTTGTCACGGGCAGCAGGTAAACGAACATTCCGATCATTACAAGGCCTACGGTGAAAATAGGCATGAATGAGATCTTCCAAAATAGCGGCAGGTTTCTGAACGTTACAAAATCCTTAACAGTGGTCTTCATTTTCATATTCTCATACCCTTTGAATATTAGTTACTCGCGTATAGTGTTTTGATAATCTGTACCGGCACATCAAGATTTACAGCCACTCGCATATATCGCCTTCTTTCACTTTCTATGCGCATCTCCTCACAATAATTACTAATCACCAGTGGCAATAGGATTGCAGAATACGCTATTGATATGATGGTGGTACAGGACTCTTATAGATCATTTTTGATTCTCTTTTCGGGTTTGGTTTAGATAAGTCAATTTTAGCATATTGCATTACAACCTACTACATATATTAAGACACTACTGTCCGGTTAAAATAGTGACCCTTGCAGTCCTTGTTCATGGGCGGCAAGGAGCCTTTTCGGCCTGAGAGTGAGTATATCTATCAGCGTTTTCCGCTCAAAGAGCGTTTCCCGAATCACCCGGCTTAGGTATAGCAGCGAGTTTCCGAACTTAGTCTGATACTTGATGTAGCTCAGGAGTAG
>Ga0182010_10001660_pt1 | contig 11603 bp, 9 predicted proteins | sample 611E1MmetaG_FD_120488 | JGI IMG/M metagenome (GOLD analysis project Ga0182010, IMG submission 120488) | Permafrost microbial communities from Stordalen Mire, Sweden - 611E1M metaG | ecosystem: Environmental > Terrestrial > Soil > Wetlands > Permafrost | place: Sweden: Stordalen | collected...
CAGCGCCGCGAGGCACGATGTCTGCGACCGAAGCGGCCCAGCGCCGCGAGGCACGATGTCTGCGACCGAAGCGGCCCAGCGCCGCGAGGCACGATGTCTGCGACCGAAGCGGCCCAGCGCCGCTCGGAAGCCCGGACCCAAGCGGCCACTGCACATGCCGTAGGGCGCCCGAACGACTATCTCATCGAGTGGCATCCGATCGAGTGTTGCGGCCGTCCCGGGGCGAGAGTAGGGTGTATTGGTCTCATCCGCCAAGGGTTTCCGGAGGCACGATGCAGGCAGCGACGGCGGCTCAAGGTTCGCGACTTGTTCGCGGTGGCGGGACTATCTCGCTCACGGCCGATCCGGACCGCGGTGCGTCCAACCTCCTGACGAGACCCCGGGCGGGCAATCTCAGCGGCGACACTCGAGCGGGCATGCCCGTGCGGTAGGGGCCAGCGCCTCCGCCGCACTCGAGAGATGCCGAGGCCGGCGCCATATGAGCGCCGGTCTTGTGCTATGCGGAGGCGGCGAGGGTTCCCGGCGGGGCGCAACCTCGAAGGCGACGAGAGATCCGAGAGAGCCGCTGCGAACGAACCTCGGCCGGCAGGGCGGGGCCGCGACGTTTCCTCTCAACACTCGCCCAGGTAGTGCTAAATGGAGCCCGCGGCCGACGCGGGCGATCCGAGACCGCGAGACACCGATTCTGCGATCGTCCGAGCCCGCTCCCACGCTCGGAGGCTGCGGCTTAATCCGAACCGAAGCCCCAACCGCGCCTTCATGGGGCGCCCGAGCGGCACCGGCTTCACTTAGCACTACCACCACTGGTAATGAGTGATTCCGGGCACGAGCGCCCGAATGCACGAGCGCCCGTACGCACGAGCGGGGCGCGGCGCGCGGTTATCCACCGGCGGCGGGTCGGTGCGAGCACGAGCGGGGCGCGGGGCGCGGCGCGCGGTTATCCACCGGCGGCGCGAGGCTCGGCAGGCGGTGCGCGGGTACCCGCTGGTGCGGCGCGGAGCGGTGCGAGGCGGCGCGAGGCTCGGCAGGCGGCGCGCGGGTACCCGCTGGTGCGGCGCGGAGCGGTGCGGGCCCCTAGGAGTCGGGGAGCGTCAGCTTGTTGGTCCGGGCGATCCGGCCCAGGAAGCGCGCGGAGGGCTTCATCGTTCGCTGCTGGGTGGCCCGATCCACCTCGATCAACCCGAACTTCATGTCGTAGCCGAACGCCCATTCGAAGTTGTCGAAGGCACTCCAGTGGACGTAGCCGCGCAGCGGAATGCCCTCGTCGATGAGTGGGTGAAGTGACTTCAGCCCCTCCGTGATGAACTCGATTCGCTCCGCGTCGTCGGCGGTGGCGACGCCATGTTCGGTGACCACGATCGGCTTGCCGGGCAGGAGCTTCGCCACCCGCCGGACCGTGGCTGCCACCGCCTGCGGCCGGAACTCGTAGCCCATCTGCGTTCGGCGGATCGGTTCGGCGCCGTCTGGCGTGGCGTCGGCGGCGGTCTGACGACCAACCACCTGCGAAACCAGGAGCTTTTCGATGGCGTCGACGGACAGGGCCGCCTTGGTGAGCCAGCCGAACGCGCGCCGCATGTCGACTCGGGCGCGCGTGTATGTCTGGACGCCGACGAAATCGTCGTCGGCCGCGGCCTCGAGGTACGAGTCCTCCGTCAGGCTGCGGGCGTAGTTCATGATCGGGGTGCCGCCGGCGTTGGCCTCCCACTCCTGCATCGCGTTGGTGAGGCCCACCTTCGCGTTGGGACGCAGTTCCTTGATGATCGCGCGGCTGGCCTTGTGGGCCTCGATGAGCTGGGCCGTCGCCCCTTTCCAGTTCTCCGCCCCCTTGAGCCCCGGAGGAAAGGCGAAGCCGCCGCCGTAGCCGCCAAACGCCACCACGCCGGGCTCGTTGATCGTGCAGTACCACTCGACCCGGTCGCCGAGCGCCTTCACGACGTGGCGGGTGTACTCCTCGAACAGGCGCACGATTGAGGGCGACAGCCAGCCGCCTCGATCGGCCAGCCATTTCGGCAGGGTGAAGTGGTTGAGCGTGACCATGGGGGTGAGCTTGCTCTTGCGGCAGAGGTCGACCATCTTCCGGTAGTGATCCAGCTGGGTCTCATCGAAGCGGCCCTCGACCGGCTCGATCCGCGCCCATTCCACGGAGAACCGGTACGTGTTGAGGCCCAGGCCGGCCAGGAGCGCTATGTCGCGCGGATAGCGCAGGTAGTGCTCTATCGCATTGCCGCTCGGTTCCTTGCAGGGAGTGGCTCGCTTCAGCTCGAAGGCCCACCAGTCGCTGTTGGTGTTGTCGCCTTCGACCTGGTGCGCGGCGGTGGCGGCGCCCCAGAGGAAGCCAGCCGGAAACAGGAGATCGCTCACGTTGGGAGGATAGCGGCTTGGCCGACCGCTTACCGGCGCAACGCCGCAAGGAATCCGATACTGCCGCCATGGACAGCGAGTCGCGCGTCTCGCCCGATACCCGCGCCGCCTGGCGGGAGTGGCTCGCGGCGCACCACCGTGACAGCACCGGCGTATGGCTCGTGTCCTGGAAGAGGCGCACCGGCAGGCCGACCGTCGCCTACGAGGAGGCGGTCGAGGAGGCGCTCTGTTTCGGCTGGATCGACGGCCGGCTGCGTCCCCTCGATGGCGACCGTTCGATGCAGTGGTTCTCGCCGAGGCGGCCGAAGAGCACCTGGGCCCGCTCGAACAAGGAGCGGGTGGCCCGCCTGGAAGCCGCGGGCCTCATGGTCGCGGCGGGCCTGGAGGCCGTGGAGCGGGCCCGCGGCAACGGCTCGTGGAACTCACTCGACGAGATCGATGCGCTGGTGATGCCCGCCGACCTGGCCGAGGCTCTCGATGCCCGGCCGGACGCGCGCGAGCACTTCGATGCGGCTACGGCCTCCTCTCGAAGGATGGCCCTCGCCTGGGTGACGCAGGTCAAGCGACCCGAGACGCGAGCCGCGCACGTGGCTCGGGTGGCCGACGTCGCCGCGCGGGGCGAGCCGATCTCGAACCTGTGGCGGCGCGATTGACGGCCGGTGCCGGAGACCGGCGAAGGTGGGGCCGAGCTACGGGCGATCCGCAGCCGGGCCCGAACCCCCGGCACCTGGGGCGAGTCATACTCGGCAGGGAGTCAGCCACGCCAGGGAGAGAGATGCACGCCAACACTTCGACGCGAGGCACGCCGGCCTACAACGCCGGCCCGATCGTCGCCACCATCGTCGGCATCCCGGCCGCGGCAATAGTCATCGCCGCGCTCAACGACGCCAGCCTGCCCATCGTCGGCAGCGGCCGCGGCGCACTGATCGGCCTCTGGATCCTGGGCTCGATCATGTGCGGCCAGGGGATCGCCTCGATGCGGGGCAGGTTCGGCCTGCGATCGCTCCTGGTAGGCGCACCGTTCGGGATCCTCGCGACCGCGTTCATCTTCTCGGCCCTGTTCGGCTGGAGCCTGCTCCTGCAGCCGATCGCAGACGCGATGCGTGGTTCGGGGTCGGCCGTGTCTCTGGATCGGGCGGCGATCGTCGGCGTAGGCGCGATCATGGTGGTGAAGTGGACGATCGCCTGGTCGTCGTACCTGCCGCGGCTGCAGACGCAAGGCGAACCGGCGCGCTGACCGGGGAGGCGATCCAGTCGGCCGGCCCGCCACTCAGGGAGGGCGTCGGATAGCACCGGCGTTCCTCGGAGCCGTCCCGCCCGCGATCGACGGGTCGTCGAACATTCGGTCGAAAACGCCGAGTGTGGTATGGTGAGTACCTTCGTGAACGAATGGGCGCTCCGGTCTGCGCCCCGGTTACCCGCCGAACGATCCCGATCCACCCCAACGCCCTGACCGGTCCCCGCTGCAAACACCGAGCGGGTGGGCCATCTCAGGAGCGCTTCTCCCCATGCCATTCGAACAACTCGGGCTGACGCCCGAGCTCCTCCGTGCCGTCGCCGCGCAGGGCTACACCGAGCCCACGCCGGTCCAGGCCGAATCCATCCCGATCGTACTCGCCGGACGCGACCTGCTCGCAGGCGCCCAGACGGGCACCGGCAAGACGGCCGCTTTCGTCCTCCCCATCCTCCAGATCCTCAACGCCAGTCGGCCCGAACCGCGTCGGCTGCCGGCCGGGCAGACCCGCGGCCGTGGCACGACCGGCCTTCCGATTCGCTGCCTCGTCCTGACCCCGACCCGCGAGCTTGCGCTCCAGGTCGAGGAGAGCGTCCGAACCTACGGCTCCGAGCGCCCGATCCGCTCCACGACCATCTACGGCGGCGTGGGGTTCGATCCGCAGGTCCGCGCCCTTCGTGCCGGGCCGGAGATCGTCGTCGCCACTCCGGGTCGACTGCTCGACCATGCCGGGCAGGGCACGATCGACCTGCGTTCGGTCGAGATCCTCGTCCTCGATGAGGCCGACCGGATGCTCGACATGGGCTTCATCCGCGACATCCGCCGCATCCTTGCCCTCATCCCCGCACATCGCCAGAGCCTGCTGTTCTCGGCAACCTTCTCGGACGAGATCCGCGAGCTGGCGGCAACGTTGCTGACCGATCCGGCCTACGTCCAGATCGCCCGCCGCAACGCCCCGATCGAGCTGGTTCGCCAGGTCGTCTACCCGGTCGACCGCGAACGCAAGCGCGAGCTCCTCAGCCACCTCGTCCGAGGCGGCCGGATCGACAAGGCGCTGGTCTTCACACGGACGAAGCACGCCGCCAACCGGCTCGCCGAACAGCTCGGCAAGGACGGCATCGCCGCGGCCGCGATCCACGGCAACAAGAGCCAGGGCCAGCGAGTCCGGGCCCTGGACGATTTCAAGGCCGGGCGCGTCGACATCCTGGTCGCGACGGAAGTCGCGTCCCGAGGCCTCGACATCGAAGCCCTGCCGCACGTCGTCAACTTCGAGTTGCCGATGGTCGCCCAGGATTACGTGCACCGGATCGGCCGGACGGGCCGCGCCGGAATGGAGGGCGACGCCGTGTCTCTGGTCTGCGTCGACGAGCTGGGTCTCCTGAGTGAGATCGAGTCGATGCTTCGCGGGCCGATAGCGCGCGAGACGATCTCCGGCTTCGAGGTCGACCGTTCGATTCGGCCGGAAGCGATCCGCCAGCGATCGACCGGCGGAGGACGACCGATGGGCAGTCGATCGATGGGTGGGCGACCAGTGGGCGGTCGGCCGATGGCCCGACCGATGGCCCCGCGAACCGCCAGCCCGGCACCGTCCAGAGGCGGCTACGCCCCAGGCCAGCGACCGGCTCCTGTGGCGGCGTCGTACTCGCAGACAGACGGCCGAGACGGACGGCGGCCCGAGAGCCGGCGGCCCGCGCCGGCCGGCCGACCCGGAGCCGGCGGACGCAACTTCGCCCGATCCGCTTCGGGTCGGGCTCCCGGTGCTGCGATCGGCGCCGGATTCAACACCTGGATCCCGGCCCCTCGCCGGGACGCCGCCCGCCCGAGTTCCCCACGGAACGGCTCGCCTGCCGCGATGCCGGGGGAGCGCCTGGCCCGCACCGAGCGTCGCGCCTTCTGACGCGCGTCTAGCCAGGGTTCGGAAACGACAGGGGGATTGGTCGGGGTGGCGGGACTCGAACCCACGATCTCGTGCTCCCAAAGCACGCGCCTTACCAACTAGGCCACACCCCGACGGTTCTCGAGCGTGAGTATCGCAGAATACTCGACATTCGAGCCGTTCAGGCTGGACCTCCACCACTCGTAGAGCAGGGAACCTTCAGCGTTCGCTCTCGCGCCCCGCTTTTCCGCTCGGGAGCGCACCAGCTCCACCGCTTATCGCCCGGTGGCTCACCAAGCCGATATCGGTTCGACATTCGCGGCCCTGGAGCGCGGGATCCTCACAGTCAGGGCTCCCTTTCGTCAAGGCCGAGCCAGCCGGCCGATCAAGAGCGAAGTGCCGACCACGCAGGCCGCGCACAGCAGTACGAGTGCTGCAAACGGCCATGGCTCTCCTGAGCGCTGCTCTGGGGACGCAGTGGATGTGGCCGGAGCAGCTGGGAGAATACGGAAACCACCCTCACCGCCCGACGAGTCCGTGACGATGCCCTCGAGGCCGCCGTCGGGAAAGCATGCGATTGAGACGTCGTATCGTCCGGGCGGCAGGCTGGGTACGGCGAATGCGTAGGTGCTCTCGCCGGTGCGCGACAAGAGGACGTCGTGCGCGGGACCAGCCCCAGGCGCCGGGTCTGGGCCGAACAAGACCATTCGAACAGACGAAGGGCTGGCGTCGAGGACGGGACAGTTGTACGAGTCGACGGCAACGTTGACCGCCTCACCCGGCGAGGCCGACCCGGGAGAGAACGATGCGTAGCCCGTCGAGGCGTCCACGGGACCTGGCACTGCGGCGAACAGAGTCATCCCCAGCGCCACCGCTGCCAGCAGCCGTTTCATGCACACAAACCTCCCTCCCGTGGGCGGCCGAAGATGCAACGCGCGCATCCTACTCACCACCCGCTGCCAGGCACCCAGATCAGTAGCTGACGACGGTTGAGGAATGTCCCAAGTCACGCGGTACCGGCGTTGACTTGGTGGCCCGGTTCACGCCCAGACGGCCCCTACACACACTCGTGGACTACGCCTCGCCCGCATCGTCGAGCACGGTGTCGTTCTGGACCTCGTAGCTCAGGTGGAGGTAGGAGTCGCCCAGGCGCTCGCAGCTGAGGAGCCGCAGCGCCCGCAGGTGGCGGAGATCGTCCTGACTGTGGAGCGACTCGCCGCCGACCAGCGCCTGTGTGTCTCGCCCGCCGATCAGGCATGGCGCCACGACGAGTGAAACGTAGTCGATCAATCCGAGCCGCAGCAGGTGGGCGTTGAGCTCGCCGCCGGTCTGGATGGTCAGCTGGCTGATGCCGAACTCGCCCCGCAGTCGAGCCATTACGTCACCAAAGTCGATCCCGTCTCGGTAGAGGAGGGCGTGGATGTTGCCGTAGCGGTTGGTCAGCCCGAAGAGCGGGTGGTCCGGGTTCGACGTGATCAGGTACAGCTCACGAGAACGACGCGCGAAGTATTCGCAGCCGCTCGCCGTCAGGTGCGGCCGGCTGTCGACGATGATGAACGTGACGTGGTCCGGCTGGTCGTTCTCCCAGCGCCTCTCATTGGCCCCAACCTTCGCCAGAACTCGGCCACTGTTGAACGAAACGCCGGCGATCTGCTCCTCGAGCTCGTAGTACCGGTGCAAGCCCTCCTTGACGCCGTGGAGCCGACGGAAGTCGAGATCGGTGTCTAGCTCGTCCACATCGCCCGTGGTGATCTTGCCGTCCACCGATTGAATCAGGAAGAGCGTCGTGACTGGTCGCTTGGCGATGGTCTCCACGGCTCGCCTCCTGAGCGGAGTGGCAGGGTTCTGAGTCGCAGGATAGTCGGCACCTTCATCGCTCGCCCGCAGCCTCGGCTCGCGAACACTCGCATGGATCGCGCCCTGATCGCTGTTGCATAGGCGAGCACATGACGCGACGCTCCCCGCCCCCTCTCCTTGTAAGCTGGGCTGGTCCAGATCGCTCGGAGGGGCTCGATGCGCAGCAAGGCGCCCTTGCTGGTCGTGCTGATGGCAGTCACGCTGGTCGGCCTGGCGAGCTGCGTCGCGGCACCCGATGCCGTGCCGTCGTCTGCGCCGTCTTCGTTCGCCATCTTCGACCCGTGCGCCGTCCCTTCCGACGACTACCCGCCCGACAAGCTCGCAGCCATGCAGCAGATCTGCCACGCGACCCTTCCGCCCGTGGAAGGCACGCCCGTTCCCTGGCTCGACGCCCCTTACACCGGACCAAGACCGACACCCACGGCCACGATCGACCTCGAGGTGGCCTATCCGCGCTGCTCCGCGTCGGACCTCGACGTCACGTTTGCCGGCTGGAGCACCCAGAATGAGCTCGGCGCCTCCGGTTGGATCGTGGCCCGCACGAAGGGCTCGGTAGCGTGCTTGATCGAGGGCGCCCCCCACGTGGACCTCCTCGACGCGTCCGAGCACGTCCTCGGGACCGGCATGGAGGGCGACGGCTCGCGCACCCCGGCAGTGCTGAGGCCCGGTCTTGCGCCGCACCCATCGGGGCCGCTGTCGGATGGCGCGCTCGGCCCGGAGCTAACTCCCGGCTACGCCTACGGCTCGATTAGCCTCTACGGCTTCTGCGATCCGGCCCAAGCCCCGGCGGCGCTGGACGTCACGCTGCCCAACGGCCTGCACGCCCGGCTCAAGCTCCCGCCTCTGCCGGCGGCGACCTGCCATGTCGTTCCGTCGCCGAACGTCATGGACTGGTGGTTCGAGAGCGTCGACCAGCCGCAGCCGAAGGTGCTGCCGGTGTCGTGGCTCCAGCCGATCGTGTCGCTACCGGAAGAGGCCGTCGTCGGGCAGGCGATGCATTTCACGGTCGCCCTGCAGAACGACTTCGCCGCTCCGGTCACGCTGGAGCCGTGCCCCGCATTCACGATCAGCGTTTCGTTCCTTATGCCACCTGGAAAGGGCGATGCGCAGGTGATCCGCGAGTACGCGCTCAACTGCGCGGCCGTGAAGACGATCCCGCCCAAGAGCGCGGTCGCTTTCGACATGCAGTTCGACGTGCCGGCAGACACGCCGCTGACGGACAAGCTCTGGCTGAACTGGTCGCTGGGTCCGAAGGAGGCGATCAACATAGGCGTACTGACGCACCCGGTCGTCCTCGTCGCGCCGGGCAGCCAGGCGACCTGACGCACCCGGTTCGATTCGTTGCAGCGGGGAGCTAGACGACGCCGATCGACCTGGTTTGCCGGCTGCTATCGGGCTTTGGCCCAAACCGCCGTCAGCGCCCGGCCAGCTCCGCCAGCGCGGTGGCGAAGGCTGAGTACGTGTCGTCGGAATAGAGCACGAACGTGGCGCGCTCCAGGTGGAGCGCTGCTGCCAGGCCGTCGCGAACTGCTCGCAACGCCACCGCCGAACCCTCGCGGAGCGGATAGCCGTAGACACCGCAGCTGATCGCGGGCAGGGCCACGGACACGGCGCCGGCCTCGTCGGCGAGGTGGAGCGCGGCCAGGTACGCGGACCGCAGGCGCTCCTCCTCGTTCCTGCGCCCGCCGAACCAGACCGGCCCCACGGCGTGGACTACCCACTTGACGCCGCGCTGGGCCAGGCGGCCGGACCCGGTGATAACGGCGTTGCCCGTTGGGCAGCCGTCGTAGCGCGATCGGAGCTCCGCCATCACCTCGGGGCCCGCGGCTCGATGGATGGCGCCGTCGACGCCGCCACCTCCGGCCAGCGCCGCGTTCGCCGCGTTGACGATCGCGTCGGCCCGCATTGTCGTGATGTCGCCCAGCTCGAGCCCGATCAGGGCGGGCGTTCGGCCGGGACGATCCAAGTGGAGCTGTGTCGAAGGGCTCACCGGATCAGCATGCCTCAGTTGTCGAGAATCGTGGCCGCGCGCCGTTCGAAGGTTCGCGCGCCGGTAGCGGCCGCCAACCTGGGCGCGGGCTGCAGCCGGCTTCGGCTGCGGCCGCGGCAACCCGCTCCGGTCCGACCGCAGTTGGCTGCGGCTGCGGCTGCGGCAACCCGCTCCGGTCCAACCGCAGTTGGCTTCGGCTGCGGCCGCGGCAACCTGCTCGGACCCGACCGCAGCCGGCCCCTGTTCGTCCGGTCCGGGCCCCGGTAGCATTCGCGGAGCGGCCTCTTACGGGGCGTTTTACCTCGGGGCCACCGGGAGACGGGGCTGATGAGCGACGGGAATTGGAGCGACTACGTTGCCGACGCCGGAACGGATCCGGCCGCGCTGTCGGAAGCGTCCACATCGATGGGGGATTCGATCGAAACCGCCCAGGCCGGGCTCGAGTCGATCGATCCGTCGCTTCTCCCGGACGCGGCCGCCGACGACGTCCTGGCTGCCGGGTCCAATCTGGACGAGGCCGCCAGCTGGCAGGCGTGGAGCGACGGCGACTTGCGGACCGTTGCGAGCTGGCAGGACGATGCCGCCGACCACGTGGCAGCCGCAAACGAGTGGGCCGCCTGGGGCAACGCCGATGCCGCACAGGAGGAGCTGGGCTCCGCGCAGACCTCGCTCGACATAGCCGGTGAGACTGCGGGCACCGCGTCGACGGATCTATCGATCGCGGCCGACTACGCAGACTCGGCAAGCGACAACCTGTCCGACGCAGGCTCGGACTCCAGCGTCTAGCCCGGAGGGTTCAGTGGCCGCCACCTGCGGGCTCGATTTCGAGCGCCGTCTCTCCGCGTCCTCCTTCGAAGTCCGCCGATCTATCGCCGAGGCTCTTCGCGAGATGGGGTTCGAGATCACGGTCGATCAGCTGACCCGCATGGAGGCCAAGCGCGGCAGCCTCCTCGGCTCGTCCCTGATGCTCAAGAAGCAGATGCCGGTCCTGGCCGTCTTCGAGATTTCGACCGACGCTTCGGGCTGCGTCGTTCTGGTGCACCTGACCGACAACATCCGCAACCTGGTCGGCAAGACCTGGGGCGTCAATCGCCAGTACCGCGAGATCCTCGCCGAGGTCCAGCGGCGCGTGGATCTCGGGCTGGCCAAGCTGGACGGCGCCGCGTCATTGGCTTTCGCCGAGGCCACCTTCTGGAGCCGCGCGGCCGATGTCGGCCTTATCGAGCAGAGCAACGTCCTGACCGCCAAGGCCGTGGGCGGCGCGGTAGGTGTGGCCGGCAAGGCGATCGACGGCGGAGCCAGCACCATGCCCAAGGCCTGGAAGGGCGTGGACTCGGTCACCTTTACGTCCAATCTCGGCGTCACGGTGTTGACGCTCGCCGAGACGCAAGCGGCTCTGGGCGTTGCGGTGATGGTCGCGTCGCATCCGGGTTCGATGCCTGCCAACCTTGCCCGCGACGTCGAGACCTTTGCCGCCATGGTCGAGCAGCGACTCACGGCCGCGGCCGGCAGGGCCGCCCGAGTCGAGGTCTCCGACGCCCAGCGACCGGCCCTGGAGTTCCTGCACCAGCAGGCCCAGATCCGATCCGAGCTGCCGATGCGAGAGTTGCACATATGTGCGACCTGCCGGCTGGAGAAGATCACCAACCCCGAGTACGAGCGGATCGCGGCCCGAAATGAGAAGATCGGCGACCTGGTCGCGGGCGTTGGCGCCACGATCAGCAAGGGCGGCATCTCCCCGACATTCGTGCTCGGCCAGGTCTTCAAGATGAAGCGCCTCGACCCGAAGTACGTCTGCTCGCGCTGCCAGGGGATGGAGGACGACGAGAGGATCGTGACGTTCTGCCCGAGTTGCGCCGAGCTCCAGAAGGACGTGGTCCTGCGGCTGTGTCCGAAATGCGGCTTCGACTTCCGAACGAAAGCCCGGACTGCGCCACTCTGGTCCGCGATCCCGGAGGAGGTCGCCGAGCCCGCGCCCGCGGCCGAGGTGTCCGCAGTGGCGGTGGCCGAGGTGTCCGCAGTGGCGGTGGCCGAGGTGTCTGTAGTGGCTGCGGCCGAGGTGGTCACGGCAAAGGTGTCCGCAGTGGCTGCGGCCGAGGCCGAGGTTGTCCCGGCCAAAGTGCCCGCAGTGGCTGCGGCCAAAGTGCCCGCAGTGGCTGCGGCCGCAGCGCCGCCTGTCGTCGCCCAGAAGTCGCCGCTGCCCGCGGCACCCGCTCCGCCTGCGCCGCTGCCCGCAGCGCCGCCTGTCGTCGCCCAGAAGTCGCCGCTGCCCGCGGCACCCGCTC
>Ga0182010_10001663_pt1 | contig 11593 bp, 11 predicted proteins | sample 611E1MmetaG_FD_120488 | JGI IMG/M metagenome (GOLD analysis project Ga0182010, IMG submission 120488) | Permafrost microbial communities from Stordalen Mire, Sweden - 611E1M metaG | ecosystem: Environmental > Terrestrial > Soil > Wetlands > Permafrost | place: Sweden: Stordalen | collected...
CCGATGTTCCGACCTACGATCGCCGGATTCTCGATGACAACTCAAGCACCGCGCGGCCGTGGCGGAAGACACGGACCGCGCCCGATGTCTGCGACACCACCACGGCGATAGCCTCGGTCTCGTGGGTCATGCCGGCGGCGGCCATGTGGCGCGAGCCCAGGCCCAGCGGCACGCGCACATCCTTTTCTTCAAAGTTGAGGTAGCGGCCCGCGGCCAGTACCACGCCGTCTTCGCGCAGAACAAAGGCCCCGTCGAGTACGGCAAAGGCGCGCAGGGCGCGGCGCACTTCCGGGCTCAACATGTTGCGCTCGTCTTCAGAATAGCCCTGGAAGGGGTTGAGGCTGAGCGGTCGCGATTGCTCCATGACCTTGTTGGAGTCGCCGATGACGAAAAGCGCTCCCACCGGCCGGCCTTCCCATCCTTCCACGCCAATGGTGACCGCCAGATCGATAAGCGCCTCCAGAATCTCTGGCTGCACGCCTTCTGTGCGCAAGAAGCCGAAGCCCACGTCTTCTTCGTCAGGGCCCACATTGACCACCAGGATGGAATCGGGCTTGCCCACGGGACGCGCCGAGAGCAGCGCCACCACCACGTCGCCCTCAGCGTATAGCCCGCGCGCAATGCCGCTGACCAGCGCCAACTTCAGCTTCTCCGCCCGCCCCAGGTCGTACTGGGGCAGCGGAATGACAGGCACGCCCGCCGCTTCCACCACCGCGCGCTGGGCCTCGCTGACCACCGCCTGCGCGAGCTTCTTGCGCGCCCGCGGTTTGCCGCGAAAGACCTCCTCAGGCAGCAAGAGATCGCCCACGTACAATAGGTGGTCAAAGGTTCGCTTCTGGGCCAGCGAAACCGCGACTTTGATCAGTTCCAGGTGATTCTGACTTGCCTTGGCCATGACGTTGGTGTGGTCTCCCAATCTGGGATGTTACGCCAGCCTGTCGCATGCAGCCAGATCTCGCTTTGGCACCCGATCAGGGCGACGGGGCGAATGCGCTGCTCCCGGCAGCGGGTGGTCATGAATTGTGGCTGGACATATTTGTGACCACATGTAGATTTAGGGCATGAAGCAGATTGGGGCGGCCAAGTTCAAGGAACAGTGTCTGTCCTTGCTCGACAGCGTGGATGCCGAGGGTCTGATCATCACGAAGCATGGCAAGCCGGTGGCTCGACTGCTTCCCATGCGGCCGATCCCCTCGTATCTCATCGGCTGTCTCAAGTCTAAGGTCAGGGTCAAAGGAGACATCCTGTCGACGGGAATCAAGTGGAATGCTGAATCTTGATACCCACGTCGTGATCAACGCCATGACTGGGCAGCTCCGCTCATCCGAGATCCGGCTGCTGTCCGCGGAGCACTGGGGCATCTCTGACATCGTGCTCTGGGAGATCGGCAAGCTCAGCCAGCTGGGTCGCATCGAGATCGATCTCGACGACGCAGACGTGGCTCGCTTCCTGGACGCGTTGCACGTGTGGCCCATCACGCTCGACATCTGCCGTGCCATGTGCCGTCTCGATTTCCGCAGTGATCCGGCCGACGAGATCATCGCAGCCACCAGCATCGTGCACAGGGCTCCCCTGCTGACCCGCGACAGCGTGATCCGCAAATCGAAACGCGTTCCGTTCGCGAGATGAGCGTCACCGCATAGACTCACGGGCGCGATTCAGTTTGGTCTCGTCCGATCACTTGGTCGCGCCCGGCCCCGACCAATTCGATGATCCGAAGTTCGGGCAGCCGCGCGAGCACCTCGTCGAGATCCGGAGCCTCTTCGCGCCGGGCCAGGCCCATGATGTGCTGGCCGCCAAAACGGTACTCGCCAGCGGGCGGCAAGGGCGGCCGCGCGAGCAGGAAATGCGCGCGGTCCGCAAGCGCGTCGGGCATCCAGACAAACGAGGCGGGTACGTCCGGGATCACGAGGAGTGGCTGGGGCAGGCGCCCGGCTGGCGAGGCAAGCTTGACCGCCAAGTCCAGGTCTTTCACCGCGTTTCGCACCAAGAAGATTGTGTGACCCGCCTGCGCACCCTTGGCCATGACGTCGCGAGCCGCGGCTAGAACCGCCCGGTAGTGGCGGACTTCGCCCGTGCGGGTCGCGGTCGAGCCGAGGCCCATGGCCGCCAGCAGGCTGATGGCACCGATGAGCGCCACTGCCCCGCGTGTGTCGGCGGCTAGAGCCAGCATGAGCATGAGCCCGACAGCGGGCAGGTAGAAATAGCGCGCGCCCACCACCCAGCCAGCCGCCGGCAGCGGCAGCAGGGCCAGCAACGTCCAGAAAACCGGGAACCACGCGCGTCCCCCGACATGGAAACCCTGAGAGGGTTCGCTTCGCCCTTCGGCCCCCCACCCACCACCCGACCCCGCTCGCTTCGCTCGGCCTCGCCATGCCCTCCCGCGATGGTGCGCCGCCGGCGACGAGGGCGCGCGCGAAGCGCGCGGGGGGTGGGCAGGGTGGGCTGTCCGTCCCGAAGCCCCCGCAGGGGAAGCCGGCGGGCTCCCCACGCGACTGGCTCGCACCGCGAACGCCCCGGCAACCAGCAGCGCACTTCCGCCCGCAAGCCACGCCAGGACTTCGGGAAACGGCGCATACGCCGTAACCCCATGGACCAGCCCCCCTGCCATCTGCAGGCCTCGTCCCCACCAGGGGGCAACCGGATCGTTGCTGCCGCCCAGACCACCCAGCACCGCGAACCGGGCGGCTAGGTACCCGCCCGCCAAGACCAAATGCGCAATCACGGGCACGACAAGCCGCCGCAACAGCGCTGTGCGCTCCCCTCTCCCCTCGGCGTTCTCAGTGGCAGGCGATCGTGCAGATGAAGTCACGCGTCGGGCTGCGGCCATGTTCTTCGCCCACAGCGCTGCCACCGCGAGTGCCGGCAGCACCAACGCCGTTTCTTTCGAGAAATACGCCAGCGCAGCCAGGGCGAGCGATGCCGCTTGCCAGGCTCGCGACTGGCGCAGCAGGCACACGACTGCAGCCAGGGTGGCGAACGTGGCCAGAAGATCGGTGCTGGCCGCAAACCACAGCGCGGCCTCGCGTTGGGCCGGAGCCACCAGGAAGAGCGCCCCCGCGGCCAACGAAACCCGAACCGTGAACCCGACCCCACGGCCGAGCGCCACGACCAAGGCTGCACTCCCCGCGTGAAGCAAGAACCCCGCCAAGGCAAACGGCCATTCGGCCCCCTGCCCCACCCGATTGAGCAACCACCACAGCAGCATGGGCAGGGGTCGGTAGTATTCGCCGCCGTGCATGTCACGCACGAAGGCCACGAACGGATTGGGTTCCAGCCGCGCGAACGCAAGGAACAGGTAGTCGTCGCCCACGAAGGTGGTGGCGACAGCAAAGTCCCAGGCCACAAGGCCCAGGAGCAGCGCTGCCGCGAGGACGACCCATGCGCGCATACGAAGGAGAATGTCACCACAGACCGCTAGTTGCGCCCAGGAGAATTGCCTGCCCATTCCCCTGACGGTGCTAGCATCGGCGCATGTCCACCTCCACGTTGGCGCTCGAAATCTTCGATTCGGGCTTGAGTTGCGCCGAGGCCGCGGCCATCGCCGGCATGAAACGCTTGGGCCGGCAGAATGACCTGATCCCGCGCATCGCCACCGGGTTTGGCGGCGGGCTCAGCCGCACCAAGTCCGTGTGCGGGGCGCTGACCGGCGGTGTGCTGGTGCTCAGCGCGGCCTTCGGTCGCGACAAGCTGGGCGACGACCGAGACGTCCTGGTCAGCAAGGTGCAAGCACTCGTGGATGGGTTTCGCGCCCGCTTCGGCAGCGACAACTGCTTCGCCCTCACAGGGCTGGATTTCAACGAACCGACAGCGTACGGCATCTATCGCCAGCGCGTGCACGCGCAATGCCGCGGCTACGTGGAGTATGTGTGCGAGCGGCTCGACGAGCTGCTGTGATGGCCAGCCGTGACCACGAACGGAACCTCGCCGCCGCCTGAGCCACCCGCGGTCGAGATTCGCTTTCGCTCTGGCACGCTTGAGATCGCCGGGGTTCCCGCGGCCTTCGCCGGTCTGCCGTCCGCCTGCGTCTGGGACGACCGCACCGCCTGCTTTCGCGCGCCGGCCTCGGCGTATGCGGGTCTGGTCCAGACCTTGCGTCGTCTGAAGATTGCCTACCTCGACCAAGCCCGGCGCTACGAGACCTTGACCGCGGGCGCGGTGGTCCGGCGCGAGCCGCGTCCCTACCAGAGCGAGGCGCTGCACGCCTGGCAAGCTGCCGGTGGCCGCGGCGTCGTGGTGCTGCCCACTGGTGCGGGCAAGACCCTGGTGGCCCATATGGCGATCGACCTTCGCCGCCGCAGCACCTTGGTCGTCACACCCACTCTCGATCTCGTGCGCCAATGGTATGACGGCCTGGCGGCCACCTTCGGCGGGCCCGTGGGGATCATCGGCGGCGGCGAGTATGACCTGCGTCCACTGACGGTCACCACCTACGACTCAGCCTACCTGCACATGGAGAACCTAGGCGCGCGTTTCGGCCTGTTGGTGTTCGACGAATGCCACCACCTGCCCAGTGCCAGCTATTCGCTTTCCGCGCGCCTGGCCCTGGCGCCCTTCCGGCTCGGGCTGACCGCCACGCCCGAGCGCGACGCCTGGACCACGCGTGGTCTTGCGCCCGAAAACAACGGCGGTCCTGATGCCCTTGACGATCTCATCGGTCCCATCGTCTACCGCAAGGACATCGTGGCCCTGGCCGGTGACTATCTGTCGAGCTATGAAACCGTGCGGGTCGTCGTGGATCTTTCGCCTGCCGAGCGCGCGGAATACGCGGCCGAGCGTGCCCTGTATCGGCAGTTTCTCGACGCGAACGGCATCTCCATGGCCAGCCCGCGTGGGTGGACTGAGTTCATCATCCGCTCCTCGCGCAATGCCGAAGGCCGGCGCGCCTTCGACGCCTACCGCCGTCAGCGTGCTATCGCCTTCACCGCCCCGGCCAAGCTGGACTACGTGGAACGGCTGCTGCACCAGCATCGCCGGGACCGCGCCATCATATTCACCCAGGACAACGCCACCGTGCACCTGGTGGCCAGGCGTTTCCTGTTGCCGGCGATCACGCACCAGACCCGGGTGAGCGAGCGGAGCGAGATCCTTGACGGTCTCGCCCAAGGCCGCTACACCGCCATCGCCACCTCCAAGGTTCTCAACGAAGGCGTGGACGTGCCCGAGGCCAACGTGGCCATCGTCATGTCGGGCAGCGGCTCGGTGCGCGAGCATGTGCAACGCCTGGGCCGCATTCTGCGCAAGCGCGACGGCAAGCGGGCCATCCTCTACGAACTGATTGCGGACGGCACCAGCGAGGCCTTCACCAGCCAGCGGAGGCGCGAACACATTGCTTACCGCTGACCTCGTACATGCGCGCCGGCGCGGTGACCGTCTTGTCGTTGTTCCGGTGTCCGAAGCGGAACGTCCCCGCGCGCTGGAACTGGCCACCGCCTATCTCGACCTTGCGCGCGCTCATGTCGGTCAGCCTCGCGGAGTATTGTTGGACGCCTGCCGCGCCATCGACGTGGAACCGCGCGAGCAACGCCTGGCCCGCGGGCTGCAGAAACTGGTGCTCGACCGCTGCGAATTTGAAGAGGACGCGGCTCAGGATCCTGGGGAATTGCGACGCGCGCTCTTCACCTGCGCCGCTGCCGCGCGCCGCGAGGCCGAGCACGCGGCCTTTGATCGCGCGGTTGTGCTGGCTGCGGTGGCGGCCGAGCGCCGCGTGTCCAGCGACACCATCGAACGCGCCCTCTTTGCTGACCTGCCTGACGCCCACATTCTCCGCGCCGCGCGCCTGCTCTCGCCCGAGGCCCTGCTGGCCGAGCACCACCTCGCGCAACACCAGGCGGTCCTGCTGCGCGCGCTGAGTGTGCGCGCCACCGTGTGGAGCGGGGCGCCCGTCAGCTATCGCCATCTCTTTCGCAAGCTCAAGTTCCTCCGTCTGCTCCATCGCATCGAACGACTCCCCAGGAACACCGGCTATCGCCTTCACATCGACGGCCCCTACAGCCTCTTCGAATCGGTGACCAAGTACGGACTTCAGCTCGCGCTGGCTTTGCCGGCGGTGATGGCCGCTGACCGCTGGGCCATCGAGGCCGACCTGCGTTGGGGCCGGGAGCGGCAGCCCCTGCGCTATACCCTGCGCGGTCCACTCCCAGGGCAATTCCCCGGCGGGAATGAAGCGCCCGATTGTGAACATCCAACCGACAAGCTTCCCGACGACGTGGCCGCACTCCTCCAGGATCTGGCTGCCCTGCCTGGTCCCTGGCGGCCAGCCCCCAGCCACGCGATTCTCGATCTCCCGGGCGTCGGCCAGTGCGTGCCCGACTTGGAGTTCGTACATCAGGAAACCGGGCAGGCTGCCTATCTGGAAGTTCTCGGCTTCTGGAGCCGCGACGCCGTCTGGAAGCGTATCGAGCTGGCGCGCAAGGGGCTTCCCCAAGCCGTGGTCTTTGCGGTCAGCAAGCACCTGCGCGTCAGCGAGGCGGCTCTCGACGAGGGGTTGCCTGCCGCGCTCTACGTCTATGCCCGCGTGATGAACGCCCACGCCATACTCGATCGGGTGAAGGAGGTCGCGGCTCGCGCCGAGAATCCGGCGCCCGGCTGATGGAGCGTTGGGCCGCAGCTTGCTAGTCTCGCATAATCCCTCTCAAAGGAGCCTTCGTCATGCTCGTCCGCCCAATACCCACTCTCCGCGGCCTTGTTTTCGCGTGCGTCGCCCTCGCCATCTCGCCTTTGGGCTGTGCCAACAAGCCGCCTACCGGCGGGCCTGGGATCTACCGTGGCGTCCTCGTCGGCAACTCCGTTGGAATCGTGGATGTCACGGTGGTAGAGGCGGCCAGCGGTCCGCTTCCCGCCACCGGGGCCATCGATTTTGGCAGCATAGTGGATTCCCTTTCCGGCACCCTGGACCGGTCTAGTGCCAGCATCTCGCTTTCCTCGGCTGACGGCTACCAGCTGGACGGCGTCTCCCGACCAACGTACATATTTGGCTCGTACAACCAAGGTTCCCTGGACGCCGGCACCTTCGCCCTATTCCTGGAGGCTTCGGACAGCAGCCCGATCCGTTTCTTGTGCGGCAGCTACATCGATTCCGGCACCACCACGCCCACGCAATACCCATTCGCCGTCACGGCCACGTCTTCGGGATTGGCATTTTGCGTCACGCCCGGTTTCTCCTGGTTCGGCGCCCTGGCGGCTGACGGCACGCTCTCGTGCCAGAGTGGGGGCGGCTTGTTCTCGGGAAACACGAACGCCGACGCTGGCAACCAATGGGGGACGGGTGTCGACAACAGCGGCAACGGCGACTACGGCACCTGGACGGTTGCGCCTTGCCGCGCTGGGGCCGCTGACGGCGGCGTCGACCGGGGCCTGGACGGCGGCCCAGACGCCGGGGCCAAAGGGGCCGCCGATGGTGAGGTGGACTGAACAGTCCTTATCTAGCTGTATCGCTTGCGAATCAACGCCAGCACCGCGTCCTTTGCACAATGCTCGCAGTAGCCGAACCGCGATTGCAGGGTATCCAGGGTTCGCCGTGACGCTGCGGCCGCGTCCGGCGACATTCGGCCTGGCCCGTCGACCAGATAGATCAGAATGTCCTCGTTGATCTTGCGCACGACCTTCCTGCGCTCGGCGAAGAACGCCTCGCGCAGCTCGGCCAGGGGCCGCGGAAAGATCAGTTCATAGTCAGGCCGCTGGTCACCGTGGTCCAGGAACCAGGCGCCAATCTTAGCGATGATCTCGCGCCGGAAGTCGCCGGCTCGGGCGCCACCCGCGCCCACGTGCAGCGCGCGCTCCACTTCAGCCATGAGCTCCTCGTCCGCATCCTCGTCCTGACCCGTGACGGGGTTGTGATACTTCTCGTGCTTGACCCAACAGGACACCTGGGTCACGTAGCGCTCGAACTGTTCAAGATAGCGCCGTTCTTCGACCAGCCCCATCGACGTGCGCACCTCGTCGTCGATGCGGTCGATCAGTCGGTCATGCACCTGGGCAATGAACTTGTCGTTGTCGTGGAAGCCGCCAGGCATGGGTTCCTGCCGCAAGAACTCGTACACGCTCACCGCGCGCACCAGCTCCTCCAATTCCTCCAAGACAGCAAAGGGTGACACGCACCTCCATTTCGCGCTCTGGGCTGCGTTCATCAGCAGCACGGTCATCTCGCGTGCCGAGGCGCCCGAACTGCCTTCGTAGTGGGGGTAGCTATCCGACTCTCGCGCGATGGCCTCCACACCCGAAAGAAGCTGCTTCTGTTCTTCAGGCGAAAACGACTCCGGCACCTCGCCCGCGTAGAGCCGTGCCTTGTCGGAGGGGCTGAGGCGGCCGGTTAATTCGGCCAGACCCTCGGGATATTTCTCGGGGTTGGGCTTTCTCATGCGCGTAAGCACGGCCCACAGCGCGGCCACCCAGGTCACATGCGGGGCCACGTGCCGGTCCGAACGCGCTCCGATCGCCTCACCCAGGCGCGCGTCGTAGATCTGCTGCTCCAGACGATAGTCGAGCAAATAGGGTGCGCGCACCAGCTCCATCCGCCCCTTGAAAGACTGGAACTCGGCGCTCTCCTTGAACGCCGCCAAGTAGGTCTCGTTGGCCGTCGCCAAGAATACCGTGTCCACCGCGATGCTGGCCACGTCCAGTGACGTCATACCATCCTCGACCACGCCCAGAAGATACTTGAATGCGTCCAGTGGCCGCTTGAGCAGATCGTCAAAATCCAAGAGGCCTCGGTTGCCGTCGACCAGCTCGCCGTGGAACTCGAAGAGCGAGAGCGACTGCAGCGCGGGTGGCAGGGTGCTCAGCGAGCGATCCATCGTCAGTTGGCGCACCCGCGCGTCCACGGCGAGCTGTGGCTCCACCGTGGCCACCGACTGGCGATAGCGCCGCGAGATGAAGAAACGTTCCACCTGCACGTGGCGCAATACCTTGGCCAGATCACCCTGATACGAGACCAGCAGCGCCTCGAAAATCTGACGGTTGCGGTGCGAGAGATCACCGTCGAGCAACGCCCGCGCGGGCCGCAAACCAGCCGCGATCTGGTCCTTGAGCTGGCCCTCGATCCACGCGCGCCGCTCACCGCGTGGCAGAAGCAAGATGGGGTGGTCGCGCAGCTCATCGACGATCTTCGATTCAACCAGATCGTCTTCCAGGTAGGCGTAGCTATCGCCAGCCCCTTGACTCTCAGCGGGCAGGCCACCGCCGAAGCCGATACCACCCTTGCCGGTGCGCTGCGAGGGAAAGATCCAGTTGAACCGGTAGAGCGCACCTTCGTCGAGAGAGGAGTAGTGCTCCATGGCCCGTTGCAGACACGAGACGAAAGTGGACTTGGCGCTGCCGTTCGGACCGTGCAGTAAGATGAGTCGATTGGTACGTCCCTGCCGAGCAAAGTTCGACAGCAGGCGATAGACGGCGGCCTGCACCTCTTCCTGGCCCTTCAGGCTGTCGCGGCCCCCGTCCCACGGACAATCGAAGAGCTGCCAGCGCGTCAGCGCACCGCGGGACCCGCGCACGGGGGTGGTCCCATAGCGATCGAACACGTCACGCAGGTACTGGGCTGCCGAGCGTACCTGGTGGGGCATGTCGGTTTCAAACAGGGTCAGGTACTCGGCAAAGGACATGACCCGCCGGTTGCGGGCATAGGCGGCGCGCATGTCCGCTGCGATCTGGCCTAGCCAGGTCTTGGCATCGAAGGTCGAGGACATCGCTGCCTCAAGGTATCACGTGGCCCTTCCCATCGCACGGGCGCGGCCCGTTTCCCTTGTGCAGGCGGCTGCGGTATAGAGTCGTCCTGCCATTCCATGAGAAACCTTGTCTTACCTGTCTTCTCCAGCTCGCGCAGCGCAATCGCCATTCTTGCCATCCTCTTGCCGACGACCATGGCGGCTGTCGCCGAACCCAAGAGGGGGACCAAGCCACCCCCGATCGCCAGCCCTGCGCCCGGCGAAGGAGTGGCCGGCGACGTCAGAGCGCCCTCGGGCCCCATGTCCGTGCTGAAAAAGTCTGACAGCGCACTCAAGAAACTGTTTGCACGCCGGGCGCCGTCCTGGTCTCCCGAGGCCGACGCCAAACGGGGTGAGATGCGCAAGATTGTGTCCGGCTTTCTAGATTTCGAGGAGCTGGCGCGACGGTCTCTCGCGCGACACTGGGACAACCTTTCGGCCAAGCAGCGAACGGAGTTCGTCTCGACGCTGCGCGACCTGATCGAGCGGAGCTACATCAAACAGGTCCACGGATCGCCGAACTACGACCTGGTCTTCGACAAGGAAACCATCGAGGGCAATGAGGCTGACGTGACCGCCACCCTGCACAGCGTAGAACGGGGCAAGAAGGTGGACGTGGCGATTGAATACAAGCTCCTCATCAAGGAAGGCCGGTGGCTGGTCTACGACGTCATCACCGACGAACAGAGCATGCTCGAGAACTACCGGGCCGAGTTCAACAAGATCATCAACAAGGAATCCTTTGATGCGCTTCTCAAGCGGATGAAGAAGAAACTGGAAGAAAAAGAGTGACTGACGGGCCCGCGCGGACAGGATGACGACGCGCGCCGAATGTGACAAACTAGGCTTCCACCGTGCGCAGATCCACACTGCTTCCCCTCTTGCTCCCTCTGCTCAGCGCCCAAGCCGCGTTTGCGCAATCAAAACCTCCTTCTGAGAGCTCGTCTGCGCCGACCAGCAAGAACCCGGCCGCGCCAGGTGCCGCGCCGAACGGTGAGCGCGCAGCGGAGCCCGCTGGGGCCAAGACTCCGGAGCCGGCTCCGGCTGCAGCCCCCCAGCCTGTGCCTCCTCCTGCTCCGAAAGCCGTCGCGACCCCGGCCGCACCCGCCGCGCCGGCGACCCTGAACCCGCTCGCTCCCGGGGTGGCCCCACCCCCGATTCCCGTCCGCCCGGACACGCAGTACCCGACCGCCGCGCGCGTCGCCATCACGGAATTCCAGGTGACCGGCGAGGACGCTTCGCGCACCCTGGCCATGCGCCTGCAAGATGGGTTCGTGGTGGGCCTTACCCGCGCGGCGCCCATCTACGTGCTCGATTCCGTCGATGTCGCTCGCTACATCGACATCTTCCCTGAACTGCAGAAATGCCAAGGCTCCATCTGCATCAAGCGACTGGGCCAGATGCTCGATGTCAGCCACGTCCTGCGCGTCACGGTCGCCGTGACCGGAAACAGCTACGACATGACCGCGCGTCTCTTCAGCACTCAGGGCCCTTCGCCCGCGGACGTGCCTGTGGACACCCAGACCCGATTCTGCCCCGTGTGCACGGTCGACGAAGCCCGCCAGAAAGTCATCCAGCTTGGCGACGCTATCAAGAACCCGGTCGATCTTTGGCTGGTCCAGCAACGCCCACCACCGCCGCCGCCACCGCCGCTCCAGTCCTGGCGTCGTCCTGTGGTTGCGGCGGGCTTAGCCCTGGGGTTTGCTACCATCGTCGCAGGAGGTGCGCTACTGGCCAATGCCAGCCACAACAGCAAGGAAGGCCCGGCCGTGGCCGGTGCCTTGATTGGGGTCGGTGCCAGTGTGGCCGTGCTTAGTGGCTACCTGCTACTCGCGGTACCGACCGATGCCGCGAAGTCCTTCAAGGTTGCGTTCGGGGGCACGTTCTAGAGC
>Ga0182010_10001664_pt1 | contig 11588 bp, 11 predicted proteins | sample 611E1MmetaG_FD_120488 | JGI IMG/M metagenome (GOLD analysis project Ga0182010, IMG submission 120488) | Permafrost microbial communities from Stordalen Mire, Sweden - 611E1M metaG | ecosystem: Environmental > Terrestrial > Soil > Wetlands > Permafrost | place: Sweden: Stordalen | collected...
CAGATTGCTACTCCCGGCTGCTGGCGAAGTCAATCAGTGCAGCTTCCGGTACACCCCAATCACCACCCCCAGCAGGTTCACGCTGCGAAAATCACGTTTGCGCACCACGATGGGTTCCATGCTGGGGTTGGCGGGCTGGAAGCGGACGGAGTCGCCTTCCGGGTAGTAGCGCTTCACCGTGGCTTCGTCGCCGATCATGACCACCACCACCTCGCCCGAGTTGGCCTGGAGCTGCTTGCGCACAAACACGTAGTCGCCGTCCAGAATGCCGTCGTCGATCATCGACTCGCCCTTGACCCGCAGGGCGAAGACCTCACGGTTTTGCCCAATGAAGAACCGATCCACCTTGACGGTGTCTTCATAGTTTCGTACCGCAAGCAGCGGTTGCCCGGCCGCGACCTTGCCAAGGATCGGCACGTCGACGGTTTGGCCGGTCGCCAGCAGGGGGCGCAAGGCGCGCGACTTGAGGTCTTCACGCTGCAAGTAGCCCTTCTTTTCCAGGGCTCGCAGGTGATCGTTCACTCCATTGGTGGAACGGATGCCGAAGTGGCTGCCGATTTCGCGCAAGGTTGGCGGATAGCCGCACCTGCTGATCGATCCGGAGATGAAATCTAGAACCTCGCGCTGGCGGTCGGTCAGGTCGCTGGCGGGATCATCGTCGCGTACGATCGTCAGGTGGCCCATGGACGCTCCTTCGCAGGGTTACTGAACAAACGTATGGTACGGAACATATGTCCCGTGTCAAGTTCATGTCGCCTAGCGCACTGCGGCTCTGCGTTCGGAACCCAACCATCGTCGGTCAGCAGTTCTTGCTCAGGATTTTCGCGCAACTTTGTCCGAGCCACGCCGACAAGCATGCATGAGCGAGATCCCGACTAGCCAAACCCTAGCAGCCATCGTGGGCGACGACCCCGCGCTGCGCTTGGTGCTGGCCCGCGCGGCGCGGGTGGCACCAACTCGCATCCCGGTACTAGTGACTGGCGAGAGCGGGACCGGCAAGGAGTTGCTCGCCCGCGTCTTGCACGAGTTGGGGCCTCGGCCCAAAGGGCCCTTTGTCGCCGTCAACTGCGGCACCCTGGCCCGCGACCTGGCAGAAAGCCAGCTCTTCGGGCACGAACGCGGCGCTTTCACGGGCGCCGGATCGCGCCGCACGGGCTGGTTTGAAGAGGCCGCTGGCGGCACCCTGGTGTTGGACGAGATTGGCGAGCTGCCGATGGACCTGCAGCCCAAGCTCTTGCGCGCACTGGAGACCGGGCGGATCCGGCGGGTGGGCGGCAGCGGAGAGACCGCGGTGGAGCTGCGTCTGCTCGCAACCACCCTGCGCGATTTGCGACGGGACACCCAGCGCGGATCGTTCCGTCTGGATCTTTTCCACCGCCTAGCCGGTTTCGAACTGAGGCTGCCGGCCTTACGCGACCGGCCTGGGGACATTCTGCGTCTGGCCCGGCATTTTCTCGACGAGTTCAAGCCCGACATCGGTGCGCACGTGATCACGGCAGAGGCGGCCACCAAGCTGCTTGCGCATGACTGGCCCGGCAATGTGCGCGAATTGCGTCACGTGATTCGCCGAGCCGCGCTCCTGACCAGTGCCGTGATCGACGCTCCCAACTTGGAGATCGAAGCGACGGGCGACGACTCAGCCAGGATGTCGTGTGCGGCTGACGGCACCGGGCCGGGAGCAGCGGCGGTCGACCTGGCACGGTCCCCGGCGGCGCCTTTGCTCGACAGCGACCTACTGCCCTTGCGAAACAAGTCCTTTGAACAAATCCAGACGGACGTGTTCGTCTGGGCCCTGCGCCGCAATGGCAATAGCCGGCGCCGTGCCGCTGCCGCGCTCGGCATCTCGCGTTCGACTTTCTGCGACCGAGTCAGAAGGCTAGGCCTTGCCCCAGGCGCCTGTCCCTTGCCCGCAAGCCAGTGAAACCTAGAGCTTAGCTCGGTGGCTGGGCCACGGCAGGAGCAGCATCGCTTGCTGCGGGCGGCGTCGGCCCAGGCGCGGGGGCCGGCGCAGGCTCGGCAGCCGGTGGCGGCGGCGGTGGCGGCGACGGCGGTGGCGGTGGCGGCGTCGGTTCCGAAGGCGGCACTTGTTCGGGTTGCGGATTGTCTATGCGCGGATCGTATCCCGGGAATGGGGCAACGGGCGTCGGGGCGGGGGCAGGCGGCGCGGGCTCGGCGGCCGGCGCCGACGAAGTTTCGGTTGCCGTCACAGTCTCAGGCCCGGCTGCCCTGCCGACGGCTTGAGCTGATTGGGAAGGGGAGGGGAACCCCGGACGGTAAGGTGGCGGTGCGCCTGCTTTGCCCGCGATGGGCTTCGGTCCTGACGCTTGGGCACCGAACGGTGAGGTCTTGGTCCACAGCGGCGCTCCCAAGTGGTTCAGCGGCCCGCTCACGCGAAAACCGTAGAACCCGTCCGGGCGCTTGCCCGCCGAGCCAGCAAACTGCATGATGGTACCAAGCTTCGGCGAACTCTTGAGCAGAGTGTCGTTGAGCTTGAAGCGGACGTAGAGGTCCAGCCACGACAAGGCGAAGTTGTCACTCAGCCTGACCTCCCCCTCCAGATAGAGTTCGCCGTCAGGCGATTTGGCCTGTACGCCCTGCAAGCGGCCCACCCCTTTGTCGATGGACATCCGCCCGACGAAATTGCCGAGACGGATCTTGGGAAGTCCCAGACCCTCGTTGAGCAGAGGGTTGCCGGGGATGATCAGCTTGGCTTTGCCGTCTCCCACCGCGCATGCGCTGCAGGTCCAGGTCAGCAAACCCACTGTTGACGAGGCGTGCAGCCCGGGCATCTTCTCATCGAGCCGCAGGTCGAGTGTACCCGACAGGGGCAGGTTGATGGCGGCCTTGACCCAAGGGATATCGGACAGATCGATTGCCGTCGCTGCCACGTGCAGGCCGCTTTCGGACTTGCTGCGCGTGGTTTCCACGTCCAGGTCGCCGCCGAATACGCTGGCTGAAACCTGGTAGGTCTTGCGGCCAGCCAGCGCTCCCAAGAGCGACCAGCGCAGCTTGGCCACCGGGACGACAATGCGCGTGGGCTTGCCCCCGCCGGACGGACGTGAGGAGATAGTCAGGTCCTTGAGTCGTATGCCCAAACCCAACGCGGGGCCCGCTGACTTGAGTTCGATGTCGTAGCCCTGCTGCTCGCCCAAGACCACCAAGTAGTCCTTGAGTCGGCCATAGGGCAACGTCAGAACAAAGACCGACAAGAACACCAACAAACCAAAAGCCGTGGTGGCTCCGATCTTCCGAAGGCGGCGCGAGCGATCGCTCATCATGGCGCTAGTCCTTCCCCTTCCCTGGGCTCTTCTTGCGACGCTCCTCCTTCAGGCGCTCGTAGGCCGTGGCGGTTGCCTCCACGTCCAGCTTGTCGCCTTCGCCGAAGCTATGCCGGATCTGCAAACGCGTGATCGCGATGAGGCGAGGGTTGGTCTCCACCTTGCTGAGGAAGGTGGCCAGTTCCTTCAGGCCTACCTTGCGCAACTTCACGTCCAGGCTGTGCTCCAGATAGCGTTTGCCTGCGGGACTGGGCGGACGATCCACGGTTTCCGGAATCTCGACGCCGGCCTCCTTGCCGGCGGCTTCAAGATCGGCGGCCAACTGGGGCGGCTCGACGCCGATGCGCGCTTCCTGCGAGACCATGCGCGCCTTGGCGTCCAAGTAGTCGTCACGATGCCGGGCGATGGCGGCGAGCGCCTCGCGGGTATCTTGATTGCTGGTGCTGATCTCCTGTAGCGAATCGACGATGAGGTAGCCTGCCAAGAGAAGGGCAAGCGTGAGGACGGCGCTGGCCAGAATCGAGATGAGCTTGCGCTCGCGCGGCGCCATCCGGTTCCACTGGGCGGTCGCATAGGCCGCAGGTCGTCGCAGCCCGTTCGCGATCATTCCCTTCAGGCGTTTGAGAAATCCCATGGCTTCCTTACGGGCACTTTGAGTTGATGGTCAGGCTGAACTGCTTTGCGCCACCGCTGACCTCGGTGAGGGGGCCCTTGTTGATCTCTTCGAAGCAATCGATCTCTTTGAGCTTGGCCACCACGTCGTCAAGCGCCGCGGCGGAATCCACCGTGCCTTTGATGGTGGTCTTCTTGGTCTTGATATCCAGGTCCTGCACGTCGATGGCCACCTGGTCGGCAGCGGGCATCTTGCGCGAGATCTGGTCCAGCAGATCGTAGGCAGTGACTCGCGGCAAGGGCGCCATCTCGTCGCGGAAGGATCGCTTCAGCGCCGCAGTCACCTCGGTCGCATCGAAGCGTGGCGCCCCAAATAGCTCTTTGGTGGCCAGTCTCAGCTTCTCTTTGAGTTGTTGTTGTTCACTGGATAGGCGCCGGAGCGCGATGGTTCCGTCCACTGCGGCGCATGCCAGCACAGCCCCGACCAGAAGGGCCAGATGGGCGGCCTTCTGGCGCACGATAGAAAAACTGACTCGGTACTGGAACGATCCGCGCCGCAAGTCCAGCTGCTTGTGACCCCGCACCCCGGCCCAGGCCAGGGCATGGGCCAAAGCCAGGCGCGCACGGCTTGCCGATCCTTCCTCGTCGACCACGGAGACCTCATCGACCTCGTCGCTTTCTGTCGCTTCTGCGGCCGGCGGTGCCGGCCAGAGGCTGGTGGGAATGCCCAACTCCTCCTGCAGAAAATCAGCCAGTCCCTGCAAGCGCGAGCCACCGCCGGCCAGCAGGATGGACTCCACCGGGGTCTTGTTCTGGGCGCGGAAGCTGGCCAGGGTCTGGCGCAGGTCACGCAAGAACGGCGCAAGCGCATCCCTGCACACCGGTCCGAGCTGGCGTTGCGCGGCGGTCCCCGGCGGTTGCGCTCGGCTGGGCACGAACCCATAGGTGTGTTTGGCCTGCTCGGCCTGCGCAAAGGTCCACTTGTCTCGCGAGGCTTGCACTAGGGCGAGGGTCAACTCCTCGCCCGCGTGGTTACTGGTTCGGCCGAACATCGCCTCGTTGCCGCGCAGGAAGCAAAGCTGGCTGTGTCGATGGCCGAGGTCGACAAACAGGCGGCAGCCGGCCGGCGTTGTTTCGGCGGGCTCTTCGGCCAGCAGGGCTTGATAGATGACCGGGGTGACGTACAGCGTGCGCGGGTCCACTCCGGATTGCTTGAGCGAGGCGAGAAAGGCCGCAATCTCATCGGTGCGCGCTGCGATTGCCAGGGCACGCGAGCCGGCAGCTTCGCTCCCATCTGTGCTGGCCGCCGACAGGATGACGTGATCCATGACGACCTCCGACAGGTCGTGCATGATTTGACCTTCTAGTTCGTAGCCCACCACCTGCTCGACCTTGCGCGCATCGGAGAAAGGCAGGTCAAGTACACGCAAGGCGAGCATCTCACCGGGCAGCGCCACGTGAATGGTCGATCCGGAGGGCAGACGCGCCAAACCCGCGCGCAGCGCCTCGGCCTGTCGTTCAGCCAAAGGAGCCTCGCCGGGCGGCACGGGCTCCTCGAAGGCGGAGTTGACGCGCACACGGCGGAATCCCACGTCAAGAACCGCGAACTTGACCGACCGAGATCCCAGGTCGATTCCGGTGATAGTGTGAGCCATAACTCTCTTGCCTCGCTCCTACTCTTCTCGCCAGTACTGAATCACGCCCGCGGCCCGCTCGGACTCGACGTTGTTGGTGACGGGGTTGGCCGGCACGCGCGCGCTGTCCAAGATGACGATGATTCTCTTCTTGACCCTTCCCGACTCGCCGGTGGCCACCACCCGGTACACGCGCGGCGCGTCCACGTACGCCACCGCTTCGAGTTGCTTTTTGGTGATGGTAATCCCGGTCAGGGTCTGCATGAGTTGGTAGCGCGGATCATCGCGGGCGATAGAACCGGCGGGATTGGACAGCACGGCCACCAGGGTGTTCAGTGAGTCGAACCCGACCGCCTGGCTGCGTTCGCACAGAATGCTGGCCAGGGGATACAGGCGGTTGTCATCGAGGATGCTGAGGTCAGTGGGTGGCTTGCTGGGGTCGGGGAAGAGCGCTGCGCGCACCAGACCCACGATGAGCGGCGTACAATCGCCTTTGACCGAAGCCAGGTTGACTTTGCACTCCTGTTTGCCGGCATAGACGGTGAAATTCGATGCAAAGGCCTCGGCGTAGTCAGGGTCCATGCCGCGAACCAAATTGGTCTCTTCGACCGTGTCGTAGTAGTCGTTGTGAGCCTTGTAGGGATCCTCGCGTTGGTCGTAGCGGTAGTCTTCCGGCCCCGCCGCATTGGCGTCGATGGCGAATGCCTGCTCGTCGGCATCGGCCCAGTCGATGAGGGCGCGCGCCAGATCAACGCGGTCGACGAACTGGCCTTCGGCGTTGCGCTGTTCGAACAGCCAATTGTAGCGGGGCGAGGCCATCAGGGCCTGCAAAAGACGGAACACCGTGATCTGTTTTGAACGGTCGGGAGTCATGCCGCCGCCGCAGTTGATGTTGATCTTGCCGTCCTCGTTGGTGATTGCTGCGTCCATGTGCCCCGCGGGAATGCCCAGCCCGGTGGCCATTGTAGGATCAACCCCAATCAGCCCGGCCAGAAGAGATGTCTCCATCTTGGAACCGGCAAAGAAGCCCAGGATCGGCGTGGCATAGTCGGTCACGCGCAGGCTGATGCCGAGGTCCTGGCCCGTCTGATCAGCAAGCATCTTCTGCGCCGTCTGCATGATGGGCTCGACGAAGCGGAGTTGAATCTTGATGAGCAGGCGCGACAATGACAGCGCGGAACGGGCCAGATAGTGCGCGCGCACCTCGTCGCGCGCATTGGCTGCCTGGGCTGAGTCCACCGTCGTCCCGTAGGTGAACTGAGACACTAGGGCAATCAGCAGGGAAAGCGACGCAATGGTGATGAGAAAGGCCACACCGCTTTGCCGGTCGCGGGCGCGGCCTGCGCGGAAGCGCGCGACCAGCGTTCCGCGCCACCCTGCCGGGGGTGCTGTGGACAAGCCTTGCTTGAGTGCATCCATGGCGTGTCCTCACTGCGGAGTCGGGCGATAGCCGACCCGCTCAGTAACCTGTAGGCGTGCGGTGCTGGTGAAGGTCGCGGCCTGGCCGCGCTCATCAATGACGGTCAGGGAAATACGCACCTGCGTGGGCAGGTATTGCAGGCCATCCGCCCCCATGGTGTTCCATTCCTCTTTCCACTCCTTCTTCTTGTAGTCGTAGTAGCTGAACTTCACGCTGGCCACTGCCGGGCACAGCACGTAGGTTTCGCCGGAAATCTTTGTGGGGTCCTTGGTTTCCAGACGCCGGGTTTCCCGGCGCATCAGGTTGGTGACCATGCGGTCTTCAGGATCGGGCTCGGAGAAGTAGCTGACCACCGCGGTGTCGGCCTCGGGTCGATCCGCGCGCATCCGCTGGTGGCCGAACCATGAGAAGCGCAACTCATCGAGGTCAGCGTGGCTCGTGCCCACGAACATGGTGCGTTTTTCCTCCACACCAGGCTTCTCCGCTTCCGAGAGGAAGGCCATTTCCACTTCACGGGTCATGCGCATGAGCGCCACGCGGATGGTGTGGGTCCGTTCTTGCGCGTCCTCCATGCGCTTCTTCACCCGCGCGGTCTGGCTGAAGGAGCCCCACATGAGTGCGGTCACGAAGGTCATGATGGCGAGCGCCAGCATCACCTCGATCAGGGTGAGGCCGCTGGATGGGCTCCGCGGTGGTCGTGCCAGCCTTGGCCGCCTCATGGGGACCCCTTGGAAGCCGAGGTTGCGCCCGGCGTTCCGGTCGAGCCCCCGGGCAGCGTCTTGGGGCTCGTCGACGTCGACGTCGCAGTGGAGGTCGAGCCCCCCTGCAGTGCCATGTCGAGCTTCGATGGGTCGCTGAGGAAGGTCACCACCGCGAATACCTGTTCCGGCAGTCCGGGCTCGTTCCACTTGACCTTGACCGTCAGGCGACGGACGGACTCTTCCAGTCCGACGCGGATCGGTTCCATCAGCGTGGTCATGAAACTGCCCATGAAACCGGTTAGAACCTCCATGGGATTGGTGGACTGGGTCTTCTTCTGCGCCGCCTGTTCCACCTGCTGGGTCGCCCCGGTGGGCAGCTTGACCCGCTCGACGGCGGCGAACCACTTGAAGCGTGGAAACCCCTCCTCGGTGAAATCGCCCACATCCTCGCCCTCCATTTCGCTGAACCCAATTTCCAAAATGTTCTGCTCAATCGACGAGATCTTGGTCCGTGCCAGGAAGGTGGCGGCGGTCAGCATGCGGGAGTGGTGGGTGGAGCGCACGTCACCGGTCACCGTGCGCGTGAGAACGACCAGGGCAATGGCCAGTATGGCGATGGAGATCATAACCTCGAGCAGGGAGAAGCCACCATCTACATGGGAACCCTGGGAGGGTTCCCAAACCCTCCCGCGCTCTGGCTCCAGGCCTGCATCAGCAGGCCGTGGGCAAAGCCCGCCTTCGCCAACGCGATCATGGAAACCATGAAAGCGTTCGCGGCTCCCCACGCGAGGACTCCGGTTCATGGGATGATCTCCCTCTCCTCGTCGTCGTACTGCTTCTGCAAGGGCGGCTCGATGTAGGAGTTCTTGATCTGCACCCGGCCGGTCAAGGGATGCACTACCAGAGAGTAGAACGACTCGCGCTTCTTGTCGGTGAGGTGCACGATGGCAGCCTCGGTCATCCCGAGAGGGAAGAAGTAGATGTAGCCCTGTCCAACATCGAGCGGCTCGGCCAATCGCGGGGTGAAGACGTCGGCGATCAGCGCACCGCTAAGCTCTACCGGCTTAATTGCCATTTCCCTGAAGGCGCCAAAACGTGCGCGCTTGGGGCGGAACTCCTCCGGCTTGTAGCGCGCCTGCATGGCGTCTAGGCCCGACTTCTCATCTGCACGTTTCTGGGCGTCCTCGGCCTCCTTGGCGAGCTTGATGGCTTCCTTCTGGCGCGACTCCTCGGTCTCGCGGCCGCCCGCCATAATGAAGCGGTCGTCCGACACCTCGGCCCAGTAGCGGCGCTTGTCCATGTCCAGCACCAGCCGATGAACCTTCCCGGTGGTCGAAGCGCGGTCGAAAAGATAACGGATGGCGCCCGCCATCTTGCTGGCTGAGGAGCGGAGATCGCTTTTGGCGATCGAGCGAATACCCGCCGTGGCCGAGCCGACCAGCAGGGCGATGAGCACCATCACCACCATCAGCTCGATCAAGGTTACGCCGGCGTCGGCAGGGCGAGCCGGCGCAAGCGCCGCATATGTTCGTCGTCCTGGCACTACTCCATGGCCTTGATGTCGTCGGCGGTGCCCTCGGTGCCGTCAGGACCCACCGAGATCACGTCGATGCCGTCGGTGTTGATTTGCCCCGGGCAGCGCATGATGAAGTCCTTGTTCCACGGGTCCTTCTGCCTGCGTGGCATGTACTTCTGCGCCACCAGATCATCCATGCTCTTGGGACACTCGTTGTTGTTGTCCATCATGTACTGCTGCGCTTTTTGCATGATCTCGTTGACCTGGATGCGGGCGGTCTTGACCTGGCCCTTCTTGAAGTAGTTGAACGCGCCCACGCCCACGGCTCCCATGATGAGGGCGATGAGCGCGAACACGATCATGATCTCCATGAGGGTCATGCCCGAGTCACTGGAACGTTTGCGCACCGGGGATGCGCTCCCGGCAACCGTTGCCTCCGTCTGATCTTCGCGTGCGTTTTTCATGCCTCTCTCCTTTTGGTGGAAACCTCCACTATTGAACCATCTGGCCCATGTCCATGATGGGGACCAAGATCGAAAAAATGATAAAACCCACGCCCACCGCCATCATGAGGATCATGATGGGGGCGAGCAGTGAAGTCATCCGGGTTACCTCCATCTCCACGTCGCGCTCGTAGGCGCCGGCCACGTTCTCCAACATGGCCTCCAGTTGCCCGGAGCGTTCGCCCACCGCCACCATGTGGCACATCATTGAGGGGAACTGTCCCGACTTCTTCAAAGTCGCCGCAATGGATTCGCCCTCGCGGATGGCCACGCGCGCATCTTCGATGACCTTTTCCAGTACCGTGTTGTTGAGCACGCGCTTGACGATGTCGAGAGCAGTCAACACCGGCACGCCCGAGGACAACATGGTGGCCAAGGTGCGGGCAAAGCGTGCCACGGCTAGCAGCCGGATGAGGCGCCCGACAATGATGATGTGCAACTTTGCCCGGTCCATGAAGGCGCGGCCCTTGGGTTTGCGCGCCCAGCGTCGCAGCAAGAGGACTGCGCCGATCAACAACGGCAGCACCAGCCACCAGTAGCCGCCGGCGATGGCTGCCACAGCGATGAGAAACTGCGTGTTCCAGGGCAGGGCTTTGCCCGCATCGGCGAAGATGCCGGCAATCGGCGGCACCACCACCACCATGAGCACGGTCATGACGCCAGTGCCAACCACGGCCATCAGGATGGGATAGGCCATTGCGCTCGACACCTTGGAGCGCAGCTCGTTCTGCGAATCGAGGAAATTCGCCATGCGCGCCAGCACGGCGTCCAGGTTGCCGGCGCTCTCACCCGAGCGGACCATGTTGATGTAGAGTTCGGGGAACACGGCGCGGTGTTCGGCCAGGGCATCGGCCAGCGCACTGCCCTCGTTCACCTTCTGGCGGACGCCGGCCAAGATCATCTGCAGCTTGCGGTGATCGGACTGCTCGGCCAGGGCCCCGAGTGCCTCGGCCAGGGGAATCCCGGCGTGAATCAAGGTTGCGAGCTGACGGGTGAAGATCGCCACATCCTGCGGCCGCACGCGCTCGAACCAGCGCTTGATGTCGACTTCGCGCCGCAGACCCTTGCCCCCGCTGGCCGACGTGGCCACCGCTTGCTTGGTCTGCTGGCCCGCCACCACCTCGTGCAACTCGGTGATGAAGACGCTTTCTTTGCGCAGGATCTGGCGCAGCGACTTGGGACCGTCCGCCTCGCGGTTGCCGGTGGCCGGCTTGCCGGCGGCGCTGATGCCTTTCCATGCGTATAGCGGCACTTTTGCGTTTCCTCGTCCTAGTTTTCGTCCCCGGTGGTGATCATGAGCACCTCGGCCGGGCTGGTCATGCCGGCGAGAACCTTCTGCGCGCCGTCCTCGCGCAAGGTGCGCATGCCGCCGCCCTCGATGGCCGCGCGCTTGATGGTGCCGGCGTCGGCGTTTTTGATGGCGAGCTGGCGAATTTGCTCATCTATCATCAGAAGCTCGTAGATCGCGGTTCGACCCTTGTAGCCGGCGTTTAGGCAATTGGGACAGCCGCCCTCACGCGCCCGGTAGAGCATGCCGGGCGGCGGCGGCACACCCTCACCCTTGAAGCGCACGCGGCGCGCCTGACCGGCAAGGAAGCTGACCGGGTCGAGGCTCAGGCTCACCAAGTCCTCCTCACTGGGCCGGTAGGCTTCGCAGCAATCGCGACACAGTCTGCGCACCAGGCGCTGGGCCAGCAGGGCCATCAGCGACGAGGCCACCAGGAATGGCTGCACTCCTAGATCCACCAAGCGGGTAATCCCGCCGGCCGCGTCGTTGGTGTGGATGGTGGAGAGCACCAGGTGGCCGGTCAGCGAGGCCTGGATGGCAATCTCGGCGGTCGGCAGGTCGCGGATTTCGCCCACCATGATCACGTCAGGGTCGTGGCGCAAGAATGATCGCAAGCCGTTGGCGAAGGTAAGCTCA